>Ga0067045_1031130_pt1 | contig 13090 bp, 9 predicted proteins | sample TerdegcTABiofilm_FD_59184 | JGI IMG/M metagenome (GOLD analysis project Ga0067045, IMG submission 59184) | Combined Assembly of (Gp0054472, Gp0054536) Wastewater bioreactor microbial communities from Singapore -Terephthalate degrading...
TACATCCTGCAAGCACAAGAGCTTTGGCGAGATCCTTGGTGCTGATGTGATGTCCCATCGCAAAAACTAGATTCCCGTCCTCACGTATGCCGAAAGCTGTCCTATTTGCAAGGAACCAGTAATCGTTGGACATAGTGCTTCTACCTTCATTATCAACTAAAAAGCCGCCGAGTCCAATTTCAGAATCCGTTGCCTTTCCATTTTTAAAAATTTCTTCAACGACTTTTCCGTCTTTCACTATTAGATGTCTTAATTGTCGAGCATCTCTAACCAGAGACAGCGGTATTTCATTTGTCCATTCGAGAACGTCCACAGAGTCATCCTTGTAGACAACGAGAGTTGCCATTCCCGGGACCATTGGGTAAACCACCTGACCTCTGAATATGGCGCCAGCGCCCCGAGCGTGCTGTTGCATCCACATAGCGTTAGTAATTGCAACTATTCTCGATAGGGATTCGGGTTCAGGTGAATGTGATATCTGGTAAATTCCAGGTTCTGTCTGACCAATGAACAATCTAGTCTTCATCCTACTGATGTCGAAAACAGCCATATAGACTATGGAAGTTGGGAAATCGACACTTGGACGATAAACGGTTTTGTAAGCTAATGGCTTTCCGTCGGAACCCGTCGGAGTATCTTGCGCAGTCCAAACACCCTCTCCTTCCAATTTTGGAGATTTGTACAAGGGTGGTATCTCCTTTATTATAGAAAAGGAAGCATTGGCTACATTTGATTGTCGGGGTTTTTCTGGGCTTATTATCTCTGACTCAAGTTCTTTCTGCAAAGCGTCAGGATCATCGATGGACGCTACTTGTTTTTCATCGGACTGTGGAGGCTTGGACAATAGAACATCGATCCAGTCCGGCAAAACATACTCTTGAGAAATGGTCCCTTCAGTAGGACCGTAAGAAGCGCTGATAGCACGAACTCCATACGGCTCAGCAGGGGGTTCGAAGCCTTGAACCACAGTGTTAATTGTGATGCATAAAACAAGCCCTACAAAAATCACAGGTAATCTATTTCGATCCAACATCCCAAACCCTATAGATAGTATATTCAAGCTGTAAACAGCTCTGGAAAACCGAAAATTTTACATTAACGCTAATGATTGGAAATTATATCAGAAACACCCCAGAAAAACAAATTGCCCGTCCTGAAAGTGATACTATCAGTCTGTATCTGCACAAATAGACCGACGAAACCAAAACATTTTTAATATAATTACTCTAACTCTTTTTTACCAGATCATAACTCTCAATTGGGTGACAAAAATTAACTTAACCTACGATGTCAAATTGACGTGTTATGTCTTTTACGTCGGCTTTGTTTCGTAGGTTCAAACTATTACGAATGGTTTGAATGTCAAGATTTTTTTAACAAATTCATGCATAATAGTGTTATTTAAACCAAGCTTCTTGATCGGCCATAGGTCAGGGGCCAATTCATTATTTATGGGGTAAAGTTTAAAAGAGCTTATTCATAATTGTTCGGTTCTTGAACCGGAAACCCAATTTTTGGGATTCTGAAAAAACTGTAATATCTTGATATCTTAATGTTTGAAAGAGTAAGAATGACTTCGTGTGAGACAATTTCTAAAACGGCTTGTTCAGCGGAAAATCATGGCATTGAGAATTCTGACCTCATGGATTTGAGCAGTGTCATCGACATAATCAAACCTATAAGAGTAAAGGGGCCAGCCAAAGGGGTTATCTCTGGAATATCTATTGACACAAGAAAACCCATGGGTGCGCAAAATATTTATTGGTCAATAGCGGGACTTCATTTCAATGGCAACGAGTTTGCTCTGGACGCGCTGAGAAGTGGAGTGAGAGCCGCCGTCGTGAGTGATCCCAGGGTATTCGATCAGGACATTCCAGACGGAAAGACAATAATCGAAACTACCGATAGTCTAGCAGCGCTTCAAAAACTCGCGCAAACCTACAGGCAATCTTTTTCAATACCCGTAATTGGAATCACTGGGAGCAATGGCAAGACTCTAGTCAAAGAGATGCTTGCCTCGATCCTTTGTCTGGACAGACGAACATATCGGTCGCCTTTGTCCTATAACACTCAAATAGGGGCTGCCTTAGGGCTCCTGGGGATGCGCCGTGAGCACGAGATAGCAATAATAGAAGCCGGCATAAGCCTTCCTGGTGAAATGGAACGTCTTGAAAGAATGATTAGGCCAGATCATGGAATTCTGACGGTGATTAGTAAGGCTCATATAGGTGGTTTCGGGACTCTTGGAGAAACCCTGGAACAAAAACGACAGTTATTCAAGAACCTAGGGCCATCATCGTTTTTAGCGCTCAATGCAGATGATGAGATAAGCATGAATTTGGTAAGCGAGACTGAAGCGAATGTCATTACTTTTGGTTTTAGTCACAACGCAGATGTAAGGGCGATCGAATGGCATGAGTATCCTGAGCAGGGCTCAAGATTTGTGATGAAGCTCTTTGCTGAAGAACTTGAAATAGATTTATCCGCTCCGGGGCGGTTCAACATTTTAAATGCCTTGGCGGCGTCAGCCATGGCCAAAAAGTTAGGGGTGAGTTCGAATTTAATCCAACAAGGATTAGCGGAGTTCCGTCCGTCTCCGATGAGGCTCGAGATTCACACTACGGTTACGGGTGTTACTCTGATCAACGACACTTACAACTCTGACCCCGCCTCAATTAAAGGAGCCCTGGATGTATTGACCAAGATTGGCGCAGGTCGTAGGAAAATTGCCATCATTAGCGAGATGCTTGACCTGGGTCCTCACAGTAGCGAAGAGCATTTGGCTGTGGGTAGAGAAGTTGCCAAGGTGGGTGTGGATTACCTGATAACTGTTGGTGAAAATGCAGCTCTGATAGGAAGAGCTGCAATCAACGAGGGTCTAAACAAGGACCGAATCTCAAATGTCAGGACCTACGATGAGGCGGCTAGAGAACTAGAGAAAATTATGAATAGTGGGGACGTCGTCTTGTTCAAAGGCTCAAGATGGTTTCGTCTCGAGAGGCTTGCGAAGGAGCTGGTCGGATCAATTGGGCCCACAAGACTGACAGTAGATTTAGATGCTATTGCGAGTAACATTAAATCAATACGTGGAATAGTTGGCTCCGGTGTTGAAATAATGTCGGTTGTCAAAAGTTTTGGCTACGGCAATGACTCTATAAGGACCTCCAAGGTTGCCCTTGAAAACGGAGTAACATATCTTGCAGTAGCCTTTCCTGATGAAGGGGAAGCTCTTCGTGAGAACCGCATTGACGCTCCGATCCTAGTTTTTAATGTCTTGCCTGAACAAGTTGACAAGATTGTCAGGTATGACTTGAGCGCAGTGGTAGCTTCAGAAGAACTTGCTGAAACGCTTAATTGCGCAGCCACATTCGGAAAGAAGATTAAGATACACATCAAAGTTGACACTGGCATGGGGAGATCAGGTGTTTGGCATGAATGCGCTGATGATTTGGTGAAATACGTATTCAGAATGCCCAACCTCGATGTAGAAGGTATAATGACTCATTTCTCAAGCGCTGATGATCCAGATTCTGATGAATATACAATGGAACAAGTCGTGGCTTTTAACGAGTTACTTCGAAGGCTTGAATCAGCGGGCTATAAGTTTAGATATATACATGCGGCAAACACATCAGCATTGGTTCGTTTTCCTGAAACCAGGTACAACATGGTTCGCCCCGGACTGGCTATTTACGGAATGTATCCCTCAGATGCCGTCAGATCTCTTATAGATCTTGAACAAGTGGTCACATTTACTACCAAGATATCCCAAATTAAAAATCACCCTCCGGGAAGATGTATTTCATACAACCGTAGATTTGTAACATGGAGAGACTCTAGGATAGCTACTCTGAATGTAGGGTACAACGATGGCTATCCGAGGTTTCAATCTAATGTTGGACAAGTTCTAGTACGAGGGCAGCGAGCCCCCGTAGTAGGAACTGTCTGCATGGATACAATGATGATTGATGTCACTGAAGTGCCTGAAGCGTCTGTCGGCGATGAGGTGGTTCTCATCGGCCGACAAGGAACTGAAGAAATTCTTGCTGACGAAATCGCTAGAAACGGATCAACCATAAACTACGAAATAGTCTGCAAAATTTCTCCACGAGTGACTCGTATATTTTTGCAGAGATAAGAATTAAAATTTAAGGGTTGTGGTTCAGCAAATTTTTGATCGCTGTGTTGGCCAATTGATCGACGGACTCATTTTCTGCGTGTCCATTGTGACCACGTACCCACTCCCAAGTAACCTCGTGACGGTCAACGGCTTCGTCGAGCCGACGCCATAAGTCCTCATTTTTTACAGGTGTCTTGTTTGATGTCAGCCAGTTTCGTTTCTTCCAGTTTTTTATCCATTCTGTTATACCTTTTTTGAGGTATTCAGAATCGGTCACCAATCTAACCTGACAGGGTTTTTTTAAAGCTTCCAGGGCCATAATTGCAGCTGTAAGTTCCATACGATTATTTGTCGTCTTTGCTTCAGCTCCGCTCAATGTTTTTGTCTTACCCTTGTACCTCAAAAGCGCAGCCCAGCCTCCCGGTCCAGGATTACCTTTACAGCTACCATCGGTGAATATTTCTACATGATCGTTGCTTTCCAAACTTTTTTCCATCATTCCCCCCTATTTGATTTTGTCGATTTTTGAGAATTTAGCCCGTTATTATTTTTACGAAAACCTTCCTGTTTCTAGGACCATCGAATTCGCAAAAAAATACTCCTTGCCAAACTCCCAAAACTGGTTTTGATTCTTTTACGAAGATACTGACTGAACTGCCCATAAGAGATGCTTTAATGTGAGAGTCTGAGTTTCCTTCAGCGTGTCTATATCTATCATTTTTTGGGACAAGCTCGCCTAGCTTATTAATGATGTCCGACACTACAGATGGGTCAGCCGCCTCATTGATAGTAACTCCGGCGGTTGTGTGGGGTGAATATACAATGGCTAAACCATCGGTCACACCACTTTTCTGAATTATGTCCCCGATAGCGGCTGTTATATCCACAAACTGAACTCGCATACTGGTAGTAACCTTCAATTCCTCTATCATTTTCATCAAGTGTCCTGCCACATAACGTTGTTTCTAATATTTGGTTATTAGACTTTAATCTGCTGACGAACTGGCTAAGATCTTTTAACTAGTAATCAAAATTATCAAGGCTGTTGTCTTTCGAGAATAGCGCTTCAGCAAACTGTCTGGCGTTGAAATCTCTCAGATCATCAATTTTTTCCCCTATGCCAATGTATCTAATAGGGATTTTTAGTTCATTGCTTATGCCAATGATTATACCGCCCTTGGCCGTTCCATCAAGTTTGGTCAAGGCTAATCCGGTTACGGGAATGGCCTCATTGAAAGTTCTTGCCTGTAGTATGGCATTCTGTCCCATAGAAGAATCTATGACCAAAAGAGTCTCATGGGGCGCGCCGGGAAGTTTTTTGCCAATAGTTCGCGAAACCTTCTTAAGCTCTTCCATTAGTGGAATTCTTGTATGAAGGCGACCTGCAGTGTCTATAAGCACTATTTCATAATCTTCTCTAATTGCCCGTTCCATGGCCTCAAACACTACGGAGGAAGGATCGGCCTTCTCTTTACCTCGGATTACGTCGCAACCAATTCGATCTGCCCAGATGGTCAATTGTTCAACTGCGGCTGCTCTGAATGTGTCACCTGCCACCATCATCACTTTTCTGTTCGCTAATTTTTGACGCGCAGCAATCTTGGCTATAGTAGTTGTCTTTCCAGATCCGTTGACTCCGAGCACCATTATTACAAATGGCTCAGAGCCGTAGCCGACGCGCAGCGGAGACTCAACCTCAAGCAGCGTTTCTCTAACCATTTCTTTTAGGTGCAACAAAATTTTGTCCGGATCATCGAGCTCTTTTCGCTTAACTCTATCCGAAACACTGTCTAAAAGTTGATAGGTGGTTTTGACGCCAACATCTGCCCTGACTAATACTTCTTCCAATCTGCTGATTGTTTCTTCATCAATTTCTCTTTTGCCTAACAAAGCTTCATCAAGACTTTTGAGAAAACCTTTTCGAGTTTTTGTTAATCCGGTTTGAAGCCTTTCGAGATTTTCTTGTGAATCATCCTCGTCTTTGATTTCGGACACCGGAGTTTCAGGTTCTATTTCAGGAACTTCGATTTTTTCGGGCACGTCCTCTATCTGGGGCTCGACTTCATCAGAAACGCTTGAAGCTTCTGGCCCGACTTCTTCAAACCGATCCTTTCTGAACAGTCTGCTAAAAAAACCGGCTTTTTTCTTTTTTTCTTCGCTCATTTGTCTCTCTTCAAAAATCTCTTTTCACCTGTTAGGCAGTGCCGCCGACCGTAATCCACGTTTCAGGTATGTCCGGTGTTCCTATTCTGAGGGTGGGTTGAGCATCGGAAACTGGGGCTCCCTGGCCATCCTTGCCACAGGTTCCAATCGAAAAACCCAGGTCGTTTGCCACCATGTCTATGTCTCGCAAAACTCTAGGCCCATTTCCCACAAGAGTAGCTCCTCTGACAGCAGGTCCTTGTTTGCCATTCTCTATCAAGTAACCCTCGGCCACCTCAAACACGAAATCACCATTGACTGTGTTAACTTGTCCCCCTCCCATCTTTTTCACCAATAGGCCTTTTGGAGTTAAATTTAGCACATCATCTGGAGCCATTGTTGAAGGGACGATGAGGGTGTTTGACATTCTGGGTATGGGGCGATGTCTGTAAGATTCGCGACGTCCATTTCCAGAAGAGCTAACTCCTTTCTTAAGAGCGCTCAATCGATCTGACATGAAGGCCTTAAGCACGCCGTTCTCTATCAGTAGATTAGTTTTTGAAGCTATGCCTTCATCGTCGTATGGGTATGAACCACGACGATTAGGCAAAGTGGGATCGTCCACAACTGATATTACATCAGACGCAATCTTCTGTCCTAGAGATTTAGCATAAACGGTCATGTTATCTACAACAAAATCCAGCTCTAATCCATGTCCTACTGCTTCATGGATCATCGTCCCTCCTGCATCACTGCTCAACACTACGGGCATTCTTCCTGAAGGGGCTTCACGAGCTCGAAGCATTGTCAAAGCTCTGCTAGCGGCAGTTGAAGCTATTTCAGATACGGAGTTAGTCTTGAAAAATTCCATTCCAAATTGGCCTCCAGCGCTTTCGTAGCCAGTTTGAAGTACGGAGTCTTTTGCAGCAGTAACATGAGTAAGAAAAGTTAAAGTTGTCCTGTCAAATTGTATCGACGATCCTTCACTGTTGATCTGTAAAACTCTACGTTTCTCATCCATCAAGACTACCCGAACTTGAGTAATTTCATTTCCGAGGCGGCGCGCCGCGTCATCAGCCTCCTCCAAAAGATCGATCTTTTCTTTCAATCCACATATGGATGGATCGATTTCAATTATGGAAGATTTTCTTACCTGTTCAGGTCTGATAGTAACATTGTCAATTCCTGGGGTTATTCTACAGGCTTCTAACAAACTAGAACATAGTTCATCCACTGATTTCTGATTGATATCAGTTGTGAAGCCATGAAAAGTCCGATTGTCTTTAATGATTCTCAAGCCTATTCCACAATCAACCCCTTTTCTGACACGGTCTACCCGTCTGTTTTCGTAAACGAGAGTGGAAATAACTTTTTCTTCAAAAAATATATCAGCGAACAAAACTGACGGGGCTGTCATTTTCGCTATAACCTTGTCGAAATCAATCAAGTCTAGAGACATGTCCAATCCTCATGAATCGAGCGAGCTTGCAGAATCTATTGAAAACCAGCCGAGCATTATTGGGGTAATTCGTACTTCCAACCTAACACAAACGCCAAAAAAAATCAGCGAGTTCATCGAACAAAAATCCTAAAGTTACAGTTTATAAGTTAGCTTGAATATATTAATTTAATTTGATAAGATACTTGTAAATACAAAATGGATGGAGATAGCATGTTCGGTTGTATCAAGAGCAAGGGTCTCAAGATATCTGCTGAGCTTCACGAAAAGATAGCTTCCGCTGGAGACCCCATAAACATGGTGGAAAGTGAAATCGTAGCGTACCGGAAGGTCCCTATGAGAAAATTACGGCGAGAAATGATCGCTCAAGAGGCGCGGGACTGGGTGCACGTTTACGGATAACGAAGCTTGATAAAACTTCTTGGATAATTGCCCTAAATCGGTTCTGATTAACGAATAATGGTTTCATTTAAGTAACCAAGAAGCATTTTGAGAGCGTTAACTATAAATGAGTTATCCTGTTCATTCAAGAAATCAAGTGAAGCAGAAAAATTGACATTGAGAGTTAAGCGTCAAACATTTTATGTTATATTTTCAATAACCTGCGTGTTATTAGCAATTGCGTTTAATTCATCGATTGTTCGAGCGGACGCAGCAGGGAAAAATGCGGTCAATGGTTTTCAGGAAGCATCTGCGGAATTCTCAAAATTGTCATCAGTGGAAAGTGTTTCCCGACAATCTTGGATAAATCTAGCGAACAAGTTTTTGTCGATAAGCAGGCTGTCCAATGGCAAGGAATCCGCAATTAGCCTATTTTTTGCCGGAAGGGCTTTTGTTAGGTCGTACAAAGCCCATGGAGACGTCAAGGATATTGATGACGCGATTAGAGCTTTCAATGGATTCAAGAAGTTCAGGCTTGTGACACCCTACAACAAATTGGCGCTGGTGGAACTTAAAGACGCCCATTTGATGAAACGAAAAGTTAAATCGAGACCTGCTAACCCTGAAAAATCCAAGGTGAGTGTTTCCAAGCCGATCAAGCAACAGGCGGAATCCGCCTATGGAAATCTCCAAAGAAACGACGTTGCGCCTCCTTTAGCAAAAGATTTTCCAAATCCCCAAGTGACTGCGGTTAACAAATCGGACGGACCTAAGCTTGAACCTGTTCAGCATCGACCTGTGGCCACAAGATTTGGCAATCCCTTTTATAATGGCGCCAGTCTGCAGAATAAGCCGAAGCCTCAAGAGGGAATCAAGGTCGCATCTATTCCGCCATCTGTTGTTACGGACACAAAGCCTTCCATGGCGGCTCTGTCATCCAAGACTGCGAAAAGGGTGATCGTCATTGATCCCGGCCATGGTGGCCGAGATCCCGGAGCTGTATCAAAAGATGGCTCTCTTACGGAAAAGGAAGTGACACTTAGAATTGCTAAGAAACTCAAGAGCCATTTAGAAAAATCCGTTCCAGACTTAATCGTCAAACTCACTCGAGAAGACGACACTTTCTTAAGCCTCAAGGAAAGGACTTCAATAGCGAACGAAGCAAACGCAGATTTATTTGTGTCAATTCATTGTAATGGATCGGATTACGCTTCCGCAGCCGGAGTTGAGACGTTTTTTCTTAGTCAAGCCAGCTCTCGTGGAGCAATGCGAGCAGCGGCGCGTGAAAACGGTATCTCATTAGCGAAAATGAATCACCTTGAGGCTACACTGATAGATCTAATGATGACCTCGAAAAAAACTGAATCAGAGAAGCTCGCGGAGATAGTTCATGAAAGTCTTGCTGATGACGGAAATCAAAAAACTAAAAAAGCACGCGATCGAGGCATAAAACAGGCCCCCTTCTATGTTTTAATGGGAGCAGCCATGCCGTCCATTCTTGTTGAATGCGCATTTATAAGTAACATGAGTGATAAAAATAATTTAACTAACGAGAAATACATAACTTCCATCGCCGACAGGATAGCAAAAGGCACGAAAAAATACATGGCCGAACTGGGTCAAAGTAGTTAAGAAAACTTCTCCAGCATGAACAAACCTTAAACCTCATCATTCGCTTCCTTACCTGTCCCAAAATAGAGTTATTAATCAGTACTAGTCTATAAAATTTCGAAAATGATATTATGTTGAGAATATCATGTTCAATCACTGTTGTGTTGTCTGAGAAATGGTTTTGGAATTCAAAAACGAACCAGTGAAACAGCGATTTCCTGTTTTGGATTTTCTTAATTCAAGAGTTTCGTCAATCAAAAAAGATGAAATTGCGCTGCCGGATTGTGTGAAGCAATGGAATTAAAAGATAAAGAATGGATAATATTAGATCATCCGGCCGATGTGATGGTCGAGATTCACGGTAAAACGTTTGAAGAATTTTGTCAAAACGCAATCAAAGCTCTAAATCATTTTTTGGGTAGAGTACTTTCTGACAAAAAAGAATCCACTCAAAAAATTGAGATTGAAGGGACTTGTCCTGAAGAACTACTTGTGAATCTCCTGAGAGAATTAGTTTACAAATTTTATACGTCTTACTGTCTTGTAACTAAAATCAAGATGAGGAGTCTAAAAAACAACAAGGTGAGAATGGAAATCGTTTCCAGATCCGCTACTGTAGGCTCGGATTCCATAGAGGTCAAAGGAGTAACTTACCATGGGCTGTCAGTTCAGGAGAATGAAAGTGGATATCATGCGAGACTGGTTTTTGATGTTTAAGATAACCTTTTAGGATTGTTGAGTACAATTATTATGAAAAATACCAAGCCATACAAATTGAAACAGCTTGATGAGAACCGGTGGATCATTCCCAAGTCGGGCAAGATGAGGGTCCCGGGACTTATTTTTGCCAATAAAAAGCTGCTTCCGGACATAGAAAAGGATTCCAGCCCTGATCAAGTGTTCAATGTGGCGCATCTTCCAGGGATAGTTGGGTATGCTGCGGCCTTACCGGATATGCATTGGGGTTATGGTTTTCCTATCGGCGGGGTAGCTGCTTTTGATATGGAGGACGGCATAGTATCCCCGGGGGGAGTGGGATATGACATCAACTGTGGAGTGAGGCTGGCGACTACGGGGCTTACGAGAGATTTTGTTAAAAATCAGATTTCGTCGCTTATAGATTCTTTCTATGCATCGATTCCGAGCGGATTAGGGTCCAGGGGTGGAATCCTGTTAAAAAAGAATGACCTGTTTGATGTGGCTAGATTGGGAGCTGCTTGGGCTATCAAAAAAGGTATGGGGGATGAATCTGACCTTGAAAGAATTGAAGACCATGGAACTCTTGATTGGGCCGATATCAAATGTATCAGTGATAGGGCTTACGAGCGCGGCAAAGATCAGCTTGGCACACTGGGATCAGGCAATCATTTTATAGAGATAGGTTATATTGAAAAAATTTTTGACGAGTCAGTTGCGGATCAGTGGGGCCTGAGGCAGGGATTGGTCACGCTGATGATCCACAGTGGGTCTCGAGGTTTTGGATATCAGATATGCGATGAATTCTTGGCGCGTATGGTTAAAAACGTTACTCAACAGAAAATCGAGCTACTGGATAGACAACTTGCATGCGCCTATTTGAAATCCGATGTCGCGAGAGAATATCTTGGCGCCATGGCTGCGGCGGCAAACTTTGCTTTTGCCAATAGGCAAATTCTCATGAATCTGGCGAGGATATCAATGGAAAATACTCTTAGAATATCGCCCAGAGAACTTAGAATGAAATTGCTTTACGACGTTTCTCACAACATTGCCAAGATGGAACGGCATGACATAGACGGAATTTCTCGAATGTTATGCGTTCATAGAAAGGGAGCCACACGGGCTCTGCCTCCAGGCCACGCCTTGTTACCTGGGTTATTTAAAAATACCGGACAGCCGGTTCTGATCCCAGGAGATATGGGCCGTGCTTCTTACGTGATGTCAGGAATCAAGAGGGAATTGGATCAAACATTTGCTTCGGCTTGTCATGGAGCAGGTCGAGTGCTTTCCAGGAACGAGGCCTTGAGAAAAACCAAGGGCAGGGCAATTGAGCGAGAGCTTCAAGACAGAGATATCTACTCACGGGCTGCTGGTAGAAAGACCATGCGAGAGGAGTTCCCGGAAGCGTACAAAAACATTGAGGAAGTCGTGGATATTGTTCACGATGCCGGCCTAGCAAAAAAAGTCGTCCGGATTAAGCCTATAGGAGTTGTCAAAGGCTAGAAAAATCATTTTTCGTCTAGAAGCAATAACTTGATGGCTACAAGGGATCTAGAGGCTACTATGAGTTTTTGAGAGCCTTGCTGTCGGGAACAAAAAAGTACATGCAACAAACAGTTGATAGAAGAACTGTTCCAACGATCCAAACAGCTCTGAAATCATCTGGACTACGTAGACTGTTAGGATCTGCCCCTATCACAAATCCTAATAATTGAGTGATCATAGCGGCTCCCAGGATTGTAAAGAGGTTAACGGCTGTCATAGCTTGTGCTGTGAGATCTTCCGGGATCAATTCCTTAATGTGAGCATACAAAATCTGACCAGGGGCTGCTGATAAACCAAATCCAAAAAAAGTTGCAAAAATGACCCAAGTGGATGTTTCTCCTGACCATAGCAAAGCAGAGCTGACAAGAATCAAGAATATCAACATGGTTGATAAAACAACCTTTTTCCTGGATCGTAAAATCTTGTCACTAATTGATCCGGAAACCGGCAGACCTATCATGTAGCCAATACCCATGACCAATATAGCATTACTGGCGGCTATCTCTCCGAATCCCAACCCGTAAATCAGGAAGGGACTGGCCCACAATCCCTGTAAAGACGCAAAATAGCCGTACCTGACGAAATTGCTCAGACTGATTGCCCAATAACTATATTTACGTAAAAGAAATCCTAAACCCGACATAAGCGACTTATGCAATTTTTGAGGGGACCTATAACCTGAAGGATAATCTTTAATAACCAGAATGAATGCGGTGACTATCAACGCATTGACAAGGGCAAACACCAGAAAACAGTTCCTCCAACCGATTGACATGCTCAGCATGGCCAGCGGCGTGGCGGCCATAAGGTTACCCAAAACGCCAACAGAAACAACCGATCCCCCCAGAAATGCAAAACGATCAGCCGGGAACCAGACGGCGAGTAGCGCAAGAACGACCATCAGGTTACCGCCCATTCCAATGCCCAACAATGCGCGTCCCAAAATTAAAGTCTCAGCGCGTTCACCCATCGAAAATACCACCGCGCCCATAATTGCAGAAACAGCTAAAAAACACATAGTCTTACGAGGACCAAGCCGATCGATTGAAATACCTATCGGTATCTGGCAAGCCGCAAAACCATAAAAAAAAGCGGCCGACAAATCACCCAATTGAGTTGCAGTCAGACCCAAA
>Ga0067045_1031131_pt1 | contig 13089 bp, 11 predicted proteins | sample TerdegcTABiofilm_FD_59184 | JGI IMG/M metagenome (GOLD analysis project Ga0067045, IMG submission 59184) | Combined Assembly of (Gp0054472, Gp0054536) Wastewater bioreactor microbial communities from Singapore -Terephthalate degrading...
TCTTCATATGTTCTGTTATTCTTTTCAACAAAAGAATTTTCATTATACATTTCACCAATTTCATTCCACAATACTGAATTTGGATCAGCATCCTCTTCGCGTTTGTTCCTTCTCCAATCCCTTGACATTAATCTATTTGCTAGATCATCAAAGTCACGGAGTGAACGGAATCGTTTCTTTGATTCATAGTGTGCATGCACCACATCCCATACCCTCAGTATTTCACGGGTAAAAGCATCCATCTGGCGATCAAATTCCTTCTTTGCTTCACGCAGCTGGTTCTGATCATAGTAAGCAAGTCGAATTGCATATCGCTCATCCGGAAGAACTGTTTTATCCAGTTCTTCGTATTCACGAATCTGGCATACGCGGGCGTTTTTCATGTTATCACAAACCTGATAGCCAAGCTTGGATGTATCAAGTATTGAAGTAATAGCATTCACCGCTGTGTTGTATCCACGGTTTCGGATATTTTCTTCATCAATGATGTATTTGATATTTTCACGAATATTTAGTGGATCATATTCTTCAATATCGATTTCCGCTCGTAATCCTTCAATCTTGTCAAGGAACTTCTTGGCAAGAATGGTATATCGTTTTGATTTTTCATCTTCTTTTTCATCATCAGTGAAGTTTTCAATTCTCTTTATCTTTTCAAACATCACTTCTGTACCCGTCAACTCACTCTTGCCCTGATCAAGCAGTTCTTCTTTAAGTATCTGGATCTGCTTGTCAATCAACTCATGAATGTGTTTCTGGATAGCATCTTTCAACAATGATTCTACAGTTACCTGATAGTGGTAAATGGGGCTTATTAATTCACTATCAAGAATGTTAACCGAAAGCTTAACATCATACACATATTTTGGCCTGAGTTCATTGTCCTTGAATACGCACTTGATAATTGCATATGCGTTTTCACCACGGATGAATGCACCAACATCAGTTTTCTGGCGCAATATTGCATTTGTTTCATTTTCCAGGTCATTCATTCCTCTCTGGATATGCCCCTGTAGATGCCCATACATATTGACGATAGACTTTTCAATTTCACCGGTATTAAACTTATCCGAACCGCCTATCTTATCAAGAAGCTCCATTATTTCTCGAGGGGTGTAGCGTGCAAGTCCTTTTGCTTCTTCTCTGTCCACAAAGTCACGAACTTTCTTGATAAATTCATCTTCCATGGTTACCGTGTACCGGTTAAACATGTTTACGTATGTCTGGTTGACATAGTTGTACAGCTTTTCTTTTAAACCACCCATCACATCCAATTTCTTCAATACTTCTTCAGGAAGCTTGTTCTGTACATGGTTTACAAGCTTATCTACGGTTTCATCCAGAATAAGCCTTGCTTCAGCAACCTTATCACGACCTTCCTGAGCTAGAGAATTTCTTGAACCAACCGCACTTGGTTCGGTTGGATGTACTTTATTAGGGCTTTTTGGGAATTGAGCTATTGACATTTATTGACCTCCTTGATTAAATACATTTTTGTCAAAGATGCATAATATATAGTTATACCTTACTGATGCACCGTATGCTATGTTGAAATACTCTATCATTGGCAAAAAACATTTGAATGTAATATTTAAAATAATATCATCATGCTTGTCAACGCTTTATTTAAAAATTTATCAAAAATTTTTAATTATTACAGCCTTCTATCCTTCATAATATTTAAAGGTATAGTTAGCTATTTTGAAAATATCTCCATCGTTTAACATATCACCAGCATCCCTGTTGACAAACTGCACTGCATTTTCTGGTGCAACAAGCTGACATTTAACAGCTTTATTGAACCATACCGCTTTAAGCAATATTGGTGTGCGCAGTGCAAAATCGTGAATTCTGATTAGATTATGGCTATCTTTCCCTATAGATATGGTTCTTGAGTTTTTTGCGGTAAGGTTTACCTTTTCAATTGTTGGCTCAAGAAGCTCATTATTCCAGTATTCAAGTGCACCTCTTACCTTAAGCTGAGCAGCACGGCGTAACAATAGCAACAAAATAATTAAAAGAACTATCGCCATTACTATAATGAAAATAGGATGCATATAAAACGGGCGAGTATTAATTTCCTTTACCTTTGCCATGGTATCGATATCCTTTTTAAGGTCCTGCGTAATCACCTTATCAAGCCCTTCACGTGCATCAATCACCTTGGTATACTGTGATATGCTTTCCTTAACCTCTTTTTGGACCCTGGCTATATGGCTATCCTTTTGCATCTGGCCTAAATTAACAAAGAAGATAAACCATTCATTACCCGAATATTGTTTTGCAATTTTTTTAACATCATAACGATGTGCCCGTGCATATGGTGGCGGATCATCTATGGCATCAGTTATAACAATAATAACCTGCTCCCTGTCAGGGTCTTCAGCCTGCAGCTTCTTTGCCTTATCAAACACGGCTGTCATCATAGCCATGGTATATGTCCACTTGCCACCAGCTTCAACCATGGATATGTATTTGTTCAATATGTCTTTGTTGCTTTTATGCTTAATATAAACAGTTGGATAGATTTTAACTTCAGTGTCAAATGTAACAAGTGTCAGGCTGTCATTATCATCAAGCTGATCAATAAATTTGGGTAAGCTCCTCTTTACCAACGGCATAATATTTTTACCACCATAGCCAGCCATGGATAATGATGTGTCAATAACAAGGAGCAAATCCTTTGATTTTGCAAATGCGCCTGCATTGCACAAACCAATACAAAGAGCAAAAACAATTATTAAATTGAATATTGTATATTTTGCTTTCAAGGCGAACTCCTTATACTATATAAATTTTATCTATCAGGGAAATACAATATATCTTGAGTTAAAAGCTAAATGATAAAAAATCATTAGTCAAGTAAAATTAATTTTTATTTTATAAATATTTTAATACTCTCTGTACCGCCGTGTTTCTTTTACATAATTCCGCAAGTCAAGAGAATGCTTTTTGTCAACATCAAGATACTCATTCATCAGAATAAAAAACCACAACAGTGTATCTTCTTCAGTCTCCAGTGCCACAAATTTTCGTTTTTCTCTCCAGTCTTTAATAATTATGCCCTTTCCCACAATCATCATGATATCAAATTCAAGAGTATTATCTATACTGCGCTCAATATAGTAATCCAGTATTGCATTTTTTAATTGAGGCATATCAATATCACTGGAACCTGCAATGACAAATGCAGGTATAAGAACTGATTCTTCCAGTTCTGCAAATTTATTAAGTTTTTTTGTCAATGCAACATTATTCAATATTTCAGGAAGTTGCTGGGAATTTATGCAGTCAACCACATGAAAAGTGCCATATACTAATTCAGATGGGATATGGCCATTCATCATTTGTTCAACAATATTCCATTTTTTAAAATATGCAATGTAATCCACCGTTTTGGGGACATAACCACTTGCATCAACCGGTTTTTTATCCGATATTACAAAATCATTAGGAACAATATCCTGTAAAAGGTTTATAAGCTTTTTAGCATTAAATTCTTCTTTAGCATGTACCTTCTTTGCAGTTTTTTTGTTGGCCTTTGTTTCCTGAACTCCCAACCGCTGTTGCAACGTTGAAAAATATTCTTTTAACATTATTTATTTCTCCCAAAAAATAACTTATTTGTAGTGTTTCTATTATGCTTTTTTTGTCAAATCATATTAATAGTGTGGAAATTGTTTATACTATAAAAGCGAACATAAGTTCGCTTTTATAGTAATAATACTATCACATTTACATTAAAATTCAGCTACGTTAACATCATCAAATTCACCTGTAACTAAACCACTAACCTCTTCATCTTCTTCAAGTCCTAAATCCTCATCTTTTGTTTTCTTCTTTTGTTGCTGTGGCTGTGGTTTGACTTCTTCTTCAACACTTCCCTCTTCCAATGATTTTTTCCCTTCTATTATATTCTGCAATTCTGTTGTGCTCATATTTTTCCACTCTTTTGCAACAGCTACATATTTACCATTTGGATATTCACGCAGATATCTCTGGAATTCTCGCGCAGCTAAGTCAAACTTTTTCTGCATAAAATATGCATAGCCTTTCTTAATCTGAGCATCCTGATTTTTGTGGTAAAAATCATTTATCAGGGCTTTATTAAAATAGGCGATAGCTCTGTCAAATTGCCTCATTGCAAAATATGATTCACCAGTCCAGTATAATGCATTTTCAGACAATCTGTCAGCACCAAAATAAATCAATACCCGGTTAAAAAATCCTATAGCTTCATTGTACCGACCATTCCTGAAAGCGTTGAGTCCACTTTTGTATGCCTGAATTTTGTAAGCATTTTTAACATCACTGGTATATTGACTTACGGCACCAAAATACCGTAAAAAGTAGTCATAATGATTATATGCTTCATTATCCATACCTAAATGCTTCAGTGCACGGGCACGGCCTAAAATTGCTTCTTCATTGCTGCTATCCTCATTTACCGCTATATCAAACATCCTCTTTGCTTTCGTTACTTCACCGGTTTTAAGATAAAGATGACCAAGTTCAGAATAGATCTTACTACGGTATGCTTTATCCATTGAAGAGTTAAGTAATGTCAACAACTGATGAGCACTTTCTTCGCTGTAACTTTGCAACCAGTTTATGTGTGCTATGCGTGCTAAAATATTTTTATAGAGGTCCTCTGAAAGGTCTTTCCTATTATTTTTTACCAGATAGACATATTTAAGATACGCTAACCTGTTTAAATTTAATTTTTCATAACACTGACCTATATAATAATAAGCCTCAACAGCAGTTGTAGTATCCGGATAACGGGCTATAATTTTAGTAAGTATTGAAACTGCCTGGTTTATAGATTCCTTATCCCCTCTTTCATAAATAAGGGTGGCTTCGGTCAATAGTTTTTTTGCTTCATTTCTAGGCTGTATAACCTGTACATAGTATATAAGCAAACATACACCAATAAGTATAAGCAATGCCCCTGTTAATGTTTTTGTTTTCATAAATACCTCTTGACTTCTATTCATAAATTATTGTACTCTTGATAATGCAAAGTCTCTCCAGAATTTTGCTTCTTTGGGATAATACTTTGCCACATCACTTTTCATAATATATTTAAGAGCCACTTTATATTGCTTCAATTCAATATAACTCCTGCCTATAAATAGATTGGCTTTTGCAACCTCTTCAGGTCTATTGGCATTCTGTACAAATGCCGTGAGGCTATCTATACACGATTCATACTTTCCTTTGTAGAACGTAGCAGCTATTATTTTATTTACATTAGAAGTTGATAGCAATTTTTGCTGCGGTTTTTCCTTCTTAACTTCTTCCCGGGGCTCTTCTTTTTCAAGCTCAACTTCAGGTTTTTTAATTTCTTTTTTTTCAGGTTCAGGAAGCAATGGCGTAACCTTTGCAGCTACTTGCCGTGTTACCTTGACTGGTTCTGCAGTACAATTAATACCCTTGATAATCTTGAATTCGGGGTCTATATCATAGGTTTCAGGAACAAGAGTATAATAATATGTCCCTGTAGGTATATCACTGTCAGTATACTCATTAGTTGTTACATTCACCACATCTACAAGAAATGCGTCATTGATATCCTGTGATGTAGTTGGTGCAGTAGTTGATCTGAATAATTTAAAATATCGGCTGCCAGATGAACCTGTATATGACCAGGAAATTTTTACCAGGCCATTATGTTCGGACGCTTCAATCAATTTTAACCGTATAGGAGCTCCAATAACAACAGGTTTTGTTGTATAATTGCTATCTGGTTTTAACGTTGTGTCAATGGAACCGTCTTCAAGTATGGCCAGTACTGCAAAATAGTGTGAGCCTGGTACTGGCCTTTTATCTATATACTCTAATTTATTTGATTCAACAGTAGCCATTTTTGCTGCCATAGCCAGTGTCTGGGCATCAACAATGGGTTGTGTATGCCTGTAAACCACAAAAGACTTTACATCAATATCAGGTTTGCTCCAGGTTATCTTCAGGGAACCTTCATCCACATCAGCCTTGATATTGGTGACAAAGACATCACGGCGTATGATAACCGAAACCGGGTTAGCAGTATAACTTTGATCAGGAATTAATTGGACATCCTCATTGCCCTCGATATCACGTACTGTTACAGCATAAAAATATTTCCCTGACTGTGTAATTGTTCTATCAATAAAGCTTTCACTATCTGCTTGAACTTGTCCAATTAGTTTTGCATTTTTAATGCGTTCGGGGCTATTTAAGGGCTCTGTAGCTCTGTAAACATTATATACAATGTTGGGTTGCTGTACACCCTTCCACGTCAACAGGACTTGAGTCTTATTTACCACCCGTGCATACAATAGTGTAATTTGCTCAGGTAAGCGTTTTTGTGGAACTTCAGGAATCTTTTTTTTAATTACTATCGGAGCACTTGTATAATTGACGTCAGGATATAATGATATATCCTTTTCAAGTATTTTATCCCGTGCTAATACAACGTAATAATATTGTCCTGGGGGAAGATTTGAATCGATAGCAACTGGTTCAGCACCTGCCAGTACAACTTTGACTGTTGCTGCCTGTAATGCAACCTCAGCGGAAGAAGGAACTATAGTTGTTCTTCCTATAAGAAAATCATTCTTTGCATCTGGATCAACACTGAAGGTAATTTTTATAGCTCCTTCAACCTCATTGATTACTTCTGCTTTTATGTTTCGCGCAATATGGACTGGCAATCCCGGTTTTGGTTTGACTTCTGTTTTTTTATAATCTTCCATTAAAAATTGGGCATAAACATAATAAAAACAAGAAAACACCACACATAGTGAGATAATAATTTTTGTAATTATTGCCCTCTTACCCATTAAGAAATTTATCCTTATCATTCCAAAATTTTTATTACAATAGATTTACTACCTTGCAAAAGATGATAATTACGGCAGAAATCATCCTACTAGTATATTTCGGAATTATCAATACTACACTTAAAGTATTATTACAAATTTGACAATAAATCGTATAAAAAAATCGACAACCTATGAAAAATACTTGACCTTTGAATTGGCCTTTGTTTTAATACTATCTGTTTTTGAACTATTGTAATTGTGCCTTAATTGTGGCAATTTTTTTAATCATAATTTTATGATATAGTTTATTTTTATGGATAAACAGGAAAAGATACAAAAAAAGAAAACGATAATACTTGAAGCACTGAAACGTTTATTACAAAATGATGTTTATTCACGCATAACAGTTCAAAGTGTTGCTGATGAAGCAGGCTTTTCTAAAGGAGGTTTGCTTCATTACTTCCCTACCAAGGAAGAGATGTACATTGAATTTATGGAATACCTCTTCAATGAAATTAATAATGACCACAGAAATGTATTAAAAGGAAATCTCCATTCTAAAGCAAAAGCAAGTATTTCAGCAATGTACGGTGTTGAACGTTTTTTCCTGGATCCAGGTACTGCAAAGATATTTATCAATCTTGTTCTTTATGCATATGAAGATGAAAAGATAATGATCCGCCTTAAAGAGTTTATACGCCGACACCTGGAATTGTATAAAACAATAATAGATGAAGCTCGAGAAGACCTGCCACAGCGCAGAAAAACTGATTTAGATGCTGAGTTCCATGCCCGAATAGCTCAGATCATTGTTATATGTTCAGGCCTATTTGAATCTATTGACCCTTTGCCCATGGATAGTTTTAATCTAATGCGATACATTATCTCTCTTTTTAGGGGATAATGAGCAAACAAGCAATTTACTACAAACACTCAAGTTTTTATGGAAATAGACCTAATGCAAATTTCATTTTTGTATATTACAGGGTAAACTAACAACCACTACCCACACTATTCTAAACGTTAAACCAAATTAATATGTGTTCAGAATATTAACTATTTGCAAAGAGTTTCACATAACCATAATGGGAACGGGCAAGCTGCTAAAAATTATACTATAATTGTCTTTCTAATTCCAATCAAATCTAAAGAAAATCTAATTTTTTTAAACCTAATAGATCCTTTGTCATCCCCCAAATGGGGATTTCCAAGATGACATTTTGATATAAATTTTATTGGATGGTTTTGGATGGTCAATATTTGCCCTTGCAGATTGATTATATAGGAATACTGGAATATATTTTATGTATATATTATTTTATATACATAAATTATACATGACATAATAATTGAAAAAGTCAATTATTTATTGACAGTTTTATCTATACTAATAATAATGACATAAGTATGTATAACTATTCATTATTCAGGTGGTGATTATTATGACAAATAATAATACCCGTACAGAATTATTTAACGAAATTATCTATAATAACCATAAGCGTCTATTTAAAGCATTTGCCAGTATTACTGTGTTAGCATTAACTGCAACGTTTATAATATTCATTACCAGAACTGGTTCACACTATTTAACCCTATTTGATATTATCCTTACAGGTTTTCTTGCTGCAGTCGTGTTATCAACGGGCTTTTATTTTGTAAAAAAATTGCGATATGAACGACTATCACCCTATCTTTCAATATTTACTGTCATGTTATCACTTTTCATTTTTCAATATATAATATATGGCTCAAGAGAATTATTTGCTGCTCATTACATAGTACTTGCCTTGTCAGTATTTTATTTCAACACGCAGGTAGCTATTTTTGCATTTATTATGGTAGTAATATCTCAAATACTCCTTTTTATACTGCGCCCTCAATTAATACCTGAAGGTCCAGTGGGTAGCATCATTGGTGTAAGGTTTTTAATCTATATATGGGTTGGCATTTCAGCAGTTTTTGGCACAAAAGCAACACGTCTGCTTTTAGAGCTGGCACTTGATAAAGCTGATGAAGCAAACAATAAGCATGAACGCATTGCTGTCATTGCCCAGAATGTTGAACATTCGGTTGGAGTTTTGAATGAAAAATCTATTGAACAGGCTACCGTGGTAGATACTATCAATGATCTAGCAAATAAACAGGCTGCATCACTTGAAGAGATTTCAGCATCAGTGGAAGAACTTACCAGCAATGCTGAAAATATCAGTAACACCGCACGTTCACTGTACCAGGAGATGCAGATTGCAAACGAATCAGTTACCGACCTGAAAAAAGTATTTGAAGAAATTACAAAAAGCGCCGGGACCATAGCTCATGCCATTGAAACCATAACATCTTTATCCAATGACTCAATACAAAAAATGGATGATACCCTCAAGCAATTTCAGGATCTTATTACCTTTAGCAATAATATGTCCTCGTTTGTTGAAGTTATTAACCAGATAGCCGACCAGGTCAATTTACTATCACTTAATGCTTCTATTGAAGCTGCACGTGCAGGTGATGCAGGTAGAGGCTTTGCCGTGGTAGCTGATGAAATATCAAAATTGGCTGATGCCACCGCACAGAATGCATCGCAGATAGGAAAAATTATTGAACAAACACAAAATCTGATGCGTTCAAGCAATACCAGTATAACTGATACATCACAATTTTTATCAAAGCTTAATGAGGAAATACGCACAATAATGAAGGAGATATCTCATACCAATACGCTGATTCAGGATGTCAATGTATCCATTAGAGCTATTGCAAATTTAAATACTCAGATTTATAATGCAATTGAAACAATTGAAACATCAACCAGCGAGCAGCGTATTGCCAACGAAGAGGCATCAAAGACTATAGTTTATGTGTCAGATGCTGCACAAAATCTAACGGATATTGTCTATACAGTATCCAACGTAGCATCAGCTATCAAAGACATTGCACAGAACCTGTATACATTGGTTCAAGCTATGACAAAGGCATAATTATTCAACATTTTTTGACTGAAAAAAACTTTTATATTTTTTGTCGCTAATTAAAATATGATTTGTCAGCCAATCTTTTAAAAAATTCATTAACTCTAATGAAAAAACGGTTTTCCCTTCCTGGTATCGCGTATAAAAGTCCATAACCTGATCTGTCAATGCATTATGTTCTTTTTTATGTTTTTCATATTCTGGATAATCATGGAGCACCATGTAATCTTCTTCATGTTTAAAATGAATTTTTGTATAATTCACCAGATTTTGTAATATTTCTTCCATTGTTTTCTTTGCGCCGCCAGAAAGCAAGGCTTGATTTAATTTATTGACCAATGAAATCAGCTGTTTGTGTTCATTGTCAAAGACTGTAACCCCTACGCTTAAATGTTCACCCCATTCTATAAATTCCATTGTATACCTCACTATTTCCCACAGTCTTTTTGCTGCATATATTCATGAAAAGATACTTTCTTTTTGTAACATTCATCTTTCATATAATCAAGCAATGATAAAAATACATCAGCCTTTATATAGCCTGGTATGCGAGTAACGAGCTTCCCTTCTTTATCCATAAATACCAGTGTTGGTAGGCCTTCTACTCCGCAGTATGCGGCAAATTCCTGCGCACTGTAGGTTTTATTTTCAAATTGAATGGTATCATTCTTTTCAACATTTATGCGTATTGCTATATAATCCTTGCTTAATTTTTTTTCAACTGCAGGATTGGCAAAGGTTTCCTTATCCATAGTTTTGCACCAAATACACCAGTCGGCATAAAAATCAATGACGGCTGGCTTTTTGGAATTTTTTACCGCTGCAATACCTGAGTTAAAATCATACCACTTTATCTGGCTATAGATGGTATACGTGCCTAACAGCATTATACTTATTGCTACTATATATGGTATTCTTTTTTTCATTATATTTATTCCTCCTCTCATATAGGATTCAACCACCATTTTCTTTTAGATGAATCACAACATAGATTACTAAGTTACGCTTTGTTTACCATAACTATCATCTTCCTGATACTGCTAAAGCAACTTTACACAGTGATTCGCTTTACCATGAACTATCGCCACACATAGTTACGTAAGTATTACAGATTCTTCTTAAATTAGTGTAGCAATTTTTTTGCAAAGACTAAAAAAAATGATACGCTTTTATTAATAAAATTGGCTACAACTGGTATGAATAAAAAAGTTCTAGCATCTCCCTGTGGAATTTTTTGTGCTGCATGCCCCCGGTTTTACAAATATGGCATTTGTAAGGGATGCCGTGCAGATACATTTCATGACGCCTGTGAAATCTACGACTGTTGTGTTCGTATTGGTGGGATGGAATTTTGTTTTGAATGCGACCTTTTTCCCTGTCAGCGCCTTAAAACTTTCAGTAACTATCACCCCAATGAAAAATTTGCGCACTATCGCCACATAGTGATAGACAATCTATTGAAAATTAAAGAAATTGGTATTGAAAACTGGTACATTATAATGAATCAGAAATTCATGCACGGTGAATACGGCATCCAGCAAAGAAATCCTGATGGTTCCTTTGACACTTCACCCTGCCCTTGTAATACAACCAAATAATATAAAATGCTTGACATCCTGCCATTACAGTGTTATTTTATCGATAGCGGATTAAAAGGTATAGACTATGACTATTGATGAAGCAATAAACCGTAATAAACCTATTATTATTAAAGCATATTCGGTTAGCGAATCTATTGAACATTATATCAAACTGGTTTTGACTAAGATTTTACAAAAACACCATTGCCAGGTACTTCTTATCCCACTGTACACCGCTGTGAAGGAACTTGTTGTGAATGCTGTAAAAGCCAACCAGAAGTTTATATATTTTGAAGGCAAAAAATCATATGAGTCCGTGTTCTTTGACAGTGAAAAAGCACTTCAGCTGTTCAGGTTAGAAATGACGCGAAGTGATGCAAAATATTTAGACACCTTAGCACGCAAAAATAATCTGTATGCACTGACAAGTATAACTGTGATTGATAAAAAATTATGTATTGATGTGGAAAATCCTACCCCTATGAATGAAACCGAACGAGACGCAGTTGCAAAAAAATTAAAGATTGCCCAACAATGCGAGGACATTACCGATTATTTTATTCAGGCTCAGGAAGATGACTATAAAGAAGGTGCTGGATTGGGCCTGGTTTTAATTGCCATGATGCTGAAAGGTATGGGATTGACTCAATCCAATTTTATTATTGACTCTGATTATGAAAAAACTATAGCCTCAATTATTGTGCCATTGACACAGGCCACATTACAGGAATACCAGAAGCGTATTTCAGAAACCACTCCAAAGATTGCTTAAACAACTATGTTATCATTAGCGTTTTCATCCTGCCCCAACGATACCTTTATTTTTCATGCCCTTGTTCATAAATGTATTGATACCCATGATTTTGAATTTGATGTACACATTGATGATGTTGAGTCATTAAATCATGCAGCGCTGACACAACGCTATGATATAACCAAACTGTCATTTCATGGCTATCTGTATGTGCAACAATACTATGACCTTCTTGACGCTGGTGCAGCACTGGGATTTGGCTGTGGCCCTTTAGTGGTCACACGTAAAGGGCTTACCAATCTTCTTAATGCAACAATTGCCACACCGGGTCAATATACCACTGCACATCTTTTATTTTTGCTACGGTTTGGCAATTTGTGTAACATTACTCATGTACGCTTTGATGAAATATTGCCAGGCATCAATAATGGTCTATTTGATGCTGGCGTTATAATACATGAGGGACGGTTTATCTATCACCAGTATAACTGTGACATGCTGATTGACTTAGGTAAATGGTGGGAGGATGTTACAGGTATGCCCATTCCATTAGGATGTATTGCCATTCATAAAAGACATGCACACAGTAAACCTCTGATTGAAGAATCCATCCGCCAATCAATACTGTACGCCCGGAAAAATCCTGATGCATCAAAAGAATATATCCGTTCACTTGCACAGGAGTTGGATGATACAGTGATACAGCAACACATTGACCTTTATGTAAATGATTTCAGTTTGTCGCTGGGGACTACTGGTATGAAAGCGCTGCAAACACTAAAGGAAATGGCACAATGTCGCGGAATATTGTAGTTTTGCAATTTGCCACACAACTTGAGGCAAAGCCCATTATTGAAACATTACGGCTATCACCATTGCAACAAAAACCTTTTGTATTATACAGGGGCGATAGTTCATTGTATGCAATCATTGGCGGTATAGGAATCACCTCCGCTGCTATTGCTGCTACCTACGTGTAC
>Ga0067045_1004062_pt1 | contig 13086 bp, 12 predicted proteins | sample TerdegcTABiofilm_FD_59184 | JGI IMG/M metagenome (GOLD analysis project Ga0067045, IMG submission 59184) | Combined Assembly of (Gp0054472, Gp0054536) Wastewater bioreactor microbial communities from Singapore -Terephthalate degrading...
TTTTTCTAATAACATTGATCGTCAAGAAGAATATTGAATTGATGGAGAAATTTCAGCTTGGAAAGGTATTGTTTATGTCCCTGCTGCTGATGGCGCTCGTTTCGTTGCGATTCTATGTAGGGATATTGCTTGCCATATGCATTAGTCTTTCGTATATTCTTACCGCAACCAAATTCAGCTGGTGGCAGAGATTTGCCTATACCCTGGCCATCTTTTTAATCGCTGGGCTTGCTCTGCAACAAATGGGATACGGTTTTATGGGAAAGGATTACGTTTTCAGCCAGAGCATTGAAACGATCGGAGAGCAACACCAGAAAGGGGCTTATGGTCAGAGTGCCTTTGCCGGAGACGTTATTTTTGATTCTTACACTGCTGCATTAAAATATTTACCCGTAGGGATATTCTATTTTCTTTTCGGCCCCCTGCCCTGGCAGTCTGTTGGCCCGATACGGGTCATCACCGGGCCGGAGATGAGTATTGTTATACTATTTATATAACCACTTCATAGCTGGGGTAAAGCATCTCTGGCAGACCCTAGCGGGGCGCTTGCTTGTTTTTGCTGGTTTTGATTGTCTGCTTCGGTTTGATTTACAGTCTCGGTTTCATCCAATATTGGAGGCCTTTTACCGTGTTCGCCTGCAGGTAATTATGATCGCTTTTATTATAATCAGTGAGGGTATGCAAAGCAGCTGGATTTTGGCAAGGATATTCGGCCGTCTGACTGGAAAGAAGTATCTTCTGAAATAGGCAGGGGGGTTCCAGATGAGGAAAGGATTAATAATCGCCTATCACAGGGTAAATTCCAGCGGGAAGGACCCTATGGCTGTGTCAGTTGAAAATTTCCAGGCTCAGATGAAATATTTCTATGAAAGAGGGTACTCGTCATTTACTTTGAAGGATTATTCTGTTGAGATGAATCAAAGTGATTTGCCTCAGAAAACGTTGGTTATTACATTTGATGACGGCTACCGCGACAATTACCTTTTTGCCTTTCCTATCCTGAAATTTTACGGTTTCCGCGCAACAATATTTTTGACTGTGGATTATATAGGCACAAATAGTATCTTCCCAATGGATAAAGATAAGTTGGATAAAATAACAGATGAAGATTTGCCGCTAACCTGGGAACAAGTCTTTGAGATGAAGAAATATGGTGTGGAATTCGGGTCCCATACCTGTTCCCACCGGCACCTGGATGAATTGCCGGAAGATGAAATGATCAAAGAGTTAATTGAATCAAAACGCTGCTTGGAAGAAAAGCTTCAAACAAATATGACGAGTTTTTGTTATCCCTCGGGACGTTTCAACCAGAAGGTAAAAGAAGCAGTCTGTAAGACGGGATACATGGCGGCCGTGGTGACTCCCAGACGTGGACAGATCGATGAGGACATATACAGTTTAAAAAGAATCGGGATTTATGCCAGCGATACTGATTGGCGTTTTCGTTTGAAAACCTCCCCTTATTTTACTATATTCAGGGATTCCGGGTTGCTCTATCAACTAAAGAATTATATACCGCGAGTAATTTACCAACCATAACTACTCAGAAGTCAGTAGCCAGTAGTCAGTAGTTAGAATAATTTTTGGTACAACTCAAGGGTTTAAAAACCCTAAAGGAATGCAAGAAATCCCTACTGAATTCTGACTACTGATTACTGACTACTAAACTGACTACTAATTAGTAAATTCTGACTACTGCCCTGAAAATAAATCTTTACCATTTTCATCCATCTGATGGTGAAGCGAAGCTTCATGGGCGTCTGAATTCTGAATACCTGAATAGTAACTACCAACCATAAATAGTTTTGGGGTGTAGTATAGTTGAAAGTATTGTTTTTACCGACGGCGTCTTGGAATGACCCGCCCAGCAGGTACAGGATATACCAGTATCTGGATTACCTGAGAGGGCAGGGGGTTGTTGCTGATTGTAAGGCCGGTGTATCTGATTATATTTATGCCAGGTTCGCCCCTTATAAAGGAATCCTTGCCAAAGCTGTCTTCTTCGGGCTCGCGTTGCTTTCCCGCATTCTGGCCTGCTTCATCATATGGCGTTACAACGCGATATTTATCCAGCGGCTGGTGCTGCCGCATGTCTATCCTTTGCCTGAAATGCTGATTTGCATAGTTGCCGGCTTACTGGGCAAAAGAATAATCTTTGATTTTGACGACGCTATTTTCGCAACGTCGCCTCACCGCAAACGGACCCTGGTAGAGAAATTTACCGACAGCAACAGGGTAGCCAGGATATTAGCCCGGTGCGACGCCGTAATTGCCGGTAACGCATATCTGGCCGCCTACGCCCGTGCTTATAACGTTAATGTTGTGATCATCCCCACCTCCATCGATCTGGCCAGATATCCGGTGAAGCAAATAACAGACAAAGAACCGGGCGAACCGTATGTAATCGGTTGGATTGGCATGCCCGGCTCATTGCCTTATCTCAATATTTTAAAACCTGTTTTTCAAGTGCTTGCCTTGAAGTATAGAATATTAGTCCGGATTATCGGCGGGCAAGGCTATGATTGCCCGGGGGTTCAGGTGGAACACCTGCCCTGGTCTCTACAGAATGAGGTCAGCCAGATTCTTACATTCGACATCGGGGTGATGCCCCTCACCGGGCATGAGGAGGGCCGGGGAAAGTGCGGGTTAAAGCTCTTACAGTATATGGCTGCGGGGATTCCCGCAGTGGCCTCACCGGTAAGCGCGAATATAGAAATTATAACCGATGGTGAGAACGGTTACCTGGCCGGTTCTTTCGAAGAATGGGTTGAAAAACTATGTACCTTGATCCATTCGGTCCAACTGCGGCTGGAGATGGGGCGGCGGGGTAGAGATACCGTTGAGCGTCGCTTTTCCATACAGACCAATTTGCCCAGATTAATACAGGCAATTACTTTGAAAGAAACGACTTTTCCATAATGGAGGTTTGGTTTTGAAGATTATCCTTACAACTCATCAGTTCCTCCCGGACTTCTTCACCGGTACGGAAACATTGACCTATGAAACAGCAAAGGAATTGCAAAGGCGCAGCCATCAGGTTGAAATTTGGACCGGGTTTCCCCTTAGCCTGAAATTAAGTGAAAATAAAAATTTTGATAACTATCTTTATGACGGTATTTTCGTACAACGTTTTTTTGTTAATTACAGCCATTCTATTTATCCTTTTAAATGGTTTGAGTTTGAATATAATAATGCGGTTTTAGGTGAATATTTCAGGGATTTTTTGAAGAATAAGAGACCTGACCTTGTTCATTCGTTTCATTTGGGTAATTTATCTGCTTCTTTGATCACTGAATGTGTGAAGCTAAATATCCCGGTTGTTTTTACTTCGACAGATTTTTGGTTTGTTTGTCCGAAGTGTCAACTGCGGTTGGCGGATAATTCCACATGTAGCGGGCCTGATATAAATGGAATTAATTGTCTTGCTCATATGTTAAATAGAAATTATCTAAATATGCTGCCGGGTTGGTTGCTTAAATTCTTTGTAAGGTTGGCTGAACAAAGCTGGTGGCCTGAAAAGCGGTATTTGCCATGGATGCGTGATATTGTATCACGACAGAATTTTCTTATAAAAATAATCAATGATCTGGACATGGTTCTTGTGCCGACTGACTTGATGAAACAGGTTTTGATGAGATATGGTCTGGAACTTAACAAGATTCGTTACGTTCCTTATGGAATTAATTTAAGTAATATCAAAGAATACCCGTTAAAGTCAACCAGTGAAAAGGTTCGTTTGGGGTTTATCGGTACTATTGCCGAACATAAGGGAGTTCATGTTTTGTTGGAAGCGGTTCATTTGTTGCCAAAAGATTTTCCAATTGAAATATACATATATGGAAAGCTTGATGAAGTTCCTGAATATACGGAACGCCTGAAGGAAATTGCCGGTGGTGATGAGCGGATTCACTTTTGCGGTATATTTCCCAATCATGAAATCGGCTTTGTCTTTTCGCAATTAGATTGTTTAATCGTGCCTTCCCTGTGGCATGAAAACGCTCCTTTGGTGGTTTATTCGGCCCAGGCAACCAATACGCCGGTGATTGCGTCTGATGTCGGCGGTTTGTCGGAAATCATCAGCCATGAAATAAACGGGTTGTTGTTTGAAAAGGGGAACGTAACTCAACTGGCTGATCTGATCATGCGCATTTGTGAAGACCGTGTTTTTCTATCCAATCTTTCATCTAATGTAGTCCACCCCAGGTCGATCCCCGCTTATGTGGATGAACTGGAGGAGATATACAAAGAAGTCCTGTCAAAGCGTGTTTCATCTATGATGAAATAAGAGAGTACGATGTTTTTTTGAGGAGGTACTTTCTGAAAATTGAAGACGTTGAAATGCACGGTTATTGGCGCCAATGGCTTTATCGGGAGTTATCTCTGCAGGGAACTGGTAAGGAAGGGTTTTTCGGTTTACGCTTTTGATCGCTGTTTTGATAATATTCTCCTTGATGACTTGGAAATTAATTTTTATTTGGGTGATTTGTCTTCCGATAACGGCTTGTTGGAAGGAATCTTGCGCGACACCGATGTACTTTTTCACCTTGCCTATACGACTATTCCCTCCACGTCGGATCGCAATATCTCCTACGATATCTCTTCAAACCTTATCGCGGCCGTAAATCTATTCATGATGTGTGTCAAGCATAACGTAAAAAAAGTGATCTTTCCCTCCTCCGGCGGCGCGGTTTATGGCGTTCAGCCGGAAAATGTTGCGGTTAAAGAGGATTATACTACACAACCCATCTCTTCTTATGGCGTGACGAAACTCGCCATTGAAAAATACCTGTATATCTTTAAAAGGGCATATGGACTCGACTATGTCGTCCTCCGGCTGGCCAACCCGTATGGGCCGAAATATACAGGCTTTTCACAAGGGGTGATTCCCGCCTTTATTAAAAACATATTGGCTGGAAAACCCCTGGAGATTTGGGGGAATGGGGAGGCCGTCAGGGATTACATTTACATTGACGACGTCATCGCGGCCTTTTTAAAAGCAATTCACTACCAGGGCGAGGAGCGGATCTTCAACATCGGCTCAGGGACCGGAATGAGCGTCAATCAGTTGCTTGAATTATTGGAAAGTTGCGCCGGTAAAGAATTCGTTATCGATAAACAACCGGCGAGAACATGTGATGTTCCCTTTATTGTTCTGGACATAAGCAAGGCTGAGAAACACTTGGATTGGAGACCGGCGGTAAGCATTGAGGAAGGAGTTCTGTTAACCTTCAATCATATGAAAAAAGTGCTTCAGACTTAAATGAAAGGGGACACACCTCCCAGTGAAACCGGTATTAAGGCATGGCGTTATCACCGCTTACTCCAATGCTCCGCGTNNGANACGCACCACGGCTCGCTTCGGACCGAACTAGCGGCGCTGCAAAGGCGGCGATAGGCTGGTTATGGGATAAGCCCGTTATCCACTAGACTAGTTGTACTCAGATTCGTAACGCTGGTAGCCCGCTGGTTTTGCGCCGCAGTTCGGTTACCCTCGCTTTGCCGGGTACTGTTACCGGCGCTCCGCAAGTCGTTCGCTAACGATAACGCCATGCCTCAGCCGGGTTCACTGAATAGTTACACTTTTTAGTGTCAATTCAACTTTCCAGCTAATATATTAAACTATGACGACAAAGGAAACTTATGAACGAAAGTTTGCTTCGGGGCGGTTTGAAGCTGAACCAAGCAATGATTTCAGCCTAATTATTGAACCAGGGCGCTCTTTCCGGCATTACTGGCGCGATATCCTGGTATATCGCGAACTGCTCTATTTTTTGGCCTGGCGCGACATCCTGGTACGCTACAAGCAGACGGTGATCGGCGTAGCGTGGAGTGTGATCAGGCCATTTCTGACCATGGTCGTCTTTACGGTGGTTTTTGGGAAAATCGCAAAACTGCCGTCGGACGGTGTCCCCTACCCAATCCTGGTCTATGCCGCCATGCTGCCGTGGCAATTCTTTGCCAACGCCCTGCAAGAAAGCAGCAATTCACTGATCAATAATGCGAACTTGCTGACCAAAGTTTATTTTCCTCGTCTTGTTTTGCCTCTTTCAGCGGTGGTCGTCAGTCTTGTGGATTTCCTGATTTCAATGGCCATTCTGTTTGCTTTAATGCTATGGTACCAGTTCTGGCCTGACTGGAAAATTATCACCCTGCCCTTTTTTCTTCTCCTGAGCCTCCTTACGGCCCTGGGAGCCGGGCTCTGGTTATCGGCCCTGAACGTTAAGTACCGGGATTTTCGCTTTGTCATACCGTTTATCATCCAGTTCGGCCTGTATATATCACCGGTCGGCTTCAACAGCAGCGTTGTTCCGGAAAGGTGGAGAATGCTTTTTTCGGCAAACCCGATGGTGGGCGTCATCGACGGCTTTCGCTGGGCAATCCTGGGTGAGAGCGCACAAATATTTTGGCCCGGCTTTTTGCTGTCGGCCGGTATAACTTTACTGCTCTGCATTATGGGCATCCGTTATTTCCGTAAGACGGAATCATCGTTTGCCGATATTATATGAGGTATCCATGAGTAAAGCGGTTCAGGTTTGCAATGTGAGCAAGAAATATCTCATCGGCCATCAAAAACAGGAATCCTACAAAACTCTGCGTGATGTGATGGCCGGCGCGATGTCTAACTGGTGCCGGAGGTTGGTCCGTCCTCGCTTTGGCCCGGACTTTGATCGGGGCAGAGAGGAGTTCTGGGCTTTGCAGAATATATCCTTTGAGGTCAGACAGGGAGACCGGCTGGGAATTATCGGCCGCAATGGCGCGGGAAAATCCACCATGTTGAAAATCATTAGCCGGATTACCGAACCGACGGCCGGCCGGATCGCCATCAAGGGCAGGGTGGCGAGCTTGTTGGAAGTAGGGACTGGCTTTCATCCTGAACTGACCGGGCGGGAAAATATCTTTTTAAACGGCGCCATCCTGGGAATGAGCCGTGCAGAGATCAAAAAGAATTTTGATGAAATTGTGGCATTCGCAGAAGTGGAAAGGTTCCTGGATACGCCGGTCAAAAGGTACTCTTCCGGGATGTACGTGCGCCTTGCTTTTGCCGTGGCCGCTCACCTGGAGCCGGAGATTCTATTGATTGATGAGGTGCTGGCGGTGGGAGACGCCCAGTTTCAGAAAAAATGCCTGGGTAAAATGAAAAAGATCGGCGAGGAGGGGCGGACAGTTCTTTTTGTGAGCCACAATATGCCCATGATTGCTTCTCTGTGCAATCAGTGCGTTTTACTGAACGGAGGCCGGTTAGTCAGTAAAGGTCCGGCGGTGGATATCGTTCAACACTATTATTCGGACGGTTCCAGCATTTTTGGCGAAGTTGACTACAGCCAGAGTCCAAGGCGGATAGGCGATGAAACGGCCCATTTACTTAAGGCCAGAATTACCAATGAGGACGGGCAAGTAATCAGTGAAAGTCCTATCGATCAAGCAGTGTACATCGAGATGATTTACCGCATAAACATTTGCAACGCGCAGGTGACGCCTAATTATCACTTTTTTACTTCCGACGGGGTGTACGCTTTTGTAACGTCGGACGCCCCCATCGACAGGGAAGCGAAGCGCAAAAGCCGGCCGGGAATATACCGGGCGAGGTGTAAAATACCTGGTAATTATCTGAATGCCGGGACCTACTCTGTGGGGTTTTCCTTGAGCACCATGCAGACATCCAAGGTTCATTTCTATGAAAAAGACCTGCTGAGTTTTACAGTGGTCGACCCGATCATCGGAAGCGTGACCAGGGGACAATATGCAGGGCCTATGCCCGGGGTTGTTCGCCCNTTGCTTGATTGGGAGTGTGAAATGATTTCATGAAAGCGGTTATACTGGCAGGTGGCTATGGGACCCGGATTAGTGAAGAAACTCATTTGAGGCCAAAACCCATGATCGAGATCGGGGGCAGGCCGATTCTATGGCATATTATGAAAATATATTCTTTTTATGGTATCCATGAGTTCGTTATTTGCCTGGGCTATAAGGGCTACATGATTAAAGAATATTTCGCGAATTATTTTTTGCACCAGTCGGACCTCACTTTCAATATGTTTGAAAACAAAATAAAAAATTCACAACAACTACTGCGAACCTTGGCTTGTTACGCTGGTGGATACTGGTGAGAATACAATGACCGGCGGCCGCATCAAAAAAGTGGAGAATTATGTCGGCAGGGAGACATTCTGTTTGACCTATGGTGACGGTGTCAGTGATGTAAATATCAAAGACTTGATTGCCTTTCACCGGAAACAGGGGACAGCGGCTACCTTGACGGCGGTACAGCCGCCCGGACGTTTTGGAGCTTTGGATATCAAAGAAAACCTGATTGTCCGCTTTCAGGAAAAGCCGAAAGGTGACAGCAGTTGGATTAACGGCGGTTTTTTTGTCCTTGAGCCGCACGTTTTTGACCATATCGAAGGAGACGACACAGTTTGGGAGAAGAAGCCGTTGGAGCGCCTGGCCGAGGCTGGTCATCTGGCTGCGTACAGGCATGAGGGATTCTGGCAGTCTCTGGATACCTTGCGGGACAAGAACCTGCTTGAAGAGTTATGGAATTCGGGCAAAGCCCCATGGAAAGTGTGGTCGTGATGTCAGCGTCTTTCTGGTCAGGCAAGAGGGTTTTGGTAACCGGGCATACAGGATTTAAAGGCAGTTGGCTGTCACTCTGGCTGCAGCAGTTTGGTGCCGACGTGACTGGTTATGCGCTGGAACCGCCCAGCCGCCCCAATCTTTTTACCCTGGCTGGTGTCGGGGACGGAATGGTATCCATGAACGGAGACATACGGGATGGTGAAAGCCTCCTGAAGGCTGTCCGGATATGCCGGCCGGAAATCATTTTTCACCTGGCGGCCCAGTCCCTTGTACGTAAATCTTACCAGGATCCTGTGGGCACCTTTGGGAGCAACGTAATGGGTACAGTCAACCTGCTGGAGGCTGTGCGAAAATCTGATTGTGTCCGTGCCGTTGTGAATGTGACCAGTGATAAATGTTACGAAAACAGGGAATGGTTCTGGGGCTACCGGGAAAACGATGCTCTGGGAGGTATGGACCCCTATAGCTGTAGTAAAAGCTGTGCTGAGTTGGCTACTGCGGCTTATCGTAAATCTTTTTTTGATCGACGGGGGCAGGGAGTCGGCAGGGTTTTTGTCGCTACGGTCAGGGCCGGCAATGTCATTGGAGGAGGGGACTGGGCTGAAGACAGGCTGATCCCGGATTTGATGCGGGCTGTCATGTCCGGTAAGCCTGTGCTGATCCGGAACCCGCATGCTGTCCGGCCCTGGCAGCACGTGCTTGAGCCGCTGGAAGGCTACCTGACGCTTGCCGAAAAACTGTGGGAAGGTAAGGATGAGTATGCCGACGCCTGGAACTTCGGGCCTGATGAGGAAAATACCGTGACGGTCGAGGCGCTTGCCCTGAGAATCAAAGAACGCTGGGGGCACGAGGTCCAGTGGCTGTTTGACCCGGCGGAGCACCCGCATGAATCACGTTTTTTAAAACTGGACAGTTCCAAGGCCAGAAGCAAACTCATGTGGCGCCCCAGACTGACCCTCTCCCAAACGGTGGATTGGTTGGTGGAATGGTACCAGTGTTATCAGCAAAAGCAGGATATGAAAAAGGTGACCCTCAGCCAGCTTGAAAGTTATCAACATATCAACAGATAAGGAGAAATTGAGCGTGGAAGAAAGACGGTGCCGTTTTTGCAGGGAAAGGTTGACTGAAAGCTTCGTTGATTTGGGGATGTCGCCGCTTTCCAACGCCTATCTTCAACCGGAGCAACTAGGTGAAGTAGAATTTTTTTACCCGCTGCACGCTTTTGTATGCAAGGAATGTCTTTTAGTCCAACTGGAGGAATTTGAGCCGCCCGCCAGGATTTTTCAAAACTATGCTTATTTTAGCTCTTACTCCGATACATGGCTGCAACATGCTAGAAAATATGCTGCTGAAGCGAGGTTAAAACTGGGTTTGGGACAGGATTCCCTTGTGGTCGAGGTGGGCAGCAATGACGGCTACCTGCTGCAGTATTTTCAGGAAGCGGGTATAACCGTGCTCGGAATCGAGCCGGCGTCAAACGTCGCGAAAGCAGCCGGATTAAAAGGGATCCCGACCATAGAGGCTTTTTTCGGCAGGCAGGTCGCGAAAACATTAGCCGCCCAGGGAAAACAGGCCGATTTGCTGATCGGAAACAATGTCCTGGCCCATGTGCCGGATCTGCATGACTTTGTGGCGGGAATGAAAATACTGCTCAAAAAAGATGGTGTGGTCACGGTAGAATTTCCTCATTTATTATGCCTGATCAGGGATAACCAGTTTGACACCGTTTACCACGAGCATTTCTCCTATTTCTCCTTTACAACAGCGAGGCGCGTTTTTGAATTTCACGGATTCACTGTCTTTGATGTGGAGGAAATACCGACGCATGGCGGCTCACTGCGGGTTTATTGCCGGCATGCGGAAGATCCGACCAGACCTGTGCACATACGGACGGAGAAAATGCTTGAAAAAGAGGATCGCTTTGGGCTGAACAAGTGCGAGACTTACCGTGTTTTTAATGAACAGGTCAAAGAAACCAAGCGAAACTTACTGGCGTTTTTGATCCAGGCCAAAAATAATCGCAAGAGCGTTGCCGGCTACGGGGCTCCGGCGAAAGGAAACACACTGTTGAACTACTGCGGTATCCGGACTGATTTTCTGGACTACACAGTGGACCGCAGCCCGCATAAACAGGGGCTCTATTTGCCCGGGACGCACATCCCCATCTATGCTCCGCATAAAATCCAGGAAACCCGTCCGGACTACCTCCTGATTCTGCCGTGGAATTTGAAAGAAGAGATCATGGAACAGATGGCCTTGATTAGGGAGTGGGGAGGACAGTTTGTGACTGCCATACCAAAGGTGGCCGTTTTTTAGTCTTTTTTTTGAATACGGTTGTTTTCTTTGCTCCGGCTTGCGAGTAAGAAAGGAGAACAATATTGAATTGGAAAGTCGAATGCCCTGTCTGTCATTCCACCCAGATTAAAAAATTCCTGGAAAGATTAAATGTACCCGTACATCAAAACTTGGTTTTGATCACTGAAAAACAAGCCAAAGAGGTTGATTTGGGAAATTTAATCCTGTTCTTTTGTCATCAATGCGGTTTTATCTTCAACGGTGCCTTTAATATTAGTAAGCTGCAGTACGGTCATTTATATGACAACACCCAGGAGCTGTCGGCTGTATTTAAGGGCTATATCAGCAGCTTGGTGGATTATCTAATCCGGCAGTGCGGTATCTGGAACAAGAAAATCGTCGAAGTAGGATGTGGAAATGGATCATTCCTGAAAAAAATCGTTCTAGCTTCAGAAAGTACCGGATTTGGATTTGACCCCAGCTATGTCGGAGAAGAGCACTGTTTCAACGGAAGGGTAACATTTTTTAAAAAATTCTACGATGCCAGTTGCGCCAGCACCCGGGCAGATGTCGTCATATGCAGGCATGTTATTGAACATGTTCCCCGACCGGTTGAGTTACTTATTAACATTAAACAGGCGCTTGTTGATTCCCCAAGCGCCCTGGTTTTTTTTTGAAACTCCCGATATAGAGTGGATCCTGCGAAAAAAAGTGTTTTATGATTTATTTTATGAGCACTGCTCTTATTTCAACTGTAACGCTATCATCAAGGCCATGCAAGAGGCCGGGTTTTATGTCCAAAGCGTGCAGAACAGTTTCAACAGCCAGTACTTGTGGGTATTGGCAACCATACAGCCTGGGCATAAAGACAGTTTCATCAATCGATGCAGGTTGCCTAACCAATTAAAACAATGGGTCACTCATTATTCACGCCAGGAAAAACACATCATGAAAAGATGGAAGGGCCAAATTAAACGATTAAGAGAGAAAGGAAAAGTCTCTGTATGGGGGGCCGGAGCAAAGGGCTCGACATTTGTAAACATGGTTGACCCAAAAAGAATGCTGATTGACAGCTTAATTGATATCAATCCCAATAAGCAGGGCTGTTACGTAGCGGGAACAGGACACCCGATTATAAGTTGTCATGAAATACTCCACAGAAAGCCTGCTTCAATAATTGTGATGAATCCAAACTATACTGTTGAAATTAAAAACATTGTAGCTCAATTGGGGCTTTCAGTGGAATTGATCGATTGGGAGGCCTGAATTTGAAATTAATCATAGATACCGATCAAAAAATCCTTGACGTTATTGATAATGACAGTGTTGTTAATTATGATTTATATTCTAAACCTGCTTTTGAATTGATATCCAGGCAGTGGCTTAAGGTGGGCTGGAATGAAAAGTATACATATACATTCACATGGTTCGGCCTGCCGGTTATCCAACTGCCTGAAGACATGGTTCGAGTGCAGGAAGCAATCTATCAAATAAAACCTGACGTCATTATTGAAACAGGAATCGCGCATGGGGGTTCATTGATTTTTTACGCCAGCCTGTGCAAGGCTATGGGGAAGGGCCGTGTGGTCGGTGTTGATATTGAAATACGGCCGCACAACCGGAATGCTTTAGAAAATCACGGTTTGTTTCCATATATAACGCTCATTGAGGGTCATTCCACTGCTGCTGATGTAGTCGAAAAGGTAAAATCTCAGATAGATCATGATGAAAAAGTTATGGTGGTTCTGGACTCCTGTCACACGCGGGAGCATGTCTACCGGGAATTGGCGGTTTATTCAAAGTTTGTTTCAAGAGGTTCCTACATCATTACCACGGACGGTATCATGGGCGACCTTCACGATGTGCCGAGAGGGAGGCCGGAATGGGTTAATGACAATCCAGCTCAAGCAGTTAACGATTTTTTAAGTAAAAACCAGGAATTTGTACTGCTGGAGCCAGGGTTTATCTTTAATGAAAGCCAGTTGGATAAAAAGGTAACACACTGGCCGGGAGCCTGGCTGAAAAGGAAAGAGTGAACTCGTTTAGCTTCCTTAATGGGGAGGAGGTGTGTCCCCTTTCCTTGTGGAAACTATGCTTTTCGAGAATTGTGGATAAGTGACCTGTGGGCTTACGTTAGCGGCGATTTTGAGCCTTTATTCAAAGAGCGAGTGAACCCTCGGAATAGCGAGGGAACTGTTTGAGCGAGCGAAGCGA
>Ga0067045_1004121_pt1 | contig 13084 bp, 10 predicted proteins | sample TerdegcTABiofilm_FD_59184 | JGI IMG/M metagenome (GOLD analysis project Ga0067045, IMG submission 59184) | Combined Assembly of (Gp0054472, Gp0054536) Wastewater bioreactor microbial communities from Singapore -Terephthalate degrading...
GGCTTCCGATTCGGAAGGGTTACGACATTTACAAAATTTTTTTCCACAATAATTTTCATATTTTCGTTGAAAATGGCTTCCGATTCGGAAGGGTTGACATATGATAAATATTCCAAAACTCCCCTCTCCCCTCCGTGGGAGAGGGTCAGGGAGAGGGGGACTAAAAGATGACCATTATAAAGACAGCTAAAACCCTCAGAAAGAGATCAACAGATGTAGAAATGTTTATGTGGAGACATCTGAGGGCCAAACAACTTAAAGGCTTGAAATTCAGAAGACAACAACCAATTGGAAGATATATTGTTGACTTTGTTTGCCTTGAAAAAAAGGTCATTATTGAAGTAGATGGGGGTCAACACTCGGTTGAAACAGATAGAGAAAGAGATGAATGGCTCATGGGTCAGGGTTTTAAGGTCCTCAGATTTTGGAATAATGAGGTATTAACGAATATACAGGGTGTCTTAGAGGTAATAAAGAATAACTGCTTATCATACCCTCCCATCAAGGAAGGGGAAGGAGACTTACCCATTTGAAACAAGAAAAAGCCTAAATTCTTCCCCTCACCCTGACCCTCTCCCACAAGGGGAGAGGGAAACTTATTGAGTTGAAAATGGCTTCCGATTCGGAAGGGTTAAACAGGCTTACCAGCTTTCCAACTTAGAAATAGCCTTAGACCACTTTTTTCTAATTTTATGTAGCTAAACCCCCCCTCACCCTAACCCTCTCCCACAAGGGGAGAGGGAAACCTACTTGGATTTATCAGACAGAGGTTTCTTTATCCTCTCTCATGGAAGCGAGAGGGGAACTTGTTGGGATTTATATTCCTTACCCCCNNGGATAGGAGAGGGGAACCTACTGGGGTTTATCCTTTTTTATCCTTGAGGAAGATTGAATCCCTCCTTTCACCAAAGGCAGAGGTTTCTTTATCCTCCCCCACAAGGGGAGAGGGAAACTCACTGAGATTCTTTCTCCTTCTCTCCCCCACTTGTTGGGATTCTTTCTCCTTCTCCCCCACATGTTGGGGGAGGTAGGAGGGGGTGATAATTTACAACACGCTTCCCAGCTTGCAGGCTTTCCAGCTTGAAACCATAGACCCTTTTCAAAATCCCTGGGGTAGGGATAAAGGACACAGGCCTATATCAATGAAAGGGGATATTTCAAATTTAATCTTTTGAAAGTTTTTTCTCTTCTCAATGGTTTTAGTAATTAGGATGCACATTCATGGAGACATAAACAAAGACAATAAAACCATGGGGGGATTTAAATGAAGGGAGAATATATAGTCTTAGCGATTGCAGGAATAATCTTCATTATAATAGTTGCATCCCTTTACAATACCCTTATAAGGAAAAGAAACGCCATCCAGTATGTCTTATCAAGCCTCGACGCACTCCTAAAAAAGAGATGCGACCTCATCCCCAATCTCGTATCCACTGTCTTGAAATATATGGAATACGAAAAGACCCTTTTAGATGAGCTCACAGAACTAAGGGCAAGGGCCATCTCACCTGATCTTGGCCTTCCCCAGAGGACAGAGCTTGATTCAAAGATGGGCAGGCTAATGAAGAGTATTGTCTTATCCGCTGAAAACTACCCTCAGCTTAAGGCAAGCAGCAATCTACTCCATCTTCAGGCAACCTTAAATGAGGTAGAGGAGCAGATATCTGCTGCAAGAAGGGCATTGAGTGCAAGCATAACAGAATACAACAATGCCGTGAGGGTCTTTCCCACAAACATAATGGCACGTCTTATGGGCTACCAGGAATATGAGTGGTATAGGGTATCTGAGAGAGAAAGGTCGCTACCTGATTTAAAAAACCTTTTGAACAATTAGAAGACCATGAAGGACCTAAACGACTTCAGGCAGTTTTATAAAGATCAGCTTGCCCAAATCGTGGATGGCCTAGAGTCCATCCGAAATCAGGCGGCTTCGAGGAAATTGACCCATTTAGCTATTACAGGGGCTGTATTTATTCTTATGTGCCTGGGGATACTGATATGGACCGAGCTCCACAAGGAAATGTATGATAACCGTTCACTCTTTTTTGTATTTGCCTTTATAATCTGCTTGATAGGTTTTTCGATAGCTACCAGAAACTGTTTTGATGAATATCTTTACCGTTACAAAGACGAGACAGTGGGAAACATCATCACATTTATAGAACCGTCTTTAAGGTATAATCCTGATGGTTTTATTCCTATAGAACATTACAGATATTCCAATCTCTTTGAAAGAGAGCCGGATAGATACACTGGTTCAGATATGGTATGGGGGATGGTAGGAAACACAACGATACAATTCTCCCAGATTCATGCAGAAGAAGAGGAGGAAGACACAAGGACCGATGAAGACGGGCATACACATACAGATACCTATTGGGTCACCATATTCAAGGGCTTTCTATTTGTGGCAGACTTCAATAAGGACTTCAAACACCCGCTAATCTTGAGCCCAAGGAAAAGAGGTAATACCCTTATGGAGAACCCAGAATTTCATAGATATTTCTCTGTATACGGTGAGGACCCAATAGAGACCAGGTATATACTCTCTACAAGCCTTATGAGAAGGCTTGTACATCTCCGGGAGATAGCTGAAGAGGATATATCGGTCTCCTTTGTGCCCCCTTATATCTATGTGGCATTTCCCTGTGAAACCCTATTTTCACCTCCCAAATATAAAAGGCTTGACTATGAACTCATGGAGACATATTTCTGGTATCTCTACTACATGATAGGTATCGTTGATATCCTTGGCCTAAACACAAGGATTTGGAGCAAGCAAGCCCCGTCAGTATCCTAAAAGGATATAATGTTATATGTGTTATTTTTTATAAAAAAGGTGTTTAAATCATTTGGAAATACAAGAAAATTTTCCTGTCGGGGGAAGGTAGTTTTCTTCCGAGGCTGTATGATAGCCACTTGAAATATAAAACAAACCCTCCCCTTACGAATCCATGCTATCGGACGAGGATATAACCTTCGATGGGAGGACATATAAAACAACCTCCTTCGATGAGGAAAACATAAAAACCCCCTCCCCTTTGATTTGATGGAGGAAACATATAATTAACCCCCTCTCCTTTGATTTGATGGAGGAAACATATAATTAACCCCTCCTCGATGGGAGGACATATAAAACAACCCTCCCCCTTGATGGGGGAGGGCAAGGGTGGGGGTGAAAATAAAGGGAAAAACCTTTGACAATACGTGCTTCATGAAGAGGAGGTGTTTATGAAAAACATTAAAGATGTGGTTCTAAAGGTAGGTAGGGTTCTTGTTGATATAGGGTTTATCATCGGCTTACTGGTCAGTATTGTTGCCTCGTATTTTGTAGGGTCGGCTGGCAAGGCCTTTGGAGGGGGTTTTAATTTTATTGGATTTTTTATAACCCTAATCACCTATGTAGCAGGCGTTACGTTCAGCGCATACTTTTTCTATCTTCTCATTGATATAAGGGAGAGATTGAACGTCATGGGTAGCAAAGGTAGCGATACATAGCTTATTAGCCGGGGGTTATGTCTAATAGGATTTTTCTGGTCTATCGCCATCTTTTTTGTTAATATCAAAACAGTCAAACGAAAAAGTAAGGAGTTTATCTTATGTGGGGATGGATAACAAAAATTTTAAAAGATAAAGATGATGGCCCCTCCAACCCTGAAGGGGAGGTTCAATGGAAGAGGGAAGGGGAGGCCATGGAACCTATAATGGAGGAACACAGGGAGTGTGCCATCATATCGTGCATGGGCAACAGACCCTTAGCCCTAATAAGCCCTGTAAATTCCCTGATGCACTACAAGGCATACAATCCACAGGTTTTATCCATAAGCATATTCTTTTCATCCAAAACTAAGAATTATGCAATGGATTGTAAAGCATGGCTTAAAGAGGTATTCCCAGGTATTGCAGTCAATCTTTTGCCGTTTGAAAATAATAATCTTTCAACGACAGTAGAGTCTATAGCCAATCATGCAACCACCCTTTATTTTAATACAGATCCAGGGATGAACTGGCAGATCACCACATTAGCCTTGTATCTTCCCGCTACCACCACCGCTATGTATTCAGACTTCAAGAATCTTTATCTATGGCCCCTTGATAAAGACATAGAAGAGGCAAAAAGCTTTGAGCTAAAGGACATAGGTCTTGAGACATATAACAGATTTTCCGATAAGAAATTCTATGAAAAAGAAGGTATAAATGAGGGTTTGAGTGAAAATTTAAAGGAATTTCTTCAAAAGGAGGGCTTTAACAGGCACTTTATCGTATATGGAGGTCTGCCTGAAATAGAGGAAATAAAAGATTTCATAAAAGACCGACTTGTATGGGTAAGGGAGAGACACGGAAATATATATCTGCTTTTTGACTTTCAATTTCCAATGGAGAAAGAGGCAGACAAGCAGAATCAAGCCCTATTAATGTATAGGGCGATTACAGACATCTTTGACCCATTAAACTTTTCAATAACTATCATAATCAATAATACTACCTCTAGATTCAAAGAAAGGGCTAAGGTAGATGGAATCAGTTATTTGTATGAAAAAGACACCTCTAAGTGGCAGCAGCAGTTATTAAAATGGCTAAAAGGTAAGGTAGAGATTGTCCCTAAAGGGGTTATCCCTCAAATGATAGATAGAAAGGAGGCAATAAAACAAAAGCCAGAAATCGACAAGACAGAGTCCACTTCGCTTAAATCAAGCCTTTTTGTATGCCTGGGTGACAATATAGAGACAACATTGAAGGCAATCCACTCCCATAACCTGAAGGATGTCTATCTTTTTTATGACGATAATTCAAGGCGTATTCAATATCTCGCTCAAAATGTAAAGGATGTGCTGGTCGATTACAATATTACGTTTATGCCAACAGACAATAAAGGTAGTGGAATAATGAATTACATCGAGAATAAAGCAAAAGACACAGACAGGATAGATATCAATATCACACCAGGAACAAAATCACAGGGTGTAATGATGGTTCAGGCTGCAAAAAAGATAGGAAGGACTGACTGTTTATATAGTATAGATAAAGATTTGATAAGAAGTTTGGATAATGTTTCCATATCCTTTTCTGTTAAAAGCCCTTCTATTGAAGAGATGCTCCATATAGGCATTGCACCCGGTAGAGAGAAAGAAAAATTACCTGACTTTCCAGCAATATCCATTATGAAAGGACTTGCCGAACGAAAGATTAAGTTACACCCTAATATCCTCGAGCTTGAATTAAAAAATGGAGAAAAGTTATTTGAGATGTTATATGAAGACAATGAGGGATACAGAGAGTTAAGATGCAATCTCGACGGAAAAACGTATCGCCTTAAACCAGAATTTTTTAAAGAAACTAAATCAGGAATCTGGTGGGAGGTTGTAGTTGCCCATGTCTTACAAGCCAATCTTACAGACAAAGTCTACTGGAGCGCAACATGGGACTGGCCTCGCGATAGGAAAAAGAAAACCGATGAAAAGGATATAGAAAGATTTATGTCAGAGCTTGATGTAGTTTTTGAGTATAAGAATCACATATGTATTGTATCTTGTAAGATAAGTCTGGAACGGGCAGCAAATCCATTAGAGCATTATGCCTTAACCAGCGAGGCAAGAAAGAGATTTGGCAGGTTTGCCATCCCTTTCATGGCTGCGGCATATGACAAGTATTACGGAAAGAGTTATGATGGACATATAGAAGGCAATATAATGTATCTTACGCCTTCCTTGCTTATTGATAAAGAAAGATTAAAGAAGAGAATCGATGATTTCATCGAATCAAAGAGAACAACGTCTAAAAAGAGTCTGATGGAGTAATTTAGAATAAAGGAGGATTTAATAAAATGACAGGTTCACCCTTTATATCCCTTGTGGGAACACAGGTAATGGCAGAACTAAATCCTCTTCTTGCTATTATGAATTCAAAAGAAAAGCCAGGCAGAATCATCTTATTGCCAACAGAGAAGACACTGGAGAAGGCACTTAACATAAAGAATTTTCTTGTGGAAAAAAAATTGAAAGGCGAGGAAGACATGGAGATTGAAATAATCTCAAAGGACAGCAATCCAGATAAAGATGGAAGGAAACCTGCCCATGAGATTGTTAGAGAAAAGGTAGCAGGTGTGAATAGATTCTATTTTAATATTGCAGGTGGTATGGGTTTTCAGATTGTATACTGCATTAATGTCATAGATCCTGAAAAATGTGTCTTTTTATACCCTGCAAGAGAAGGAGTCCTCCAGATAAATCTTGTTAAAGATGGGGTAAAAAAGAAGACGCTTTCTAATCCAGACCCAGTAGATATACTGATGCTTCAGGGGATAAAAACAGAAAAAGGGGGAAAAGAAGAGAACAAAGAGGCAGACGATTTTTTAAAAAGCTTTTTTAGAGATATTAAATTCGACCCTGACTTAATAGATAAATATACAGTGGCAAAGAACGTTAAAATTGCAGGTATCCACTTTGTCAGGATATGGAATATGGGGAATGTGTTGAGATTTTTAACCATTATAGATAAAAAAAACTATAATAGTGAAGCGATACTCAGAAAGACGAGGGAATTGATAGGTTTTGCTTATACAAGAGAAAAACTATCAGAGCTCTATGATAGGTCTATTGGTGTTATTACAAATAATAAACTGGTTGCAGAGAGGTTAAGAACTGAAGGTATGGGGAAGATAGATGTCATTGAATGGCACAGACAGGGAAGAGAAGATGCCCATAAAAGCCTGAAGAAATTTTTAGGTTATGAAGCACAGAATTACCTCTTAAGCACCAGAACCTTAACTGAAGAAACAGGTAAACATTCAAATAAAAGTAAAGCCCTTTATCTATCTCTTGGAAAGGATCCACTACCGTCCCTGCTCAGTATATGGAGCCATAAGGGCATCAAAGATGTCCATTTCCTTTATACCCCACATGATGAGGAGATAGAGCGATTAAAAGAAGGTATTATTTCAAACAAACAGCTTATCCCTGGAGGAAGGCTTTTTTTTCATCCTGTTTCGATTACAGGCACTGAGATACTGAATCTCAAACCCGAATCTGATGTAAAAGAAACAGAGGTTAATTTAACACCAGGAACAAAGTCCCACAGGGCATTTCTGGCAATATGGGCAAAAAGACATAATGCCCGAATATTTACCATAGAAAATAAAAAAAGAAAACTGTTAAGCATTGATGGCACCACAGAGGTCCCCATCTCAGGGTTAGATCCTTTTCATCTCCTTCAACTCAAAGGCATGGATATTAAGGAAAAAGGCAACAGCATAGAGTGGATAAAAGCTAAAGAAGATTATTTTAAAAAGCTTTTGGAGTTTATAAAGATTATCATGCAAAACAATAAGCTAAGTGATTTCCCACAGAATAAAATAAAACTTGACGAATTGGTTTATAAGTATTTTGACGAAAAAAATGAATATGGAATAGTAAGATGGCAAAAGAGTTTTAAAGATAGCCTCAGAATAGACTTTTCTGGAGGGCAATGGTTTGAGGGATTGATTGGATATGTGATGTATCTGTGCGGTGCAGAGCATGTGCGGGTAAGAATGAGGATAAACTGGGAAAACTCGATAAGCGGACACCTTCAAAAGCAATACACAAAACCATTTAAGACTGATATAGATGTGGTGTGTTCTTTAGAAGGCACATATTATGTAATATCCTGCAAGTCAGGAAATATTGAAACCAAAACAAAAGAGGCAACAGAGATAATGGCGGTCTCCAAAAATTTTGGTAGATTTGCCATTCCCCTTGTAGCCCTCCTTAAACACGAAAAAGAACCAGAAAAGACAGATGGTGTTTATTTTTTTGGTCCAAAGACATTTACCCATATTGAAAACATGAAGGAGCTTCTTGAAAAAGCCCGAAGAGAGGCAATGAAAGAATAGATAATATATTGAAATTTTAGGCGAGACTTAACTGTTATATTTAATATGAAAGTTATCATTCAAAAGGTAGATCTGGATACAGCCCTCACAGCATTCATCGCGGGTGTGTCTCCTGAAGACGAGGTATTAAATGTTCATGGCAGCGCTTCAGGGGAATACCTGATAGACCCTTCAATCCTTTGTATAGAATGTGGTGGAAGTGGCTCTACAGAGCTTTTAAATTTTGACCACCATGACCCTGAGAGATGGTTTCCCCCTGCCTGCAGACAGGCATTTGACTTTTTTGGGAAAGATGACCCTTTATTAAAGAGACTTGTTGAATATGTCTGCATTCTCGATGATAGGCTTGAAGGGTATCCACCTGTCTTTTTTCCCTCTCTCTCAAATGTCTTTTCAGGGATGCTCTTTACAGAAAAAGACCCTGTAAAACAGCTTTTTAAAGGTATGGAGATATTGAAAAGGGTATTGATTTGCGGGCTTGACCCCTTTTTAACCATGCCTGAGATCCCTGACTGGCTACCCTATATTGAAGCAAAAAAGGAGAATATGGCAAGGCTCAAAGATGTGGTTGAAAATGTTAGGTTTTTTGATTCAAGGGGTGGATGCAGGATAGGTTTTATAGAATCCAGTGTGATAGGTGGAATAGGCAAGCTTTACCAGATGGGTTGCCATGTAGTTGTTATGTTCAACCCTTCTTTTGGCAATCCACCAGGACGAAAATTTACCATTGCAGGAAACGGAAAAAAAGTAGTGCATCTCATACGTTTTTTTGATAATATGGAAAAAGGATGGGGCGGAAGGGAGACAATAATCGGCTCACCAGCAAAAGGAAGCTCTCTTCAGGTGGAAGAGGTATTAAAGGTAGTTGTGGAGAACCTATAAAGAGAAGAGCCATAAGGATAGATATAGATTTTATAAAGGCATTAAGAGAAAAAGATAATGAGGCATGGCGGTATGTATTGGAATTATGCAAGGGTGCTGTCAGAAAATGGTTAAAGCCTGAAGAAGACCATGAAGATTTTGAAGAGATCGTCCCTGAAATGTGCGAAAAGATGTTAAAAACAATAGATAATTATGAGCCTGAGAGAGGTCATGGTACAATCGAGGTAAACTTTAAGGCATGGATTTCAAAGACCGCAGAGTTTTCAGTAAAACAATGGAGGGATAGAAGGAAAAGGGATAGCAGGAATATAGATTTCACTGAAATAGCAAAATCTTTCGTTGCATCCCATAAAGGGGATGAGGCAGATAAAGAAAAGTCAGTAGAAGATTATTTAGCTTATGCAAGCTCAAAGGCAGGGTTGGTAGAATGTATAGGAAATCCAGAATATGAACTTAAAAAGAAAGAGCTTTATAGGGCAATTACCACATTTGGAGATAACCATATTGCTATGGTTTACACACTCCATTACATATATGGCCATACAATTGAAGAGATAGCGAAGGCTATGAATTTAAAGACGGCAACAGTCAACACCTGGCTACATCGTTATAGAGATAAATTTATGAAACATCTTAAGAAGGCAGGTATAGATCCTGATTACCTCGAGTGAGAGATGATAGATAGAATTAAAGGTTAGTGAAAGTGGATGAGCCATATAGATAAAAACAAGGCAGTATTATACGTTTACGACCTATTAGAAAAGATGGATATGAACGAAATACATAAACACATAGGAGATTGTCCCGAATGTTTCGCCTTTATCGCAGGGTTGATGCATGAAAAAATAGAGGCATGCAAGAGGATGAGAAGCCTTTTTGAAAAGGCTTATAATGACACCCTTGATAAAAAGGATATCTCCTTCTGGAATGCCCATATCAAGTATTGTGATTCCTGTTTTTCTGATTATGGGGAATACATAAGAAAAAAAGAGAAGGGCATGCTCAGAAGATTCATGGGCTATATCCAGGATTTTGCCTCTTCTCTGACCATGCCATCACCTCTTTTGCTTGAGGCGGCTACAGAGATAAAGGCACATGATTTTACCGGCATAAAAGGGATGATCCATCTTTCAAAAAAACCTTACGACATTACCTTTATTGTTGATGAAAAAGGAGACATAAAGGCATATCTGAAATCAGATAGATTTCCCGTATCAGAAGCTACCATCTCCCTTGCAAAAAAGACCCCAAAAGGATATGTAAATCTAAAATCAGCGAAGACAGACAGGAAAGGCATAGCGAACCTTGGGAGAATCAATTCCCTTCCATCTCCTGAGGGCAAAAAGGGTTATGCAGTAATAATCTACAACCTCCAGTAGATGATAGAGCAAAAGGAGATATTCGATTATATTATTGAACCCCTTAGTCTCGACAATCCTGTTGCATCTTTAGAAAGGCTCATCTCCTGCCACATATCCCAGGAAGCAAAGAAAAGGATTGCATCGAACATCTTGATGAAGCTCCCTTTCATCGACATGACCGATGAAGAGATAAAGGAAATAAATCGCATAATCACAGAAGAAAAAAATATCTTCAGAAAGAAAAAGGACCTTTTAGTTGGACCATCACAAATTAAAGTGGATGGGAAGACAGAAAAAATATCGCATGGTGAGACAAATGGGTTATTTGTGGTGCATTCAGACATTTCCCCCTTTGGATGTATAAATAGAATAATAGCCACATCCATAAATGATGGCAAAGGGGAGCATAAGGTTATTGCCGCTGAAATGGGTAATGAGATTTCCCTTTCTGTCTACACTGCCTATGAGGCAGTGCGGTACCTTTTAGGGTCCTATGACCTAAAACCTGGAGGTTTTAAAACCCTTGACAATTACGGAATAACAGTCCAGGTTGGAAGGGCAGGCAGACAATACAAAGGTTACTCCCTTGGTCTTTCTGTGGCAACTGCCATCCTTTCATCCCTTATCCCATTTCCTGTTGAGCCTGATGTGGCATTTACAGGGGCCATCTCTATCAGGGGAGATATAGAAGAAGTATCGGGTATACCAGAAAAACTCAAGATATGCAGACTTAAGGGGATGAAAAGGGTCTACATCCCTGAAAAAAACGCAAAAGATGGATGCAGAATACCGGGCATGGCAGTTATACCTTCATCCACTTTAAAGGCAGTGGCAGAAGAGGTCTTTGGCAGTGAAACTATCGCATCCTTTGTAAAGAGGCTGAATACGCAGAAAAAAAGGGAGGACACAGCCATATCAGCCTATGAGGCAAAAGGAAAGATTCTCATATCCCTCGTAGGTAATCGTGACCCCTATGGCACATCCTATCATAACACTGACATAAAGGAGTATTCTGAGGGACCTGTAATTACAGCCTTTAGAAGATTGAACCCTGATTTTGTCCTGCTTCTGCCCACAAGGGAGACAATGAAAAATGCATCAAAAACAGAGGTGGAGATAGAGAATATAGTGAAGAAAAAGATATGCACTGTGAGGCTCCTTGATATACCTGACCCTACGGACTATGATGTCGTATATATAGCCATTCTTTCAGCAATTAATAGTGTGGAGAATAAGCTTAAAGATATGGAGGTCTTTCTTTCATTATCATCAGGTACCCCCCAGATGCACACAGTCTTGATAGACCTTATCCGCTCAAGGAGGCTTAAAGCCCACCCACTTCAAGTAATAGAGCCTCGATTTGCAAAATCCTGGGAAGACAGGGTAAGGATAGTAAGGAGCGAATATCTTGGGATTTAAACTTGAATATCAAATCTTTTTTTGATATGAATAAATAGAACAGCAAGACCTATTACCTTTTTATTCCTGGCAAATAACGTGAACCGGGTATAGGCAGGGTCAAAAGGGTTTAAAAGCTCTTTGACAATTAAAAAGACCGTTAGGTTCTCGGAAGCCCGTCAAATAAGGAAAAATGACCCGTTAGGGGTAGAAAAAAAGGGTAAAAACACCCTCTTTAGGAGGTTAAGGTGATAGGTTCTCGGAAATGCCCATTTAACATATTGATATTAATGAGCATTTTTGGGGTGCTGTTGAAAATGGCTTCCGATTCGGAAGGGTTACGACAATAAATAAGTTGGACAGCATCTTTGTCCAACTGGTTGAAAATGGCTTCCGATTCGGAAGGGTTACGACTTTTATCGTCTTTTCACTGTCAAGAACTTTATAAAGTGCAAGTTGAAAATGGCTTCCGATTCGGAAGGGTTACGACATGCCGTATCCCTCATCCTCTTGGACATATCCATACCCGTTGAAAATGGCTTCCGATTCGGAAGGGTTACGACAAGTTTTTAACATCGTACCCGAGGTTTCTTAAATGTTGAAAATGGCTTCCGATTCGGAAGGGTTACGACTTCTTCTATTTTTGTTAATATTTTTTCTGCCATGTTGAAAATGGCTTCCGATTCGGAAGGGTTACGACTTACCTCTTCTTCCTTTGCTTCACCTTCTGCGATTCTTTCGTTGAAAATGGCTTCCGATTCGGAAGGGTTACGACTTTGGGGGTCTTCTATGATACCAAATCTTTTTGTTGAAAATGGCTTCCGATTCGGAAGGGTTACGACTTAAAACCCTTTCTTTCCCAAGGCCTAATTTCTTTTTGTTGAAAATGGCTTCCGATTCGGAAGGGTTACGACATATTGATATATAATAGCTGTTTTTTCTTTTATTTTGTTGAAAATGGCTTCCGATTCGGAAGGGTTACGACTATGCAACGCAACGTGTTATAGTTCATATACTTTGCCTGTTGAAAATGGCTTCCGATTCGGAAGGGTTACGACATTTCAAAGTTTTGCTGCTCCAACTCATAAATTCTTGTTGAAAATGGCTTCCGATTCGGAAGGGTTGACATATGATAAATATTCCAAAACTCCCCTCTCCCCTCCGTGGGAGAGGGTCAGGGAGAGGGGGACTAAAAGATGACCATTATAAAGACAGCTAAAACCCTCAGAAAGAGATCAACAGATGTAGAAATGTTTATGTGGAGACATCTGAGGGCCAAACAACTTAAAGGCTTGAAATTCAGAAGACAACAACCAATTGGAAGATATATTGTTGACTTTGTTTGCCTTGAAAAAAAGGTCATTATTGAAGTAGATGGGGGTCANCACTCNGTTGAAACAGATAGAGAAAGAGATGAATGGCTCATGGGTCAGGGTTTTAAGGTCCTCAGNTTTTGGAATAATGAGGTATTAACGAATATACAGGGTGTCTTAGAGGTAATAAAGAATAACTGCTTATCATACCCTCCCATCAAGGAAGGGGAAGGAGACTTACCCATTTGAAACAAGAAAAA
>Ga0067045_1031133_pt1 | contig 13084 bp, 10 predicted proteins | sample TerdegcTABiofilm_FD_59184 | JGI IMG/M metagenome (GOLD analysis project Ga0067045, IMG submission 59184) | Combined Assembly of (Gp0054472, Gp0054536) Wastewater bioreactor microbial communities from Singapore -Terephthalate degrading...
ATGGCTCTGGAATGCCAGATGTACAAGCCGATCCCATCGATGCAGCAACATGTGGCTGAAGGGAGTTGAGTATATCATGTGCAGAAAAACCGTCAAAACGCATATTGGCATTGCCGGGGTGGCGCAGTCGGCGTTCCGGACCGTTCAGAAACACTCGCCAAGGCAGTTTGGTGAGTTTATCGATAAAAAAATCTCTTTTGCGCCGTAATAATTCGCGCTCTTGCTCCGCCTCCGGTAGAGCCATGAGCGCAGCAGCGGCCCCCATTCCAACACACAGTGGGACCGGCAACGTTCCCGAGCGCAAGCCTCTCTGTTGGCCACCACCGTAAATGATTGGTTCAATTTTACTCTGTAAGTCACGACGAATAAAAAGCGCCCCAATGCCTTGCGGCCCATACATTTTATGAGCAGACAAACTTAATAAGTCAACAAAATCTGCAAAAGACTGCAACGCGATGGCGCACGGCGCTTGTGCCGCATCACAATGAAAAATTATTCCGCTCTTTCTAATGAGTTCAGAAATTCGTGCAATATCTTGAACTGTACCAATTTCATTATTAACCGCCATGACAGAGACAGCAAGCACATCGTCTGCCAACTTTTCTTCCAACACAGCCATATCCAAAAATCCCGCCGCGTCAACGGGCAGCAACTCGATCTCATAGCCAAACTGTTCCCGCAGGATGCGGCAGGCGGCAAGAACACATTTATGCTCTATGGAGCTCACGAGAATGCGCCGACGCTTTCCACCAGAAGCGCCTCTGCCAAGCCCCAATAAGGCTAGATTGTTGGCCTCCGTTGCCCCAGACGTAAAAACAATCTCATCAATGTCCGCCCCGATCATCTGAGCTACGCATCTCGCAGCATCCTCAACCGCCCGTGCCGACATCCATCCGATACTGTGGTCAGCAGAGTGTGGGTTCCCAAACGACTCACCAAAATATGGCAGCATCGAAGACAGAACCCGCGCATCCACAGGGGTTGTTGCCTGATAATCTAGATAGATAGAATGGTTACTCTTCATGTCATTAATGCAATATATTTAGATATGCTTGCCCCCACAGAAGAACGTTCTGGGGGCTACGTCCAGCCCGTCGATTGACCCTATCTAACATTGTAGGATAAGTCGACCTGGAGGAACCATCCAGCTCGGAGGACCAATGACGCGTGGACCGCTTTTCCAAGACGATTATCGCCCACGATTTTCGGGGCACGAGACATTCCCGCTGCGCTACGGGTGGCTCAAGAAAGCTTACGACGCTGTAGCGGCTACCGAGGGCGACCCGGAAAATAAGGCCGTCTTTCTCGGCGAAGATGCCATAGCCCGATTCGGCGTCGGCAAGAACATGGTCGCCTCGATGCGCCATTGGGGCTCCGCCGCTGGTATCCTGAGTGAATCGCAAGGATCGCCTGTCATCCAGACTAGGGAACTTGGGCGCTTGCTGTTCGGGGCGGACGGGCTTGATCCGTATATGGAGCATCCATCGACTCTTTGGCTTGTGCATTGGCATTTGGCGGCGTGCCCCGACACGACAACGTGGTTTTGGACGTTCAGTCACTATCCAGCGCTCACCTTCGAGCGTGAACATCTCGTCAAGGGCCTCAGCCGGTTAGCGAAAGATCGGGGGTGGTCGCGTGTTGCTCCTGCCACAATCAAAAACGATGTGGCCTGTTTTATTCGCACCTATGTGCCACAACAGCCGTCCGGTCAGGCCGGCAATGACGATGCGCTTGAATCGCCACTAACCGAATTAGGACTCATCAAGGCGATCGGAAAACGCGACGGGTTCCGGTTCGTTCGAGGCCCAAAATCGACTTTAGGAGACGGCGTATTCGTATATGCCTTGCTCGATTTTTGGTCCCGATACTCAAATAAGGCGGCAACGCTCTCGTTCGAGGCGATTGCACACGAGCCCGGCGGACCAGGCCGCGTATTCCTTTTCGATGAAAATGACATAGCCGACCGACTTGCCGATTTGGAAAACACAACCGCCGGAAAGCTCCGTTGGTCCGAGACGGCTGGCCTCAAGCAGGTCGTGCGTGACCCTGGCCTGAATTTTAAAGCAGCGATTTCTTACATCGAGGCGGATTATGCCGGCTCCCCCCGGCGGGAGGCGGCCTGATGGCTATGAAAGATCGCGTCCATATCACGCGCCGATTTTTGCGCTCGATCCGCATCGACGAGGATTTAGACGACGCAAGAGCTCTCGAAGGATTCGTCTGTCCCCAGTCGTCTGCCGACGTATTGCTCACGATGGCGCGGCATGTCTCGGAGACAGGCCAAGGCGCCTTCACATGGACTGGCCCCTATGGCAGCGGCAAATCGAGCCTCGTCATTGCGCTTTCAGCCCTTCTCAGCGGCAATGCCAATATACAAAAGCAAGCCGCAAAAGTTCTCGGGGGCAAGCCTACGACGGCAATTTGGAACGCCTTACCCACGGGGGGCAAGGGATGGCGCATCCTGCCGGTTGTCGGGCGCCGCGATCACCCAGTGCAGGTTATAGGCGAAGCGATGCAGACGATGGGCCTTGCCGTCCGCCAGCCTCGCAGCGGTTGGACTGAAGGGAACCTGATTAAGGCGGTGGCGGAAGCCGCGGCGGCCAACCCGAGGAGCTGCGGCGGCCTTATCATCTTCATTGATGAAATGGGCAAATTCCTGGAAGCAGCCGCGCAGGACGGAACGGACATTTATATCTTCCAGCAGCTCGCCGAAGCAGCATCGCGCAGTAATAGACGCCTTTTGATCGTCGGCATCCTGCATCAGGCATTTGAGGAATACACTCACCGACTTTCCCGCGAGATGCGCGACGAGTGGTCGAAAATCCAGGGTCGCTTCATCGATCTTGCTGTTAATATGGCTGGCGAAGAGCAGATTGATCTGATTTCACGAGCCATCGAGAATGATCACCGCCCCAAGGCACCAAGCAGCCTTTCGCACATGGTGGCGGGCTTGGTCCACCGCGGCCGCTTAGCCGAGGCCGAGCGCCTTGCTCTCATGCTTGAGAATTGCTGGCCGTTGCACCCAGTCGTTGCATGCCTGCTTGGCCCCATATCCCGCCGCCGCTTCGGGCAGAACCAACGCAGCATTTTCGGCTTTCTCAATTCCGTCGAGCCGCACGGATTCCAGGATTTCCTCCGGCGTGCGGACGATCACGCACTCTACGGGCCCGATCAGCTATGGGATTACCTTCGCGCCAATTTGGAGCCCGCAATCCTCGCCTCGCCTGATGGGCACCGCTGGGCCCTGGCAGCGGAGGCGCTCGAGCGCTGCGAATCGATCGGCGGCGATGTACTACACATGAGGCTTCTCAAAACCATCGCAGTAATCGATCTTTTCAAGGAGCGCTCGGGGCTTGTCCCAAGTTACGGTATCTTGCGCGCCTGTTTTACCGAAGCCTCAGAGAGTGAGTTAAAAAAAGCGCTTGACCAACTCGGAAGTTGGTCCTTCACTTTATTCAAAAAATTTCTCGACGCCTATGCAATCTATGCGGGCAGCGATTTCGACATCGACGAAGCAGTTCGGAGTGAGCTTCCTGATATCGACGCCGTCGATTTTGCGGTGCTGAAAACGCTTGCCGGCCTACAACCGATCCTTGCCAAACGCCACTACCATGAGACAGGTGCGCTACGCTGGTTCGAGGTCAATCTTGCCCCGCTATGCGAAGTCGTAGAACAAGCGGCACACTATCAACCAGAAAATGGATCGGTGGGTCAGTTTCTACTAGCCATTCCAACCGCAGGTGAGAATGAAGAGGAAGCATCGCGGTTATGCCGCAAGGCTGCCCGCCATAGCGACAAATGGGATATCGTTGTCGGTATCTCCAAACGCTCATGGGCGGTTGTGGCGTTCGCACGCGAATTAATCGCGCTGGAGCACGTACATAATAACCGGCCTGAGCTTGCTGGCGATGCGGTCGCTCGCAGAGAAGTCACGGCACGTCTTGCCGCTTTGCAGGGGCAGCTTGAAGGCGAGCTACGCAAGGCGTTCGGTAATGCTCAGTGGTTTCGCAAAAATCATTCACCAAAGCCTTACCGCTACGCGGATCTCAACAGCCTCGCCTCCGAACTCGTCGACGGACGGTTCGACAAATGCCCCAAACTACACAACGAGCTTCTCAACCGGCAAAAGCCTTCAAGCAACGCGATTGCCGCCCAAAACACGCTATTGCGGCGTATGGTTCTCAATGAAGGAGAACTACGGCTTGGCATTCAAGGCTTTCCCGCAGAAGGCGGCCTGTTCGCTTCCGTGCTAGAGGCCACTGGGCTCTATGCACGGGTCACAACCGGCTGGCGGTTTGTGCCGCCGCACGGTGACGACCCTTGCCGACTTGCTCCCATGTGGGAGGCGGCGGACGACTACATCAGGAGCAACGGCAGCCGCACGATCACCATTTCCGAGCTCTACGACCTCTGGCGGGGACAACCCTACGGCGTCAAAGACGGGCTCATGACTGTCCTGGCCGTCGCCTTCATCCTCTCCCGGCGTAACAACCTAGCCGTTTATCGGGAAGGCATATTCCGAGCACGTTTTGACGATGTCGATGTCGAGTACCTCGCCAAGGACTCCACGACAATTCAGCTACGATGGATGGACCTGTCGGATGTGGCCCGCCGTCTGCTTTCCGGCATGGCGGAAATCGTGCGTACGTTCGATCATGAAAACAGACTTGCTCATCTAGAACCGATTGATGTGGCGCGAGGACTTGTCGGCATTTTCGAACAACTGCCCTTGTGGACCAAACGCACGATGCGCCTGTCCGCGAACGCTGTTCGCGTCCGCGATCTCTTCAAGCGAGCGCACGACCCAAACCAGTTCCTTTTCGATGATATTCCAGCCGTGATCGGGGCCGACGTTGGCCGCGCAACCGACAAGGAATTGCAGCACGTCATCACGGGGCTTCGCGATGGCCTTGAGGAGCTAGTGCAGGCCTACCCCCTGATGCTGCACCGCCTGCGTGACATCATGCTCGCCGAGCTGCAAGTGCCGAACCTTGCTCCGCAGTCTCTCGCTGAATTACGCGATCGCGCGGCTAACATCCGGCAACTCGCCGGTGATTTCCATCTTGAGGCCTTTGTCGGTAGGCTTTCTCAATTTGACAACGCATCCGAAACATTCGAGGGAATTGCGAGTCTCGCCGCAAACAAGCCGCCGTGCAACTGGGTCGATCCCGACATCGACCGCGCGGCAATCGACATTGCGGACATGGCACAAAAATTCTTGCGGGCAGAGACTTATGCCCGCGTAAAAGGTCGACCGGAAAAACGGCAAGCTATGGCTGTGGTGATCGGTATTAACGGCAGGCCTGCGCCCATTCATGAAGAATTCGATATCGCAGATGCGGACCGCAGCACCGTCAACGAGCTAATCGAACGGGTCACCGCGGCTCTTGACGGCGCTGATACCAAACGACGGGGGGTTATCCTCGCAGCACTCGCCGAACTCACCGCCCGCTATATACAAGGCGGACGCGCACCGAAGAACAGCGTCCGACGCAAGGCTGTGCCGTAATGGCCGACGGAAAGAAGCATGTTCTCGGGCTCTCCGGCGGCCGAGATAGCGCCGCACTCGCTGTCTTCATGCGGCAGCATCACCCTGAACTCGACATCGAGTATTTCTTCACGGACACAGGCAAGGAACTGCCCGAGGTCTATGAGTACCTCGGCCGACTCGAGGGATTCCTCGGCAAGTCGATCCTACGCCTGAACCCCGATCGAAATTTCGATTTCTGGCTCAAACAGTACAACGACTTCTTACCCTCTCCACAAACGCGTTGGTGCACACGACAGCTCAAGCTTCGTCCCTTCGAGCGCTGGCTGCGTCCGATGCTCGACGGGGGGGCGACGATTTACAGCTATGTGGCGATCCGAGGCGATGAAGAATACCGCGAAGGATATTCTTCGAAACATGATAGACTCCTTGTCAAACTCCCATTCAAGGATGCGGGGATCGACAAGGCGGGCGTGCTTGAGATCCTAGATGGAGCCGGGCTAGGGTTGCCGTCATACTATTCTTGGCGGACACGAAGCGGCTGCACCTTTTGTTTTTTCCAGCAGAAAATCGAATGGGTACGACTAAAAGAACAGCACCCCGAGGCTTTCGCGGAGGCCAAGGCCTACGAGAAAAGCGCCCTCGACCACGGTTCCCCGTTCACATGGAGTCAGGGAGAATCACTTGAGGAGCTAGAGCAGCCGGAGCGAATAGCGCAAGTCCGACGCGATCACGAACAGCGCCTCGCCCGCATCCGTGCGAAAGTCCAGCCTAATCCCTTGCGTCCGGATTGCGAGCCTCTGGACATTGATGATCTCTACGGGCAAGCAAAGGTCTGTCTCGCCTGCCACAAGTAATGGAGAAGCCTAATGGCACCGGAGAAAAGCCCCGAACTAGTCCCACCGAAAGCAGGAAAACTTAGCCTACGGGAAGCTCTTTCAGGTGCCCGGCCACTCTATGTTCTACCGAAAGATCCCGTGACTGCCGAGGTGCTCATCCCTGCGCTTCGGGCAACCGACAGACTCGATGTCATGATGGGATACTTCGCGAGTTCATCCTTCGCGGATCTAGCTCCCGGCCTTGCGACTTTCCTGCGTTCTAGCCAAGCGCCTATGCGGTTGGTCGTGAGCCCATTCCTAACACCGCCCGATTTCGAAACATTCTCCAAAGATTCGTCACAGCTTTTGGAGCTTGCCCAGAGACTATTTATTGATGACATCCCGAACGAAGAGCATCTCGCCCGCCACACAATGGAATGCATTGCCTGGCTCATCACCCAGGAGCGGCTAGTCCTGAAGGTGGCCGTCATGCGTGATGCGCTCTTTCACCCAAAGGTTTGGCTATTCGAGGATTGCCTTAGCCGCGCGGCACTTCACGGCTCCACTAACTTGACCAAAACCGGCCTTTCCCGGAATCGTGAACAACTGACCCTCTCGCGGGACTGGAAAAACGAGGAAGCGCTTTTTCACGTCGAACGCCTGCAGCGCGAGTTTGATGATCTATGGCGCGGCGGCGATGACGACTGCTATGTCATGCCCCTTCCCGAAGCGGTCGCCCACAAGGTACTCGAAACATATAAGACCGACGCGATGCCCGACGAAACCACCTTTACAGCAATGTGGTACAAAGCGCACGGGATTGAGCCGCCACCAGCGGAATCCAATGGTCCACGCATCAGCGCCCTTCAGATCCCCGGCCATCTCAAGTACGAAACAGGCCCCTTCTCACATCAAGGCAAGGCTGTGAAAGCCTGGGAAATATCTAATCGACGGGGTATTCTCGAAATGGCCACCGGAGCTGGCAAAACGATCACCTCAATGATCTGCGCCACGAAACTCCAGAACGAGATAGGCAAGCTCCTAGTGATTGTCTCGGCACCGTATAGGCCGTTGATCGAGCAGTGGTGTGAAGAAATCCGAGAGTTCGGAGTACTACCCATCAATTTGGCCGCTGCCGGCGGCCCCGCCGCACGTAACCGTGAGATCAAGCAGGCGGCGCGCCGTCTGCGAATGGGCAACTCCCTCGCCGAAGTGCTTGTCGTCAGTAATGATACTCTTTGCACGGAACAATTCATCCAGGCCCTCGAGGCAACCGATACCCCCAAAATGCTGATCGCCGACGAATGTCACAATCTAGGTGCCGCTTCATTCATTAGAAATCCTCCTGAAATTTTCGACTACAGACTTGGTCTATCCGCTACACCCGTCCGACAGTATGATGAGGAGGGGACCGCTGCGCTGACCGCTTATTTTGGTGAAATCTGCTTCTCCTTTACACTCGAAGAAGCGATTGGCACTTGCCTCACCGAGTATGACTACCATGTGCATTTCGTCGAGCTCGCGAACGAGGAGATGCAAAAGTGGTCTAACCTAACCAATAAGATCGTTACTCGTGCCTGGAAGCTACAGAGCGGTGAAAGCGATCCTTATCTTGACAATCTGCTCCGTCAACGCCGTCTTGTGTTGGAGACGGCTGCCGGAAAACTAGATTTACTCGCTGACCTCCTTGACGAGGAAGGCTCTCGCGCTCTACGGTATACGCTAATCTATGCAACGGATAAAAATCCGCGCCAGCTTGAACAAGCGAATGAACTATTGCAAAGCCGAGGCATTCTATTCCACCAGCTTACGCAAGAAGAGACGCAAAGCCGCGAGAATACGAGACAAATACTTGAGGCATTCCAAAAAGGTATAATCCAAGCTTTGACAGCGAAACGCGTCCTTGATGAAGGAGTAAATATTCCACAGATTAAACTAGCCTACCTGCTGGCGAGCACAACCGTAAAGAGGCAATGGGTGCAACGCCGGGGGCGTCTGCTGCGTACCTGCAAAGCGATCGGCAAGACGCATGCTGTTATCCACGACTTCGTGGTATTACCGCCCAATGCCGCTTCCTCGGTTGAGCAGCTTGATATCGATGCACGTCGGCTTGTACGTTCTGAGCTCGAACGCGTTTGGGAGTTTGCCCGGCTCTCGCGGAACGGCCCAACCAAGGGCGGTCCCTATGAGGCCGTAGAGCATCTTCAAGAACTAGCTAACGAGAGGGTCATGGATAATGGCGTATAACGACAAGAAAATATTACAGGTTCTTCTGGGTGAGCTTGGAAATGTTCCGGAGCGCTGTGAAGGATACCGGGATGAATTGAGTCACCTTCTCGGAGATGTTCTTAACTATGAGCGCGAACATACAATCGCCAAAACAAATATTGTAAAAAAGATTTCTGACCAAGTAAATACAGTCGGCATGTTCCTTCATAAAAATCGCACGGGGAATGAAAGCAGTACGGGGTGATGTTGATGAAACTACTGCGTGCCCAGATAGAAAATTTTCGGTTGCTAAAAGAGGTTGAGCTAGAATTTGCAACAGACAAAACACGCAACCTCACAGTAATCCGCGCCGCAAATGAGAGCGGTAAGACTACTTTGCTTACGGCGCTACAATGGGGATTGTTCGGCGATGAGGCCCTTCCTGACCGCGGTCGAAACTTTCGCCTAAGTCCTCTCGATCTCTCTTCCGGCGAAAAGGCCTCGGCTACTGTCTCCGTTGAAATCGACTGTGAGATCCCGTCGCGCACAGGCGTTAGAAAATACCGACTCATCCGCTCTGTTACTGAAACCGCCCGTGGTGGAACATGGGAGCGGGGGAACACGAATGTAACCCTGTTTCATCTCACGCCTCAGGGCGCCAACCGTGTCGACAACCCGGAAGCCCATATCCGCCCACACCTGCCAAAGGAACTCCGCGAGGTATTTTTCACTGACGGGGATCGGGCGTTAAGCTTTATCGAGGGAAGCAAGGGCGACCAAATGAAACGAGTTGAGGGAGCAATCCGTTCCCTACTCGGACTCGGAGTCGTTGAAGAGGCCTTGGGCCACACTCGCAAAGTCAGCGCTGAACTAAATCAGAAGGTCAAGAGCGCCGCCGGGAACCGCGAGGAACTTCGGACAGTATCCGAGCGTTTGAATGCCCTCCAGGGAGAATTACCGCGACTCGAAGAACAGCTAGCACAGGCCAAAGAGGCGCGGCTCCGCCTTGAAGACCTTGAGGAAGAGGTTGATCGCAAACTTTCCGATGCGCTGCGCAAAGGCAACCGGGAAGAACTCGAAAAGCAGCGCAAGGCTGCGCTGCTAGGACGGCAGTCTGCCGAGAAAGATGCTACCCAGGCCGCTCGCGACCATGCGAACTTGTTCAAGAACGAATTGCTTGGAAAACAGATGCTCGCGGGGCCATTCGCAAAGGCCAAGGCGGTTCTCGATCGTTTGCACAAGCAGGGTAAGATTCCAAATCAGACGATTCCTGTGCTCGAAGACCGCCTTAACCAGCCTTCGTGCATCTGCGGCGAGAGCCTCGACGCGAATGATCCGGACGGACAACGCCGGAGAATCCACATTCAGCGCCTTATCGAGGAAAGCCGGAATTCCGACGCAATCCAGGAGAAAGTAACTGCGCTTTATTATGGTGCGCAGGAGTTGCTGCGCCCGGTGCAGGATCGGACATGGTCAGGCGAATATAGCGACGTTTTCGAGCGACGCCAGCGGGCAAACTCACGCTGCCAGGAACTGGGCGAAACAGAAACCGCAATCGAGGTCAAGATCGCAGCGCTCCCAGATGTTGATATACAGCAGCTCCAGTCATCTCGCGACCAGTATCGCTCACAGGCAAAAGCAGCCCAAAACAAGGAACTCCGATTAAGCACGGAGATAGAAGAAAAGTATCGCGAAATTAAAAACAAAGAAAAGGATCGAGAAAAGCTTCTGCAACATGACGAAAAAGGGATGAAGATCGGTGCCGAGCTTGAAGTAGCGCATGATCTTCAACAGGTTTTAACGAACGCGCTAGAGACGATGAAGACAATGGAGCTCCAGCAAGTTAGCAAGCTCATGAATACGCTTTTTCTTGAAATGATCGGCGCCGACCCTGCCGAAAAATCGATCATCACCCGTGCTACCATAACGTCCGACTTCCGGATTGTCGTGTTCGGCCGGTTCGACCATCCGCTCGATCCGTCGCAGGATCTGAACGGTGCTTCCCGTCGTGCCCTAACTATCGCTTTTATTCTTGCGCTTACGCGCGCGAGCGAAGTGGAAGCGCCCAACGTGATTGATACCCCGCTCGGCATGATGAGCGGCTATGTCAAACAGGCCGTCCTTCAACTCGCCTCGCAGCAGAGCTCGCAGCTGATTCTATTCCTTACCCATTCGGAGATCGCAGGCTGTGAAGACATTCTCGATGCGCGAGCCGGTCGAATTTATACGCTTACCAGTCCCGCCCACTACCCCAAAATCCTTGTCAACGATCCCGGTGTGCATGATACGCGGGTCCTGCTGTGCAGCTGCGACCATCACAGTCATTGCCAGCTCTGCGAACGCCGGGAAACGGTTAAATTCGACGACAACCGGCTCGCGGCGGAGGCTTAGATGAACGCGTTTGCATCCACAGACATTCACCTGCCCGAAAAGTACCAGGAATATTTCCATGCCTACTGTCTGACGCGAACAGAAGGGTCGCGCAACAATCCCGAAGATAGCCCGTTCCCGCGAATGGTCGACATGTGGTTCCTAGCCCTTTGTATCGCGGTGAAGGAGGGGCTCAAACCGGATTTCGAAACAAAGGGAAAGACCTACAAAGCCATAGAGGGTACGGTGTTCGGCAGCGATAACTGGCGTTCAAATGCTATGATGTTGCTGGCAATCTCGCACACAGGCGACGTCGAGGTGACGGACAGACCACATGAAATGATGCGCATCGCAAATGCATACGCTCTAGCTGGACTGCCTCGCCTGATCGCTGTCCTAGGGGAGCGGGGGGGCGATACTGCCTTGGACTATCTTTCAGATTTCGTCGTGGAACTGATCCGCTAAAACTTTTCCGGCGGAATTGCTTTCAACTGTGCCTAAGGCATATTGCTTATGCACCAAGATTGTAACTATGTATAATTTATAATTATTAGTCCAAACTGTGCCAGTTCTTGCCTGCCACCATATGGACACTGCCATGCTGCCAGCATGCAACATGACAACAAATTGATTAATTATTCCTTCACTCATCCCAGGACAGTAGCCAAAAACAAATCTAGATGCACTCTTTACTCAGCAGGTGATGAATAACATGTCTCATAAGCTTGCCTCGCGGCCAGATAAGCTTGAATGTCTAGGCACCAGATTACTACAAATAAACCGGCGATGGCCGCAACATCTTGGCATTATCTCAAAGACGCGGCCATTGGCGGCGCAGAGGATTCCCAATTAATCATCGTTGCTCCAGTAATATTTTGATTGACTACATCGCTTTTGAGGCAACGCGAATGAACTATACCATTTTTATTTTATCATATAAGGTCGCGCGCCTTGACGCCACCTGCCTTGGCCGCGCGGTGAGCGTTGGTGCCGGGCGAACAGGTTGTTTGGAATACAAAGAGGGGGGCGCGTGCCCCCCTCTCTTCTTACCCGCCCTTCTGGGCGGAAGTACTCAAACGCATCAGACTGGTACCCTGCCACGGGTCCCCTAGCTCCCTTCGCCCCGGGCATTTCTACCCAGCGTCTATCCTTCGCTTACATGTCGGCGGTAGCCAGCCGCCTCCAATGCCCTGCGCTGTTCACGCAGAGTCGGACGTAGACGTAGCCCCAATATGGGGAGGTTACTACGGAGCCTCCGTGCCCAGCCGATAGCCGGCTGGTTGCATCCCCGATTCGATTGAAACGGCACTTGCCATTCGGGCAGTACGCCGCCGTGAGCCATTACCTCACATACCGCATTATCCGCTTTAGACGCCATCTGTGCTCTCATGTTCACCGCCGGGGCGTATCCCGGCATTCCTGCTCCTTTCAACTCCCGAAGTGGCACAGCAGAGTGGTACTCCAGGGCTAGCATGAGAGTTTTCCAGCGATGGTTCCTTTCGTCGTCGTGGCGGATCGGGTCGGGCTTTCGCCCTTGAACGCAACTGCTCTAACCGCATCGAGCTTATGTCCGGTAACCTACCGGTTTCGTCTCGCGCGGCCGTTGCGTCCCTTGCGCGTCACAGTCCATGCCTTTCGGCGAAGGTACTGCCCCGCGGCCCTGGTTCCCAGGGCTTTCGGTATTCAATCTATCCAGGCGCACCACATCACATCGCTAGCGTGGACTCAACCCTACTTCACACCCCGGTTACAGGCCGGGTAGCTTGTAGGGCTGGTCCCCAAACCGCGCGGGCGAGTTTCCTTCGCACGCGGCTTTCCGGTGCGGGCGTATCCATTTCAACATCGCTGGCTAGGCGATGTCATGCAGCTAGCTAGGCTGCGGATAGCCCTGGACCTTGTGGCAGGCTGGCTGACCTTTTCTGATGCGTGGGATCCGATGCCTAGAAGATGGATGCCGTCTGCGATCGGGAGGGCAATGGCCCTGCCCTGACCGTGCCCAGGCATCCTCGTGATGACGCGGGCATCGTGATCCAAAATGCTGCTGTAACGCCTCCTTCTTATTATGGACATTACGCCGTCCTTCGCGACCCGGGCTGACGTTTCCCCTGGCGGACGTGTCGGCGTGGCGACCGACAATTCCAAAACGGGTTTGAGTTCAGCATAGCGCTTCGCCGGGGCTGGCGCCCAGTCCTGGGTGGGG
>Ga0067045_1031134_pt1 | contig 13080 bp, 8 predicted proteins | sample TerdegcTABiofilm_FD_59184 | JGI IMG/M metagenome (GOLD analysis project Ga0067045, IMG submission 59184) | Combined Assembly of (Gp0054472, Gp0054536) Wastewater bioreactor microbial communities from Singapore -Terephthalate degrading...
GCCTTTCTCTTTTGCAGTCACAGCCGATATGCGCGCCTTCACCGGGCCGGGTGAGTATGATACGTCGGCTTACTTTCGCGGCGCTCTAGAAGCCATCGCCACCCTGGGCGACCTAGCCTTCCTGGTCACGCCCGGAGACATTGACAATCCCTGGAACAGCCGTTGGAGCATCGACCAAACGCTGGGTGTGAACTTCCCCTGGTTCGCGGGGGTGGGAAATCACGAACACCTGGAAGAATCTATGGCCTGGCTGCGGCAGTACAACCCCGACACCAATGGCGACGCGCCCCCCAACATCACCAATTCCGGCCCCAAAAGTTGCCCCCAGACCACATATTCCTTTGATTACCAGAACGCTCACTTCGTGATGCTCAATATTTATTGCGACGCCCTCAAAGACATGACAACCTACGGGACGGTGGGCGGAACGCTTTACAACTGGCTGGAGGCCGACCTGGCAGCGACACAAAAAGAACACATTTTCGTGTTCGGTCATGAACCAGCTTTTCCGCTCCCGGATGCAGATACCGGACGGGTGCGTCATATTGGCGCCAGCCTGGACAAAGAACCTGCTGACCGGGATCGCTTTTGGGCGCTGCTGCGCGAGAATAGAGTGACTGCTTATATTTGCGGGCACACGCACAATTACAGCGCGGCGCGTTTGGATGGCGTCTGGCAAATCGACGTCGGCCATGCGCGCGGCGTCGGCGACCCGGAAGTACCTAGCACCTTCGTCCTCTTCCGGGTAAATGGCGCTTCGGTGATGTATGAAACATACCGCGCGGGGGAAAACGGTCAGGATTACACGCTGCGTGATTGGAGCGCCCTGGCGCCGTAAATACGCTTAGATTTCCTTGGTCATGTAAAGATCGCCAGGTATAAAGCCGCGTTTCTGGTAATAGCGGCGGGTTCCGATGGCAGAGATCACCGCCAGGCGACGAAAACCAGCCGAGCGGGCAATTTCAGCGGCGCGACCTAACAGGCGAGCGCCCAAACCGCTATGCTGGGCTACCCCTTCCTTTTCCGCGCCCAGCGCCATTGCCTGGCCGTAAATATGCACCTCGCGGATCAAGGCCGCATTTTGCAAGTCGGGCAACCCCAGCCCCGGCTGCCAGGACGAATGCGGCGGGGTTTGCGGCAAAGAAAGCCGCAGGTAGCCCGCAATCCGGTCGTCCGGCGTTACAAAGGACAGAAAATGCTCTTCTGCCCAGGCAGGGTAATACACCCTGTCGGCGATCTCTAGTCGCTCTGGGCGCACCTGCCGGGCGCGTATCTCACGGCAACGGATACAATGACAAGTTTCCCCTCGCCTGGCCAGTTCTGCCAGTACATCCTGGCGCAGGCTGGTTCGCTTGTTGCCGGCCACCACATGCGTGGAGGGAATATCTCGAATCACACGATTCACCCGGCAGTACGGCGGTATGGTTGGTTTCAAATCGGCAATCAGGTCAATTAATTCTTCCATGGTGTACGGCCGATATTCTCCACGCTGCCAGTACGAGTACAGTTCGGCGTTTTTGAGTAGTTGGGTTGGGTAAATTTTTAGTTCATCCGGGCAATAACCCAGACCCGCCGGGGCTTCAATCCACAACCGCGCAAAATCGGCCCGGTCCGACTCAATAGAAGCGCCCAGCAGATTGGGCATCCAGTGCGCCACGATTTTAAAGCCCGCGGCTCGCAACAGCGCAGTTGCCCGAAGCGTTGCAGCAGCCGAATGACCCCGTTGATTTTTCTCCAGGATGACGTCATCCAGGCTCTGAATGCCAAGCTGCACCTTGGTCACACCCAGCCGCCGCAGCCAGGTCAACTCGTCAATCGTAATCTCATCTGGGCGGGTTTCAATCACCAAACCGACATTGCGATGAGCGCTTTCTTCGTTCAGCTGGTGCGCCTCTGCCAGGCTGGCGCTTTCCACCTCATTGAGGGCGTCAAAGCAACGTTTGACAAACCATTCCTGATAATCGCGACGGTACGCCGACCACGTCCCCCCTAAAATGAGGAGTTCGATTTTTTCAGTCGGATGACCGATGCCATGATAAGAATCCAGGCGAGAACGCACCTGCAGGTATGGGTCAAATTCATTCTGGTAAGCCCTGGCCGCGCCTGGTTCATCAGGCAGATAACTTTTCGGCATACGCGCGTCCGTCGGGCAAAAGATACACTTGCCGGGACAGGGATAAGGTTTGGTCAATACCGTCACCGTAGCAACGCCGGAAAGTGTACGGATCGGCTTCATCCGGATACGAGCCAGCAGATTCTCATCCGGTTTGAGCTGATTGCTCTCCACCATCTGGCGGTACGCCGCCACCAGGACGTGCTTGGCAACATACCCCCCGCCTGGCAGAGGATTCCGGCGAATGGCGTTTGTTGCATCAACGCCGCGATGAATATCTTGCAGGATTTTTCTGGCAACCGCCAGGGTCGCCTCGCTATACTGCAAAGACTCCAGCCAGTTCTTAACGCGGTCGATTGGGTCTGTCTTTTCCATAAGCTGCATTTTACCCGATTCTACCAACCTATGAACTATTAACAAGACCCAAATTGTCAAATATCAAAGGAAGGGGGTGCGGACAGTCAAACAGGGGATCAGGACGAGCGTGGCGACGCATCTTCAGGGTTGTCGTTCAGGCGGTACCCGACACCCAGATCGGTCTTGATATACGTGGGGCGGTTTGGATCCGGCTCGATTTTATGGCGCAGATTGCTAATATTCACCCGCAACAACCGCGATTCATCTCCCAGGTGGGTATTCCAGACTTTATCAATGATCTGGCGATGGGTGAATACTTTTCCCGGTTTCTGAAACAGGGTTTTTAGAATATCAAATTCCGTCGGCGTGAGCTGGATTTCGTTGCTGCCGATGGTTACCAGCCTGCGGCCGATGTCCATTTTAAGATCGCCGGTTTGGTAGATGCCATCCATCAACCCGCTGGAACTGCGCCGAACGACCCCTCGGATCCTCGCCAGCAATTCTCCTACCCCAAACGGCTTGGTCAGATAGTCATCCGCGCCGGAATCAAGCGCGGCGATCTTATCCTCTTCTCGATTTCGAACCGACAAGACAATAATCGGAATACTGCTCCACCCTCGAATCTCCCGGATCACTTCCACGCCATCCATATCCGGCAAGCCTAAATCGAGGATTAACAGGTCTGGGCGCTCCTCGACCAGCAGATCAAGCGTCTTCTGTCCGCTTTCTGCCTCTGTAACCAAATGATCGTAAACCGATAAAGTCGCCTTCAGAAAGTGACGAATCGCTGTTTCGTCATCAGTCACCAGGATATGTAGTTTGCCGTCCTTCATTTCCCTGCCTCGCCTCTCAGATCATCATAGATTGGCAGCGCAAAGCTCAAAACGGCCCCTCGCACAGCCCCGCTTTCTGCCCAAATTCTGCCGCCCTGAGCCTCGATAATCCCCTTGCAGATGGAAAGTCCTAACCCGGTACCGGCCGCCTGGTTGGTGAATTTGCCGCGGTAAAATTTTTCGAAGATATGGGGCAAATCCTCCGGCGCGATGCCAATCCCTTCATCCGCCACGCGAATTTGAAGTTCATCCCCCTGCTGCCTGACGATGATGGAAATCGGCGATCCCGGCTCTGAAAACTTACAAGCATTTTCCAATAAGTTGACCAGGACCTGCCCGGTCAGTACGGCATCCATGCGAACCGCTGGGAGATCCGGCGGGATATCCAGGATGACATTCCGGTTTGCCAGAGATTCGGCCATCTGATTGATCACCGCGCCGATCAGGTCCTGAACATCGCCAGCCTGGGAGTTCACTTGAATGATGCCAGCTTCCAGTCTCGTCATCGCCAAAAGGTTTTCCACCAGACGGTTCAAGGTGTTGGCTTGCTGGGTGGCCGAATCGATCAATTCTTCTCGCACCTTCAACGTCAATTTACCGTTTTCACTTCTTGCCTTCTCGGATTCAGAAAGGCTAGTCAGGACGCCTGTGATGGCCGCTAAGGGGGTACGGAGTTGGTGTGAAATGGAGTTCAAAAGAGCGGATTGCAACCTTTCTGCCGCCCGCAAGGTTTCTGCTTGCATGGCATCCTGCGCAAACTTGGCGCGTTCAATCGCCAATGCTGCCAGGTTTGTCAGACCACCCAAAAGGGTGCGCTGATCGTGAGCAATAAATTCCTGAATTACCTGCGACTGAATTCCGAGAATCCCTGCCACACCTTGAGAGGCATTGAGTGGCAGGAAAAGCGACTGAGCGGAAGGAAACGTCTCTGTCCCTTTTCCGGCGGGCTGGGCGTTCTTAAAGGCCCATTCAGCAACCGCTGTTTCGGATTCATTCAAATTGTAGTGAGGCGTGGCCGCTCTTTTCCGGAGGTGGTTCCCATCTGAAAGAAAGACCACGATTTCACCTTCGAAGACGGCGGAAAAATTTTTCAAGGTAATTTCCAGCACCTGATCAAGCGTCGCAGCGCCTGTTAGTTCCTGGCTAAGGCGGTTCAAAAGCTGGGTATGCCTTTCGCGCACTTGCAGCGCTTCGACCTGACCGCGCAAAAGGGTTGCAGAGTTACTGATAATCAGCCCAACGATTAAAAGGCCGGCAAAGGTGATTAGATATTGCGTATCTGCAACGGCAAGGCTAAAACGAGGGTTGACGATGAAAAAATCAAAGACTACCACGCTGATCAGGGAGGCCAGCATGGACGGTCCCCGCCCCAAAAATATCGCCGCAATGACAACTGCAATCAGGTAGATCATAACCAGGTTGGTTGGATCAATGACATCCCCAATCAGATGGCTGATCCAGGTCGCCACCCCAACCAGCGCCAGACTTTCCAGATATCTCAGTAAAGGCCGGTGAGGCAGCCAGTTTCTAATCCTTGCGTCCTCAAGAGTTTCCTGATCCTCGCTGACTACAAATACACCAACTTTACCGCTCTTTCGGATCATTTCATCGAGAACAGATGGGCTGAAGATCTCCTGCCAGCGCGGGCGTCTGGCCCGCCCGGCAACAATCTTTGTAATATTGTATTGCTGGCAGAACTGCAGCACCTCTTCGACCACCGAATTCCCAGATACCTTATATACTTTCGCCCCCATTTTTTCAGCCAGCGCCAGGTTATGGTTGATCCGGGCTCGATTTTGCGGCTGCATGCTTAGGTGACCCGGAGTTTCCACATAAAGAACGAACCATTCCGCTTTTAACTCATCGGCCAGTTTTCGCCCGGCGCGAACCAGCCTTTCCCCAAGTGGATGTGAGCTTAAGCTCACCAAAATTCGCTCACCGGCTGGCCAGGGACCCACAATCGCTTTTGACTGCATATAGGACCGCATCTGGTCATCAATCCGTTCTGCCGCCCGCCGCATCGCCAACTCTCGCAGCGCGGTCAGGTTTCCCTGCCGGTAAAATTTCTCAACTTCCAGGGCTTCTAACCCAGAGTGATGAACTTTTCCTTCCTTCAAACGCTGAATCAACTCGCCAGGAGGCAAATCAACCAGCACAATTTCATCTGCCCTGTCGAAAATTCGATCCGGGATTGTATCCTCCACTCTGACCCCGGTAATCTGGCTGACAATATCGCTCAAGCTTTCCAAATTCTGAACGTTGACGGTCGCATACACATCGATCCCGGCCGCCAGCAATTCTTCAGCATCCTGAAAACGCCTGGGGTGGCGTGAGCCGGGCGCATTGGAGTGGGCTAGTTCATCAACCACCGCAAGCTGCGGACGGCGCGCCAGGATGCCGTCCAGATCCAGCTCCATAGAAATGTTCCCATCCGCTTCGAATCGCCGGAGCGGCCAGATTGGGAGCCCCTTAATCAGCGCTTCGCTTTCTTTCCCTCGGGCATCAGCGCAGGCGACAACAACATCGATCCCTTCCGATTTGCGCTGGAAGGCTGCTTCCAGCATTGCCTTGGTCTTCCCTACGCCCTCCGCGTACCCGAAGAAAATCATAAGGCGGCCACTTCGGCCAGCCTGCATTTCTGCGGGTTCTTGCTTCGCCGGTTGGTCTGAACGGAGCCATTTCGGATCACCATTCATTTTTAGCCCTTGCTCACCTGGTTAAGTACGGCACCTCGACAATCACAATCTCATCCCGGCTCAACAAAACCTTGCGCAGCAGTTCGGATGTCCTGGCATGAAGAAAGTTTGACAGAACGCTTTGTGAGACGAATTGTGGTATCACTATGGTTATGATATCACCTTGCTGCATATTTTCTTCAATTTTTGAAAGATATTCGATCAACGGCTCGATAAAGAGGCGATAAGGCGATTCTAAAATCACGAGACGATAACCATCTCCCCATTTCTCCCATTTTTTTCGAACTTTCTCAGCGTCGTTGGGATCAATCGAGATATGAACAGCAGTAACATCATCCGAGAGCGTACGGGCAAACTGAAAGGCTCGCAAAGTTCCCTGATGAACGCTGTAGATTGGCATGATGACGTGGTTGCGCCGGATCCGGTTCTGTCGTGGAAGTTTCTCCAACGAAAGTTGACTGGCCAGGCTTTTGTAATGATTGTGGATTGCATAAAAAATGCCGACTAGTAAAGGCGTCAGGATGATGACTACCCAGGCGCCGTCTTTAAATTTTGTCACTGCAAAAACGACCATGACAATCAAAGTGCATACCGCTCCAAAACCGTTGATGACCATTTTGGTCAACCAGTTCCGGTCGTACTGAACGGTTGAACCCTGTTCATGGATCATCTCACCTTCTTTAAGGCGTCCTGACTTCCACCAGCGCCGGGCCATACCAGATTGAGAGAGCGTAAAAGACAGGAAAACACCAATTGCATAAAGCGGGATCAGATTCGTAACGCTCGCCTGGAAGAAAACTATTAGTAATGTGGCAATTAGAGCCAGTGTGATAATCCCGCGCGAGTAAACCAAGCGATCTCCTCGATAGGTAAGCTGACGGGGCAAAAAACCGTCACCGCCGATCAACGCCCCCAACCGTGGAAAATCAGCAAAGGCCGTATTGGCTGCCATAATCAAAATCACGGTAGTGGCAGATATCGTCAACAAATAGAGCAATCCTTGCCCATCGAATATCGTGCGCGCCAGTTGTGAAATCACAGTTTCAAACTGAGAAGGCACAGCCGCGATAGAATGAGCCAGGAAAGCGATCCCAAACAAAAGCGATCCTAAGATCACAGACATCCAGATTAGCGTCGTCCCGGCATTCTTGCTGCGCGGTTCTTTAAACGCCATAATACCATTAGAGATTGCCTCGACCCCAGTGAGCGCCGTGGTGCCGTTCGCAAACGCCCGCAGGATGAGAAAAGCAGTCACCCCTTGCAAGCCGTGTAGCAGCTCAAGTTCGGGTGGATTCACCACTGTACCCAGGTCGCCAATCAAAAATCGAAACAGCCCGACCCCGACCATTAGATACATCATAACCACGAAGAAATAAGTGGGAATCGCAAAAATTGTCCCGGATTCTCTCACGCCCCGAAGGTTGATCAACATAACAAACAGGACTAACGCCACCGCCAACCAGACACGGTACGGGTACAGCCCCGGCGCAGCGGAAACGATGTTCGCCACACCCGAGGAAATGGATACGGCAACCGTAAGGATGTAGTCTGTTAATAAGGCTGCCCCTGCAATTTGAGCAGGGAGTTCTCCCAAATTGTCGCGGGCGACAATGTAAGCGCCGCCGCCGCCAGGGTAAGCATGAATTGTTTGCTCATAAGAAAGCGTCAAAATTCCCAATAGAAAGATAATTCCAAGCGTTAGAGGAGTCACATAGATTAAACCAGCCGCGCCCGCCGCCGCCAGCACCACCAGCATCTCTTGGGTCGAATAAGCCGTCGAGGATAGGGCATCAGAAGCAAAAACAGCCAGTCCCACCAGCTTTCCGATCGTCTGATGCGGAGCGTCAGCGGTTGCCAGGGGCCGCCCAATGAGCAAAGACCGTATTGGGTTGGGTGAAAACGCTTCCGATTTAACCCGCAAGAAGTTACGATCAAGATCCATTCATATTCTCCATGATCTACCCTTTTCTTGAATAAAACCAGGTTGTTTTCATCAAGCGGATTTCTTATATCCCCAATGAGGTTAAGAAGGCGTTAAGACCAGCTGCCCAAAATAAGCCCCTGCCTTTTTCTGCAAGGGCGATTGAGTTTACCCATGCGTCTGGTTTACCTGAATAGTGGCAACTACAGTAAAACAACAATAATAATATTTACTAAATTAATTAATTATAAATAAATTAACTTTCGGAAAACGCTGCATAAAATCATTTTGTTATTGACATAGCCATGTCTTTATGCTTTAATCCATTTAGTGCAACTGAATAATAACTCAAGATCATCAAAAACGATTGGCCAGGGTCAGGATAGGACGATCAGGTAAGGAAGATTACTATTTCGAGTATAAAAACATAATCTGGAGGGGTACGAAAAATGGTAAAACTTGGCATTAACATTATCCCCAGTATGCCGGTAAAGGAAGTTATCGAAACCGCAGTAGAAGCTGAAAAGATCGGATATGAATACCTGATCCTTGCTGATGAAGGCTCAATGCAGGATGTATACGTAACGCTGGGCGCGTTGGCCCGCGAAACCAAAAAAATGAAGCTCTCTCCCTGCACCAACGGCTATACGAGACATCCAGCCGTAACCGCAGCGGCGATGGCGACCTTGCACGAACTCTCCGAAGGACGCAGTTTTCTCACCCTCATTGCAGGCGGATCCCTGGTCCTGAATCCGATGAAAATCGCCCGAGAAACACCCCTGGGCGTGGCGCGAGACACCGTAGAGATTGCGCGGCGCTTGTGGAGTGGCGAGACGGTATCCTATGAAGGTGAACGCTTCGGTCTATCGCAAGCCCGCCTCACCATGGGAAAACAGGAAGACATCCCCATCTGGATCGCGCCGCGCGGCGACAAAATGTGCAAACTGACCGGCGAATTGGCTGACGGCGCAATGTTAATGGTAAAAGCGGATCTGGGAGAAGCTTTCAAGCTGGTAGATCAGGGCAACGCTGGCACCGGGCGCAAATTAGTGCGCGCGTATATTGACCGCATCGCCTATACTCCAGAAATGATCCAGGAAACAGCCGCTTTCTTTCCACATGTGGTAGTGGATACCCCAGCCCGGCAGCTGAAAGGCTTGATGAGCGATGAACAGATCGAGACAATCCTGCGAGCTGTAAAAGAGGGCGGTCACAAGGCAGCCGAAAAGCTCATTACCTTCGAAATGCTGCAAGGGTACAAAATTGCTGGGACGCCAGAAGAATGCAGCCAGATCTTTCGCGCTCTGGTGGATGAGCACCGCCTGGATGTTTTTATCCTCAACATCGTTGCAGGAGGATTGGAAGGCAACCTGCAGTACTTAAGAGATGTTTATGAGATCGTAAAAGCCTCTGGCAGGCTGGCTACCTGACCTTGCTGGAAAGCTACACAGGGTAGTATAGCGGGGGATTCTTCAAATAATGAAGGAAAAACCAATCTTCCTGACATTTGACGGCGCGCCCAACCCACCTGCCACCGACCGGTTGTTGGCTGCCCTCGATCGTCACCAGATCAAAGCAACCTTTTTCATGGAAGGAAAAAGGCTCGAAGAAGAAGCCGACTGTGCCCGCCGCGTGGCCGCAGCCGGACACGATATCGGCAATCACTCGTACAACCACCCACTTTTCGATTTGATCCCGTTAGATGAATGCATCCGCGAAGTAGAAATGACCCAGGAGACCATCTATAAAGAGCTCGGCTTTTACCCCACCCTCCTCCGCCCCCCTGCCGGCAAACTGACCGAGGAAGTTAAAGAGACTTTCCTGGCAATGGGTTTTGACATTGTCCTGTGGAGCGTCTGGGCTTTTGACTGGCATGGGCCAGACCCGGAAAGCATCGCGGAAAGAATTCTCTACCAGATAGAACCCGGAGCAATTATTCCTTGCCACGATCGTGTTAAATGGCTCTCAGCAACACTGGATATCATTGTTCCTGCCATTAAAGCCGAAGGATACAGTTTTCGGAGAATATCTGAAAGTAGCAAGAAAGGCGTGCTTACCTTAGCTTGATCATAGATCAGTTTTCCAACAGACCGTAAATTTACACAATGCATCCAAACATTGGTAAATGGACATAGGAAGGAACATGCCTGTACAAAAGGACATCACCAGAGAGAAAGCCCATGAGCGAGAAAAATTTTTACCTTAGTTTTGATGGATCGCCCAACCCACCTGCTACCGATCGGTTGCTGGCTGCACTCGATCATCACCAGGTCAAAGCAACTTTCTTCATGGAAGGGAAAAGGCTCGAAAAAGAAGCGGACTGCGCCCGCCGCGTCCTCGCCGCCGGTCATGACGTTGGTAATCATTCATACAACCACCCACTCTTCGATACGATCTCACTTGAAGAATGTATCCATGAGGTGGAAATGACCCAGGAAATTATGCGCCAGGAACTCGGTTTTTACCCGACCCTTCTACGCCCGCCTGCAGGGAACCTGACAGAAGAGGTGGAAAAACTTTTTCTTTCTAGGGGGTTTGATATTGTCCTGTGGAGTTACAGCATTCGCGATTGGGAAGGGCCGGATGCCAAGGCGGTGTCAGAGCGGATTTTGAGCCAGGCCTTTCCAGGAGCGATCATCGCCTGCCACGACCGGGTGGAATGGCTGGTCCAGACCCTGGATATTGTCATTCCGGCTTTGCGCGCCGAAGGATATGTGTTTCGCAAGATTTCTGAAAGCGGAAAAAAAGGCCTGATCCGATCAGGCAATTGAAAAATATAGCGAAAAAGGAGCGTATATCATGTTCAGTGTGAGTCAGGATGCAATGAGGATCGTTAGAAAAAAAATTCTACCCTATGTAGAACAGTTAAACTGCCGCAAATTTACCCTCAAGAATGGCACAACTGTTATTGATATGGGCACTGAAGCACCAGGGGGCTGGCTGGCTGCAAAACTATTCGTTGAGGCTACGATCGCCGATCTCGGCCACGTTGATTATGGCCGTTTTCAACATGGTAGTATTGACCTGCCGTCTATTGATGTGTACATTGACCATCCTCAGGTCGCCAGCCTCTCCTGCCAGTTTTCGAGCTGGCCTATGGAAAAGAAAGACATCCCCGGTTATATTCGCCCGATGGGATCCGGCCCGGCCCGGGCAATTGCCCAAAACGATTTCTTTGTAAAGTTGTGGGATTACGTTGACATCCACCATGAGACCGTTTTCGGTCTGCAGGCCGAAGTACTCCCGGATGAAAAATTAGCCGACGAAGTGGCCACTGCCTGTCGGATTTCACCGGAGAACCTTTATATTCTGTGTTGCAAAACTGGCAGCTTAGCCGGGAGCATTAACGTCTGCTCACGAACCATCGAGACCACAGTCTGGCGGCTGTACCACAATGGTTTCGATTTAAAGAAGATTATATCCGGTATGGGAACCTGTCCCATTGCGCCGCCCGTGAAAGATGAATTCAAGGCTATGGTTCGCGTCAACGTTGCGGTGTTGTACGGCGGGATGGTGCGCTATATCGTCGATTCGACCGATGCGGAAATCGAAGCCATCATCGAGAAGTTGCCCACAAAAATTGCAAAACGGTACGGCTACCCGTTTTCGAAGATGCTGGAAGAAGGCGGGCGTGATATCTTCAATACCGATAAAGATATTCACGGTGTAGCAGTCTTCGAGATCATGAACTACAACACCGGCAACGTCTTCAAGTCCGGCGAGATTCGCGAAGAATTCTTGCAGGAAATTTTCTTCTAAACAAATAGCACGTCGCCGCAAGAAAGTTCTCACCGTTTTAAAAGCGATTCAATCGCAAACGATCTGCACGGTCAAAAAGCACCTTGCAGATCGTTTTTAAAATAAACCCTGATCAGAAAAAGAAACGACGAAATACTCAGTTTCTATCCATCCGTTCACTTTATATTGAACAGACCTAACAGGGAATGTGTCTGGCGTTAGAGAACTCCTCTCCGCCCATGATACAATCCCTCAGGACCAATAAACTTGCCGGAGAAATTCATTATGCTCCATCGCTTCAAGAACCTCGCCCAAAATTTTCCGCGCCAGTTCCTTTACCTGGTTGCAGGTATGCTGGTTAGCACCATGGGCGTCAGCATGATCTGGCCTTTCCTCACCATCTACCTGCGTCAGCGCCTGGGCGTCCCGCTCAGCACGGCAACCGCGTTACTAACGCTGGACTCGATCATGTCGATCCTTTCCTCTTTCGTCGCGGGTCCGGTGGCAGATCGTTTCGGCCGGAAGGGCGTCATGGCTTTGAGCCTGGGTATGATGGGGATCAACTACGCTATCATGAGCCAGGCTGCTACGTTGCCCGTCTTTGCCATTTTGATGGGCTTGCGCGGCGCTTTCGTCCCGCTGTATCGTATTGGCGCCGACGCAATGATCGCAGACCTGATCCCCACCGAAAAAAGAGCAGACGCCTACGCACTGCTTCGTATGATGAACAACGCCGGTTTCGCAATCGGGCCGACAGTCGGAGGCTTTATCACAGCCGGTTCTTACACCACCGCCTTTTTGATTGCCGCCGGAGGCATGATCGTTTTCAGTCTCTTTGTCAGCGTCGCGATGGTGGAGACCCTTCCCCCAGAGGCAAAAACTGCATCCTCGATTCCGGAAAAAGCGGGAGGATATGGCCGCATTTTCAAAGACCGTTTTTATTTGTCGTTCGTCGGCGCCACAACTATGACCGGTATGGCCTCCTCGCTGGTATTTGTGTTGCTTTTTGTCTATACAAAAGAAAACTTTGGTATCTCAGAAAGCCGCTCCGGTTTTCTTATGGCTATCAACGCTCTGATGGTCGTCTTCCTCCAGGTTTTGATCGTGCAGCAAACCAAACATCGCCCCCCCTTGCTGGTACTCGCCGCAGGCGCTCTCCTCTACGCACTGGGGGTTGGGAGTATCTCCCTGGGCAAAAGCCTAACTGCCTTTGCTGCCAGCATGGTTGTCGTCACCCTGGGCGAACTGATCGTTGTGCCTACTTCTACCAGCCTGGCTGCCAGCCTGGCGCCGGTAGATATGCGCGGCCGGTATATGAGCATCTATTGGCTGGCATGGAGCATCAGTCACGGGCTGGGACCAGTTATCGGCGGCCTGCTCAACGATCATATTGCCCCCCAGGCCATCTGGATCGGCGGGTTT
>Ga0067045_1031138_pt1 | contig 13075 bp, 10 predicted proteins | sample TerdegcTABiofilm_FD_59184 | JGI IMG/M metagenome (GOLD analysis project Ga0067045, IMG submission 59184) | Combined Assembly of (Gp0054472, Gp0054536) Wastewater bioreactor microbial communities from Singapore -Terephthalate degrading...
GGAGCCGGTCCCGGACCGGCCCGAGCCCCTCCCCCGGCGGGCGCCCCACCTTCTCGACCGGGCGATCCGGGAGGGTTACGCCGGGACCCGGGTGGACAGCACCGTGGACGCGGGACTCCAGGACCTGGTTGCCCGGACGGCGGAGCGGCACGGGGTCCGCCTGGCCGCCCGGGGCATTCGGAACGCCGCGGTGATCGTGGCGGAAGTCGGGAGCGGGGAGATCCTGGCCTACGTCGGGAACCTCGGAGGGATCGACGACGGGGAGGACCGTGAGACCGCCCGGTGGGTGGACTGCGCCGACGCGCCCCGGAGCACCGGGAGCATCCTGAAGCCCTTCCTGTACGCGGCCCTCCTGGACGGGGGCGACTTGAGCCCCGCGACCCTGGTACCCGATCTTCCCACCAGCTTCGGGGCCTTTTCCCCGGAAAACAACACCCGAACCTATTCCGGCGCCGTGCCCGCGGAGCGGGCGCTCGCTCATTCCCTGAACGTCCCCTTCGTGCGCCTCCTGCGTTCTTTCGGGGTCGACGCCTTCCTGGCCCTGCTTAAAAGGTACGGATTCTCCGACCTTGACAGGCCCGCCGGGTCCTACGGGCTGACCCTGATTCTCGGCGGGGCGGAGGCGACCCTGTGGGACGCGGCGGCGGCCTACGCGGTCCTGGCCCGGACGGCTCGAGGCGAGCCCCTTTCCCCGGGGCTGGACTATGTCGCTCCCCATAAAGGCCGAGTCCCCCCGGGTCGAGCGGGGAGGACGGAACCTGAAGCCCGGAGCGGATCAGAAGCCCCCGGCCCGGCGGCCGTCCCCCCCGGCCCGGCGGCCGCCCCCCCCGGTCCGGCGCGTATCCCCCCCGGCCCGGCGCCCGTCTCCCCCGGCGCCGCCTACCTGACCCTCCGAGCCCTGCTGGAGGTCGGACGCCCCGCGGAGGAGTCCGCCTGGAAGGACTGGGCCGTGGGCCGCCGCATAGCCTGGAAGACCGGTACCAGCCAGGGCTTCCGGGACGCCTGGGCGATCGGCGTCACCTCGGAACATGTCGTAGCGGTCTGGGCCGGCAACGCGACGGGGGAGGGCCGGCCGGACCTGCGGGGCTCCGAGGCCGCGGCCCCCCTGCTCTTCGACGTATTCGAGCTGCTCCCCCGGGATCCCTGGATCGTCCCGCCCGCGCAGGCCCTGCGCAGGGAGACCGTCTGCGCCGATTCCGGTTATCTGGCCGGCCCCGACTGCGCCCGGACCCTCCGGATCGAACTGCCCGCCGACGCCCCGACCCCTGCCCTCTGCCCGTATTGCCGTACCATCCACGTGACCGCGGACGGGGCCTACCGGGCCACGGCGGACTGCCTGCCCCTGGACCGCCTGACGGCCCGAAAGGCCTTCGTCCTGCCGCCCGCCCTGGAATGGTACTACCGGGCCGGCCATCCGGCCTATCGGCCTCTTCCGCCTCTCCTGCCGGGCTGCGGAGCCGAGGACAGTCCCCTCACCATCCTGGTGCCCGAGGAGGGAACCCGGCTCTTCATCCCCGTGGAATTGGACGGGACCCCCGGTCGGAGCGTGTTCCGGGCGGTGCACCGGGATCCCCGGGCCCGACTCTTCTGGCATCTCGACGGGGAGTACCTCGGTGAAACCTCCGGTCCCGAGCACAGGATGGAAGCCCGGCCGAGCCGGGGTCAGAGCGTGTTGACGGTGGTGGACGAGGAGGGCCGAACCTCGGTCCGCCGTTTCGAGGTCTTGAGCGAACGGGAAGGTTCCTAGGCTCCCCGATTCCGGGTATACTCGGGCCCATGAACGTCTTCCCGCCCCGGACTCGCCTGTTCTGCTTGGCTCTTTTCTCGGCTTTGACGCTCGCGGGCCTTTCCGCCCAGGATGCCGCGTGGCTCGGACTGTGGGAAGGCAGGATCCGGACCGCCCAGGGCGATTTTCCGGCGCGGCTGGAGATCTTTCCCGGCGGCGCCCTGCTGGACCTTCCGGAGCAGGGGGCCTTCGGCTGGCCTGTCCGAACGGTGAAGGCCGAGAGCCGGGACCTCTACATCGCCGTGGATCTGGGTATGGAGCCCCTGGAGCTGGCCGGGCCCCGGGAGGGGGAGGCCGTGGCCGGGACCCTCATCCAGGGCGGCCGTTCCGGGCGCTTCGAATTCCGGCTCGCCCGTTCAGGACCGAGCCGGGACGGCGAACGATCCTTCGACACCGGCAGGGGTATCCTGCCGGGCACCCTTCTCCTGCCTCCGGGAGGATCCGGACCCCGCACCCTGGCCGTTCTCTTGCCCGATTCAGGAACCACCGATCGGGACGGCAACAACTGGCAGGTGCCCGGCCGGAACGATTCCCTCCGCCTGCTCGCGGAGGCCCTGGCGGAGGCGGACATCGCGAGCTACCGGTACGACAAGCGCGGTGCCGGCAAGGCCTATCGCCTGGGGGAGGACGAGGCGGCCCTGACGTTCGAGGACCACGTCCGCGACGCGGCCGCCTGCATCCGCTCCTTCGACGGCGATCCGCGGTTCGATCGAATCCTGGTCTTCGGCCTCGGGGACGGAGCCCTGGTCGGAGCCGCCGCCCTCCGCGGCTCCCGGGCCGACGCCCTGGCCGCCCAGGGAGTGTCGGGCCGGGGGCTGCGGGACATGATCCGGGAGGCCTCCGCCGGTGCGCCCCCGGAGTACCAGGCCGAGATAATCCGCATCATCGCGGAACTGGACGCGGGGCGCTTCGTGGATTCCGTCAGCCCCTTCCTGCAGAACCTGTTCCGACGGAGCTTCCAGCCCTACCTGGCCTCCTGGCTGCGGTACGACCTGGGGAAGGAGCTCGCGGGACTCACCGCCCGGGGCCTGCCCGTTCTGCTCATGCAGGGGGACCTGGATCTCCAGGTGACCCTGGAGGACTTCGATCGACTGCGCGTGTCCGTTCCGGAGGCCGAGGCGGTACTCCTGCCCGGGACGAACCACATCCTGAAGCTTGTCGGAAACGCGGTGGACGAGAACTATGACTCCTTCTCGGATCCCTCCTACCCCCTGTCCCCGGGGGTGGTTCCCGCGTTGGCGGATTTCCTGGAGAGGGTCCCCAAGCGGGCGATCCTCCCCTAGTGGTACGAAGATTGTGGGGCCTGGGGAACGAAGGCCGACGCGGCCTTCAAGACCATGGGGACGGAGACGGGAAAGCCGGAAGCCCTGAGCCGGCTCCCTTCGGCCGACCATACCGTCCGATCCAGGGCGGACGCGGCCTCCGTCCCGGAGCCCAGGGCGGCACGGATGAAGGCCAGGTGGAATAGGCGGCAGATCGGAGAGTAGATCCGGGCTTCCCGTTCGGAGTCGAAGACGAAGATCCAGGAACCCGAATAGCCGCCCCCGGTCTCGTAGGGGATCAGGGTCAACAGTAATCCTCGGGCGGGAACCGAGAGCGGCCCCTCGCCCCGGGCCCTCTCCCAAACGTCGCCGGGCCGGGGCACCCAGAGGGCGCCCGGGGCCTCCCAGTCCCTCCGGATTTCCTCGGGCAGGGGATTCGGGCCGGGGGATCCGAGCCCTTCCAGAAGGGGTCCAAGGTCGGAGGTCCCGGCGACCAGGAGGTTCTTGCCCGCGAAGGCGATCCGAAGCGTTCCGTCCCTCCGGACCAGGGTCGTTCCTTCCTTGCGCCAGTCCCGGGAGAGCCGGAGGCGGAAGGACGCGGCTCCCGCGGGGTAGGAACCTTCCGCTATGCCGAAGAAGTCAGCTCCCCGCGGGAGTTCCCCGCCGGATCCATCCCCGGCCTGCTCCGTTCCTTCCTGTGGGAGGAGGACGGAAACCGTGACGCGTTCCGTCCTCAGGAGAAAGGGCCGGGCCGCCTTGAGGCTTTCAGGCGAAAGTACGGCTTCCGCGGTTTCCCTTAATATCGCGCGGTCTAGACGGAAATAGACGGAGGATTCCCGGGGCAGGCCGGCGGCGGGGTCGATCGAAGGGGCTACGGAAATCCGGGTCGCGCAGGAAGCCAAGGCCAGAGCTGAAGGCAGGGCGAGGGCGATGAGGAGCCGGACGGAAGGTCTGCGGTAGGAGACCATTTGGGGGAGTATGCCTCAATCCCGTATCCCCCGCAAGGCTCTGGTGTTAAGATTGTTTCAAGGTCCAGGGCCTGCGGGTGCCGACCCTGGAGCTCGGATTAGCATCGCGAATATTGACAGCGTAGATGAAATCGGTAATTCTTTTATTAGTTTCGGTAAGAAACGCTCGATAGATTCTATCCAAAGAAACGAAGGGGGATCCCGTGAAAAAAGCGCTCGCAGTCTTTACACTGGCCGCTGTTGCCGCGGCTTTCTGCATGGCCCAGACTCCGGTCAATCTCTATGGCCGAGCCGCCCAGGGCGCCAAGGGCGTGGTGGCGGCCGCCAAGCCCGAGGCGTCCCAGGTAGGGATCGAGATACTCAAGAAGGGCGGGAACGCCGTGGACGCGGCGATCGCCACCGCTTTCGCCCTGGGAGTCCTGGAACCGAACGCCTCCGGCATCGGCGGCGGCGGGTTCATGGTCATCAAGATGGCCAACATGAAGGAAGCGGTGGTCATCGACTTCCGGGAGACCGCCCCGGCGGCGGCCAAGCCGGACATGTTCAAGTTCGGGGAGGACGGCAAGGTCATCGACAACGCCAGCGTGGTGGGCGGTCTTGCGGTCGGCGTCCCCGGCGAGGTGGCCGGGCTCCTGTACGCCCTGGAAAACTACGGCTCCAAGAAGATGAACCGGGAGAAGGTCCTGGCCCCCGCCATCGAGTGGGCGGAGAAGGGCATCCCCGTCACCGTCAACCTGGCCTCGATCATCCAGTCCGAGCTTGGCAAGATCAACAAGTTCCCCGCCACGGCCAAGATCTACACCAAGGACGGCCTCCCCTACGAGCTCGGCGAGACCATCAAGAACCCGGACCTGGCCGCGACCCTGCGGGCGATCGCCAAGGGCGGCAAGGACGCGATCTACAAGGGCGAGATGGCCGAGCGGATCGCCAAGGCCGCCCGGGACGCGGGGGGCATCCTGACCGCCTCGGACCTGGCCAACTACCAGGTGAAGATCCGCAAACCCGTCACGGGAACCTACCGCGGATACACCATCGTCTCCGTGCCCCCCGCCAGCTCCGGCGGAACCCACGTGATCCAGATCCTCAACATCCTGGAGAACATGGATATCGCCAAGATGGGCCCCGGCACCCCCGCCACCACCCACGCCTGGATCGAGGCTATGCGCCTGGCCTTCGCCGACCGCGGCAAGTACATGGCGGACGCCGATTTCGTGAAGGTTCCCCTCAAGGGCCTGGCGAACAAGGACTACGCCAAGACCCTGGCGGCCAAGATCGACATGGCCAAGGCCATGGGCTCCGCCACCGCCGACGATCCGACCAAGTTCGAGAGCGGCTCCACCACCCACTTCTCCGTCATGGACAAGGACGGCAACATGGTGGCGGTGACCAAGAGCATCAACTACTTCTTCGGCTCCGGCGTCACGGTCCCCGGCACGGGCATCATCCTGAACGACCACATGGACGACTTCGCCCTGAAGCCCGGCCATGTCCAGTCCGTGGAACCCGGCAAGCGGCCCCTGTCCTCCATGACCCCCACCGTGGTCCTGGATCCCGACGGAAAGCCCTTCATGACCGTGGGCTCCCCGGGCGCCACCCGGATCATCGCGGCGGTGGCCCAGGTCATCTCCAACGTTATCGACCATAAGATGTCCGTCCAGGACGCGATCATGGCTCCCCGGGTCTTCGCCATGGCCTCCGGCCAGGTTCAGCTGGAGGGCCGCGCATCCATCAACACCCTGAAGGGCCTCGAAGCCCTGGGACACAACGTGAACGTTCGGGCGGACTGGGATGCCTACTTCGGCGGTGTCCACGCCGTCCTCTTCGACCGGAAGGCCAAGATCCTGTACGGCGGCGCCGATCCCCGGCGGGACGGCCAGGCCGCGGCGTTCTGATTCTTGCCCGGCATCCGGGATGTCCCGCGGGCGATCGGCCCGGGGGCGTCCCGGACTCGCTTCCCGAATTTCGCCGCCGAGCTTCCCCGCGCGAGCGGATCGGCGGCCTCATAACAGGCTGTCGACAAAGGCGAGGCGCCTTTGTCGACAGCTTCCTTAATCCTTCAGGAGCAACTATGCGTCGTATCATTCTGAGCCTTTGCATCGCCTTTGCGGCCGCCGCGGTCCTGTCGGCCCAGGCACCCGCGCCTTTCGCGGAGAAACCCGCCCTCCTCACGTCCGTGGGCCAGAGCGCGGACATCGAGATGGTCAAGGTGCTTCTGAACCGGGGGAAGGTGAACCACACCGCGGATCCCCTGGTCACGGCCGCCAAGCTTTCCGCCGACGCCAAGACCCTGGTCCTGGCCGTGGGCGGAAGCTCCAAGGGCCTGGGCGCCGCGGGCATCAGCACCGAGGCGGAGATCGAGAGGGCCAAGGCCTTGATAAAACGGGCCCGGGAACTCGGCATGAAGATCATCGCCGTCCATGTGGGAGGCGAGGCTCGGAGGGGAACCCTCTCGGACGCCTTCATCAGCCTCTGCGTCCCGGCTTCGGATTATGTGATCGTGGTGGAGGACGGCGACAAGGACGGTCTGTTCACCAAGCTGGCCGGGCAAGCTAAGATTCCCATAGTCAAGGTGGACAAGATCACCTCCGCGGGCGCGCCCCTGGCCGCCGCGTTCAAATAGGGGGAGACCGTGCCCTTCGAGCTGGTCATCTTCCTGGCCATGGTCGGGGTCTTCGCGGCGGGGTGCTTCGCCGCGAAGCTGCCGGTTTCCTTGTCCATGCTCCTGGCGGCCTGCGCGGGGCTCCTGGTGTCCGGGAACGGCCTTCCGATCCGCCACCTGGTGGAGGGGACCTTCGGGTACGTGGACACCATCCTGGTCATCGCCACGGCCATGATCTTCATGCGGACCGTCCAGGAATCCGGGGCCCTGGAGGCCCTGAACGCCGTGATCCTGCGGCGCTTCCGGACCGTTCCGGCCCTCCTTTTGCCCCTCCTCATGCTGGTGGCCATGTTCCCGGGCATGATCACCGGAAGCTCCAGCGCCTCGGTTCTGACGGCGGGCGCCGTGGTAGCCCCGGTGCTCATCCTGTTGGGCTTGCCGGCTCCCGTCGCCGGGGCCTTCATCGCCATGGCGGGCATCCTGGGGATGATCGCGCCGCCGGTTAACATCCCCGCCATGATCATCGGCGGGGGCATCGACATGCCCTACGTGGGCTTCGAGGTTCCCCTGGCTCTCCTGACCTTCCCCCTGGCCGTCCTCTTTTCCCTCTGGCTGGGGCTGCCCCACGTCAGGGTCGTGGAATGGGACGTCCTGGCTTCCAAGCTGGACATGGAGACCTACAGGAAGTACGGCGTACGCCTTTTCCTTCCCATCCTGGTCGTCGCGGCGCTGATGGTCCTGGGCAAGACCCTGCCCAAGGCGTTCGGCCTCGGCCTTCCGGTGGTCTTCCTGATCGGCGCGGCCCTGGGCCTTTTGGTCGGGAAACGCTTCAACATTTTCAAGGCCGCGAAGGCCGCGGTGAACGACGCCCTTCCGGTGCTCGGAATCCTGGCGGGAGTGGGTATGTTCATCCAGGTGATGACCCTGACCGGAGTCCGGGGCTTCGTGGTGGTCAGCGCCCTCTCGGTGCCGCCGGCCCTGCTCTACGCGGCCATCGCCGTGTCCATCCCCCTCTTCGGGGCCGTGTCCTCCTTCGGGGCGTCCAGCGTCCTGGGGGTGCCCTTCCTGCTGGCCCTGCTGGGGAGAGACCAGATCGTGACCGCCGCGGCCCTGTCCTTGATCGCCTCCCTGGGCGACTTCATGCCCCCCACGGCCCTTTCGGCGATCTTCGCGGCCCAGGTGGTCGGCGAACCGAAGTATTCCCGGGTCCTGGTCAAGCTGGTCGTCCCGTCCCTGGTCATCATCGCCTGGGCCCTGGTGTTCATCGTGTTGTCCAAGCAAATCCGCGCCCTCTACTGAAGTCAGGAGCTGCCAGATGACGTACCTGTACCTTGCGATCGCGGCCTCCGTGCTGGGACTTACCGTGTGGAACCTCTGGACCGAAAAGGATTGGCGGAAGCAGGCCGCCGCGGCCATGGTGGCCCTTCCCCTCCTCCTGCGGGTCCTCATGATCAAGTAGGGGGAGGCCATGAAACGACACCATGCGACCGCCCTGGCGGTATCCATCCTGGCCTTGGCGGCCGCGGCGGCCGCCTCGGTCCGCTTTCTCGACCACCGCAAGCCCGAGATCCTCGTGCGGGGACCGGGGGTTTCGGAAGTCCGGATGCTCTCCGAATGGCTCCCGGACCTGGCGGGCTCTCCGGGGGATACGGAGGTGTATGTTTTCCGCGGATCCTCCCCGGGCTCTTCGATGCTGGTCCTCGGGGGGACGCACCCCAACGAACCCTCCGGTTTCCTCTCCGCGGTTCTCTTGATCGAGAACGCCGAGGTGAGCTCGGGCACGCTCTACGTGATTCCCCGGGCCAACGCCTCCGGCTTCACCCACAACGACCCCCAGGAAGGGGCGCCCGAGACCTACTCCATACCCCTGCCCGACGGGTCGAAGCGCACCTTCCGGTACGGTTCCCGGGCCACGAACCCCGTGCACCAGTGGCCGGATCCGGACGTCTACGTCCACGCCGCCAGCGGCCAGACCCTGTCCGGCAACGAGACCCGAAACCTCAACCGAGGCTATCCCGGCCGGGCGGACGGAACCCTCACGGAGCGGGTCTGCCTGGGTATCGCGAACCTCATCCGCAAGGAGGCCGTGGACCTGACGATCGACCTCCACGAGGCCTCCCCGGAATACCCGGTGATCAACGCCATCGTGGCCCACGAGCGGGCCATGCCCCTGGCTTCCCAAGTCGTCCTGGGCCTGGAGTTCCTGGACATCAAGATCGGCCTGGAACCCTCCCCGAAGAACCTGCGGGGTCTGACCCACCGGGAACTGGGGGACGCCACGGATACCCTGGCGGTTCTGATGGAGACCGCGAACCCCTCCCAGGGGCGGCTCCGGGGGCGGACGCACGTGGACCTGGTCCTCAAGGGCCGGGATCCCTACTACGTCAAGGCTCAGGCCCTGGGCAGGCTCTACGTGCCCTTCGACGAGAACGGGCACCCCATCGAGGAGCGGGTGGGCCGGCACCTGGCCGGCATTTCCGAATTCGCCTTCGCGCTCTCCTCGGAACGCCCGGACCGGCCCCTGGAACTATCGGGGGTGCCGGAGTACGGAAGCCTGCTCGAGAAGGGCCTGGGCGCCTTCCTGAAACCCCTGCCATGAAGATTCCGTATAACAAGGGCCGGGACCGGGCGCCCTGCCCGGTTCGCCGCGCGGGGCCGCCCGCACGGCCGGTAACCGAGGACCGGCGGCGAGCGTCCGTCCGGGCGTCTTTCCCTTCGGCCGCAGCGGCCTTCGTCTGCGCCCTCCTGGGGTCCTGCGCGGCTCTGTCCCCGATCCGCCTTGAGAGCGAGATCCTGGGGCCCACCCTTCTGGTGGTCGCGGGTATCCATGGGGACGAGCCCTCCGGCGTGGAGGCCGCGCGCGCCCTAGCCGCCGGGAGTCCCGCCCGGCGGGGGCGCCTCCTGGTCCTGCCCGAGGCCAACCCGGAGGCTCGGGCCGCGGGGTCCCGCGCGGCTCCCGGCCAGGGCGACCTGAACCGGTCCTTCCCGGGCCGCCGCCTCGGAGCTCTCGGGGAGCGCCGCGCCGCTTCGCTCTTTCGGATGATACGGATCTCCCGGCCCGACCTGGTCCTGGACCTCCACGAGAGCGACGGGACCTGGGCTGAAGGCCCCGGTCCCTTCCTGGTGGTCCCGTCCTTGCCGCGGGCGGCGGAGCTCGCCCTGGCGATGCTGAACCTGCCGGGAATGGAGGGCTTTTCGTACACCGGCGGCCCCCCGCGGGGCAGCCTGGCCGCGGAAATTTCGGGCCGCCTGGCCATTCCCGCCCTGGTCGTGGAGATCCCCGACTCGGTGCCGCCCTCCCGGAGGGCCCAGCTCCATCGGGCCGCCGTGGATGCCGCTATGGCCGTGCTGGGCATGATGGATACGGGTGAGGAAGGCCGGATCAAGCCATGCCGCTAGAAGTTGGCCAGGACGGCCTTGGCCGCTCGGCGGTGCTCCCGGGCGGCCTCGGACCAACGATACAGTTCTGATTCGAAGAAGCCCGGTCCGGCGCGGACGGTCCGGATTCCCGCGCCCAGGCGGCGCTCCGCCTGGCTTCTCAGCCACAGGAGCTTGTCGTAGCCCCGAGAGCCCTCGCCCCGGTCGGATCCCGCTTCGATTCCCGCGGCCCGGGCCCAATCCCCCTTTTCGTACTTGGGCATGTCCCCGTCCACGATAAACGCCGCCTCCACTCCCTCCCGGCCTCCCGGAGATCGGAGCAGGGTCTCCAGCTTCGGAAGCAGGAGCTCCTCGTCCTCGAAGGGTCTGCGAAGGTAGGTCCGCAGGTAGCGGAAAACCTTCCGGGCGGCCTCCAGGAACCGGGCCGTGTTGTCGATCCGGAACAGCTCCGGCAGGAGGCGGGAATCCGTCCAGAGGCGGGAGGGGTCGTCGGGATTCGTCAGGGCCTGGAGGTGGCCCACCGGGGGCAGTGCCCCGGATCCGTCCAGGGCGTTGAACTCCTCCCACCGGGCGGTGAAGTTCTGGTGGGCCCACCCGTCCGCGAAGGAGTGCAGGGCGATGCCGATGCGGTAGGGGTTCCGGGTCTTCAAGGCCTCCACCAGGAGCTCCCGGGCGGCCTGCCCGTTCGGGGTGACCGCCCAGGGATTCCTCGCCCCGTCCCGGCGCTTGCGGCCCGCCTCCTCGGGATCCCCGGGAAGGAAGTGGAAGGGTAGGTAGACCTCCGAGAGGATGGACTCGTCCCAGAAGAGGTAGTCCTGGGTCACATCCAGGTCATAGGGCGCCCCCCCGGTCTCGACCCGAAGGGGCCGTACCGCCTCGTCCACGAACTGGGAGGATCGGGCGATGATCTCGCCCTCTGCCTCCGGTATACCCGCCTCCCGGGTCAGCCAGCGGACCGCGTAATAATGGAAGAGGTAGTTCATCGGGGGAAGTATGGCCCTCCGGGGCGGGACGGGCAAGGTCTTCGTACGGGGGGAGTCGCGAGCCTGGGTGAGGCCGCAAGCCGGAGGGGGCCAAGCGACCGGTCGTGGGCGTTCGACAGAATGCCCTGGGATCTCCGGGCCGGGGCCGGCGGGGCGACCGTGCCGCCCGGAGCCTCGGGACTCCCGAAGCGGCCCCTCGCCGTCCGCCCCCGCCGCTCGAGGCCGTCAGCGCAAGGTCGCCCCCAGGGTTAGGGTGACCGAGGCGATGCGGTTCTCCGTCTCCGGGCTCTCGGAGTTGCTCCAGGCGGTCCGCTCGTACTGGGACACCCCGGCGGCGGAACCCCCGAAGAACCGGGCGTTCAGGAAGACGTCCCGGCCCTCCGCGACGGTCCTTCCCACCCGGACGGAGGCGTCCAGGATGGAGCCCTCGAACTCGAAGTCCGCCCCGTTGAAGAGGGCGCTGGAGGCGTAGATCCCGGTGGCCTCGAAGCCCGCGAACCAGCCCCCGCCCAGGGACGCACGGCCCGAAAGCGCGAGGGCCGGCACGATCCCCAGGTTCTGGGACACCGCCAGGTCGGAGTCGACAAGGTCCTCGAAGCGGATGGAGGCGTTCCGGAGCTGGATGGCCCCGCCCCCGGCCAGCCAGAAGCTCGGTCCCGACAGGAAGCGGTACTGGTAAGTCACCCGGTAGAAGGGGAAGGAGTAGGTCATCCGGGTGGCGCCGAGGAAGTCCTTGCCGTCGACGGTCACGGTGTTCGGGAAATCCACCTCGGTCTTCAGCTCCAGGGGCTGGTAGAGGAAACGGATCTGGTGCCGGTCCCGGAGGGTCAGGTAGGCGGTCAGGCGGCCGAAGGGGAAGAGGATCTCCTGGCCTCCCTGGTTCACGAAGTCGAAGTTCGTGTTCGCCGGTTCCGCCCCGACCCGGTAGGTGTGGGACAGGATCTTGATCGTCCCGAGCTCGGCCTCGAAGGAGACCCGGGCGGTGTCGTCCTGGGCCGCCAGGGGAAGGGACAGCAGGGCGGCGGCCAGCGCCGCCGAAACGATGACTTTCAGGTTCATGGATCGCTCCTGGGTTCGGTTACGTTGCTGGGGAAAAGATACGGAATATATAGAGAAAATCAAATATACAGAGACGATTCTGCCGGTCCTCTCACGGGGCCGGGACGGGGGTCACCCAGGCCCGGAGTCGATCGACACCCCGGAGGGCCTCGACAGTCCGTGTCGGCTATACCTTCGGCCAGGTGACGGCCGGCGGGGGCCTCAGTATGTTCAAAGCGGGCATCATGCCCGGGAGGTCCCTGTGAACGAGTTTATCGAGGAGTTGTCGTCGAACCTGGTCCGGACAGTGGAGTCCTGGAAGGGATCGCTGGTGCATATCGGAGGTCCCGGAATCCCGTACCGCACGGGCATCGTCGTACAGGAGGGCCTGGCGGCGACCCTGGCGCGCTCCGCCCGGGACGGAGAGCAGATCCCCATCGTGACGGCCTCGGGTTCGGCGACGGGCCGGGTGGAGGCCTGGGACGGGGAGACCGGCCTGGCGCTGATCCGGCTGGAAGCCGGAGCAGCGACCCGTCCGTACCCGGCGGTCCCGGAGACCGGGGAGACTCCCCCTCCGGGTACCCCCGTTCTGAGGGTGGCCTACGCCTCTCCCCAGGGAGTCGAAGCGTCCTTCTCGATCGTCCGCTTTTCCGGAGGTCCCACCGAGTTGGGCCGCCGGAAGGTGACCGGGCATTTCCAGGTGGACGGTCCCGCCTACCCGGGTTTCCTGGGCGCCGCGGTCGTGGACTTGAAAGGTGCCCTGCGGGGCGTCGTGGTCGCCAACGAGGACGGCAACGACGGCTGGATCCTGCCCGCGGGGGCCTGGAAGGCCGCCCTTGAGGAATTGTCCCGGGAGGGGAGCCGCCGGCCCGGCAGGCTGGGGATCTTCCTGGCTCCCGTCCGTCTTTCCCGGGACCAGGCCCGGGCGGCGGGTCGGGACTCGGCCCTGATGGTCCGTGGCGTCGTTCCCGGCGGTCCCGCCGAGGAGGCGGGCCTCCAGCCCGGGGACCTTATCCTGGGCGTCGACGGGGCCGAGCTCGGGGACGGGGGGCTTCCGCCCC
>Ga0067045_1000956_pt1 | contig 13072 bp, 16 predicted proteins | sample TerdegcTABiofilm_FD_59184 | JGI IMG/M metagenome (GOLD analysis project Ga0067045, IMG submission 59184) | Combined Assembly of (Gp0054472, Gp0054536) Wastewater bioreactor microbial communities from Singapore -Terephthalate degrading...
CGTCTTATATAGCGGGTGCGAATCCCGCCGGAAAAGGACTAGCCATCCACCCGTAGTTAGTCTTAGAGCCAACCGGGTAACCGTACTGGTTTAAGCGTAGGCAAGCAAGAGAGTGCTCGAAGAAATTCCCCGTCCTTGTTAAGAGGATTTGCCAAAATCACAAATAACCGTAAAATTAAAAACCAGTGTCTCACAGCCTGGATCTCGGCTTCGATTTCGGCCTCGGAAATCTCATCCAGTCTTTTTAGGAGGGAGCGTTCCTGAATTTTATGCACGGCCAGGTTAGCGCGGGCGCGGCGCAAGACTCGGAGGTGTTCCTCCAGGTGATCAGCTTCTATGCCGGAACAGACCGCCACCGGCTTTCCATTTGAAGTGATTACTAGAATCCCTTTCCTTTTGCAGCTCACGCCAGACTTCACCCGGCTTCAATCTTAAATCACGCACGCTGACAAAGCGCATAAAGAATACATAGCCACTGTTTTTTCCTGTCTTGAGTCCGAGTTCCTGATCCTGCCTGGAGGGAACGGGTTCGTTGACTACCACGTTGAGGATTTGCTGACGAGGGCGGGCATCAGTTATAGAAAAACTAAAAGGGCGGAACGGACTGCAGGATTTGACCAGGCGCCGGATTTTATCGTCCCAAGTGAGTTTAACCCGCAGTTCGTCATCGTTCCTACCACAACTCATGAATAATATTTTACTATCTGCCGGCCTTCACTTTTTGCAGTGACTTCGCGCTGCCGCTGTTGATCTATTTAGTGAAAAAAGTCAGTGCCGCCAGAGCCCCGATTAAGGCTCCCGTAAGGACTTCCAACGGAGTGTGGCCCATGCTTTCCAGAAGGCCATCCCCGTGAGTTTCTCCTTCCCGATGGCAAATCAAGTTAATGCGGCGGGCGTGTTCACCTACCGCACGCCGCAAGGTTATGGCATCATAGATAACGATACCGCCAAAAACGGCTGCCAGTTGAAAGAAGGGAGATGCCCACCCATAAATTAGGCCCATGGTGGTAGCCAGGGAAGTAACCACAGCCGCATGGGAACTTGGCATCCCCCCTGGTTGCAGGAAGCGATGCCAGGAAAGGGTCTTACATCTGCGTAATGCCAGTAGAAATTTTAGCCCTTGACAGGCTACCAGGCTGCTCCCGGCAACAGGCAGAAGCGTTTCTACAACGCTCACACTGCTTGGCATTAACATATTCATGCTTTCATTTCACCTCTTGATTTCCATGGCCCCAGATATTCTCAAGCCGCGACATGTTATGGTAATTTTCCCCTTATGTCAAACTAAAAACTTTCCCCGAGAAGATGCAACACCATTCTGTTTATTAAACGAGCCGTGGAATTAAGTTTAATTAAAATTATGGCATCGGGTTTTTGCTAATGTCGGTGATAGCCTCAACGGACCGGCTAATCTTGTTTATAGCCGTGTTAAGGTTATCAATTATGGGAATACCTTGGCCTATTGAACCTGCGGTTTATTTAGCCGCCTGTATACAACGAAATGCCGCGCTATTACACAGCCGGCCAGCCAGGTCCCGCCGGCAGTAAAACCGCCTATTACATCACTGGGAAAATGCACGCCAAGGTAAATGCGGCTGATACCGATGAAAAAGACCAGGTTCCCCTTTCTTTTAAATACAACATAATAAACCAGGATGCTCTTGTATACAATAGCCAGTAGAAAGTAAACAGCGACTTTTGCATTAATCATAGTTCTCACCTTTTTACGCGGCTGCCATTCAGAGGGAGCGGCAGCGCCCCTGCAACAACAGGGGCGCTGCCTGTATTTCAGGATAATGTTGCAGATTTACTGCTCTAACTGAACATTATCATTATCCGGCCCATGGCCGCCCTCCGTCGCATCATTTTCTTGACCGCCTTCGTTGTCCTGTTCGTTATCCTGGGCCAGTACCTGGCCGTTGCCCGCGTCCACCTTTACGTCCGTTACCCCTTTTGCCGTTTGCACTTCCACGCTGTACACCACATTCCCGTTTTCATTGTCCAGGGATACTTTCTTTGCTGTGCCCGGCACGGCTTTCAGGGCGGCGGCTTTGGCCTCATCCGCGTTGATTTTTGCCAGCGACTGGAGGGAACTGCTTTCCGCCGCCTCATTATCCTGGCCTTTTGCCTCACCGGCGTCTTGCGGGTTATTCGTCCGGATAGAACTGGTATAAGACTGGTTCTGTTCATTTTTTTGCTGTTGCTGCGCGTTATCCGCCTGGGCTGCCGGAGCTGCAGTCACGGCCGCCCGGGCCTGAAAGGCGCCCAGGCCGGTAACTGCGCCGAAAAGCAACAAGCCGGATGCCAGATAAGCTATTATTTTTTTATTCATTTACATTCCTCCCAATATGATCGTTTCAAATTTTGTTGCTGATATTTTAAAGCGCTTCCCTTTTTACCTTACATTTGCGAGACCTCCTTTCCGTTTGCTGGCCGGAAATCTTTCCGGCTTTCTTGGAACAATATAACCGCCGGATCTTGGAAAGTTATTAGAAATAGATTAAAAATAGATTAGAATTAAATTTAAAGATTTTCTAACCTTTTTGTCATAAAATAAGTAGGGTGATTGCAATATGGAAGATACCAAGAAACCGCGCGTCCTGGTGGTTGAGGACGAGGCCAGCCTGGCCCGTTTTCTCCAATTGGAGCTAAACCACGAGGGTTACCTGGTGGAAACGGCACAAAACGGCTACGAGGCGCTGGGCAGGATAAGCGAAGGCAAATGGGATCTGGTGCTTTTGGACATCATGATGCCGGGGCTGGATGGTTTTGAGGTTTGCCGCCGGATCCGGAAGCACAGGGATGTACCCATCATTATGCTGACAGCCCGGGACGCCACGCTGGATAAAGTGAAAGGCCTGGATGCCGGAGCTGATGATTATGTGACCAAGCCCTTTGTGATCGAAGAACTGCTGGCGAGGATCAGGGCGCGGCTGCGGAGCCTGCCCGCTGGCAGGCAGGAGGGAAATAAACTTGTGGTGGGGGACCTGGTAATCTCCCGGGATACGCACCATGTGACGAGAAACGGCCAGACCATTTCCCTGACCAGGCGGGAGTTTGATCTGCTGGCTTATCTGGCCGAGAACGCCGGCCTTGTCCTGGGCCGGGAAACCATCCTGGCCCGTGTTTGGGGTTATGATTATTATGGAAGTGACAATGTGGTGGATGTTTACATCCGTTACCTGCGGGCTAAAATAGACGAGCCCTTTACCACACGCCTGCTGCATACCGTGCGGGGGGTGGGTTACACCCTGCGGGAGGAAACCTGAAATGCGATCCATTACCTGGCGGCTGACTTTGTGGTATACCGTAATTTTAATGGCCATCTTAATTATTTGTGGTATAGCGGCTTTCTGGGGCATGCGCTATTTGCTTTTCACCGAGGCGGCCCGGAGAGTTGAAGGGGCGGTGGCCACTGTTCAAAAACTTACCGGACCCGAGGAGCAAAGAGGTAATTATAACCACGTGGATCTGGATGACCCTGAGTTGAGTGACTCGGTCGACAATGGCAACCTCCTGGTGCAAATCACCACTCCGGACGGGCGGGTATTGAATCGTTCCCGTGCCCTGGGAAACGCCGCTCTGGCCCCCGGTTACAGCGGCCCACCCGTCCTGGCCGAATTCCATGAGCAAGATGTGCTTCTGGCCGGAGCGGAACTTACGGGCGGCGCCCTGGTGCAGGTGGCCTATCCCGTAACCAGGGAAGAGCACTTTCTGGGGATACTGGCCGGCGTCCTGGGTTTGCTGGCTCTGGGCGGGCTGGCGCTGGCCGTGGCCGGAGGGTGGACGATCACCCGAAAAGCCTTGAGGCCCTTACAAATCTTAACCAGTATGGCGAGGGGGATCAGCATGAACGACCTGAGTTGCCGCATCCCCCTGGAAGGCCCCCGGGACGAGATATATACACTGGCGGAGACCTTTAACCAGATGCTGGACAGGTTGGAAAAGGGGTTTCACAGCCAGCAGGAATTTGTGGCTGCCGCTTCCCATGACCTGCGTACACCCCTGACGATCATTAAAAGTTACGCGGGTTTGCTGAAACGGTGGGGGAAAGATGACCGGGCGGTGATGGAGGAATCCGTCCAGGCCATGGTAAAGGCGGCGGGAGTTATGGAAAGACTGGTGAACGACCTGCTCCTCCTGGCACGCATGCAGGCCAAGCCATCCTTTAAGATCATGCCTTTGTCACTGGGCGAGCTGGCCGAAGAGACGGTACAGGAGGCCCGGGCACTGTCCTGAGGATATTAATATTAAACTGGATACCTTGGAGCAGGCGGTGGTGTCTGCCGACGAGTATTACCTGCGCCGTGCCCTGTGGGCGCTGGTGGACAACGCCATCAAGTACAACCGGCCCGGAGGAGAAGTTACAGTGAGTGTTACCGTGGATAAAAATAAAGGAGAGGCCAGCCTCTCTGTCTCCGATACCGGACCGGGCATAGACGCGGGAGATTTGTCCAGGATATTCGACCGTTTTTACAGGGGAGACCCGGCACGGACCCAGGGCAAGGGGTTTGGCCTGGGGCTTTCCCTGGCAAGAGAGATAGTGGAAGCCCACAGGGGGCGGATTACCGTGGACAGCCAACCCGGTAAGGGCAGCCGGTTTACCATTGTTCTGCCTCTGATGCAAAATGGAACAACGCCAACATTTGACGTAAAAACTCGAGGTTGCTGTGCTTGATGCAGGGTTGACTTGCTCCGCCTCCATTCCCTGCCCGGCAGAGACGGGCGCTTCCATTCATATAAACGGGACTGGATCGTCTGTAATCGACACTGTTTTTGTCTGCCGCTCAACCGGTTCTGTTCCGCGGCATGTTATCGTATCCACACCTCAAGAAATAGCCTGGCTGCTTTTGGAGGGTATAAAACGACGCATAGTTGGTTTAATTCGCGTCAGCGGCAACAAGGATGGATCATCTTGTATTCCGTTATTGTTAGCATCTATTAGAAAACCCATGTTATATCCGTTGCTATCCTGACCCAAGTACGTCAGCCAACCATTCCATACCGCATAAACCTCAGTTCCGTAGTCAACACCTACATCTACGCCCTGGTGTGGATTCGTACCTGTATCACGGGGTTGGTTCCATTTACTCGTTATACCAGCCCAGTATGGTACTGGACGACCCCAGTCTAAGAGACTTGGGGGAGTATTTTGGAAAACAATATTATAAGTATATGCATATGCATTTAATGGTAATATAAACATGATCATTAATGTTAATAAACAGATGAGTTTTCTAATAGTTTTCATCACCTACTACCCCCTCCGAATAGACCCAGGAAGAAATTTCATTCATGCCGTCTACAATTCGCGAAACTCTTATCAGTAGTCGTTCATTATCTAGCCAATCAAAATCGTAGAAAACGGTTCTCACTCTATCTTTGGAAGGGACTTCTTTCAAAAAAGTTTCCTCTTTGGTGTTGAGGTCGACTATCACAAGGTGCCTAACAGTTTCATTGGAATCCGGAGCGTACAGGTAAGCCAATTTTGAACCGTCTGGGCTAAAGTTCCTGCGGGTGGCGGAAAAGGCGGGAGGCATTGTTTGCCGAAGTACTCCTTCAATTGGCTTTTCGTAAATAACATTAACGCTACCCGGATTATTCTCAAGGTCGACCTTAACAACACAAATGTTCCTTGATTCATTGGTATAAGCAATCATTTCACTGTAAACCGACAGTATATCAGGTTTTTCTTCGTCGAGCTTCAATTCTTGAGATTTGCCTTCAACGTCTGCAATAAAATATTGGGAGCTTCCTCGGGCAAGCTTTTGATAGATGATATACTTAGTATTTAACCAGCCCTTGCAGCGGTAGTGCTCCCCAACGGTATTTCTGATAAGAGGCTGTTCCTCGCCAGTAGCCAAGTCATAAAGCCATATTGAACTCCCACCGGATTCAACGCAGTCCCTATTCGTCGTGTAGACTATCTTGGAGCTGTCAGGACTGAAAATTGGGTTGTCGTTCCACCAAATTATCGCGGGGCCTTCACTACCAGTGAGTTTTTTCTTCAATTCGTTTACCAGATCATTGTAGCTTTTGCCATTGTATTTATCCTTTGAAACTTTACTTGCGCCCTGCTTTCCAGCCTGGAGAAGCCAAAGCCCTTTTTCATTGTAAAATATGCCTTTAGTGTGGTCTGGTGAAGGAATAAGCCCAAAGCATTCCGGATCGGCCGGGGTCAGAATGGTTTTGCCATCAAAGGTCAGATTTGCTATTTTAGCCTTTTTAGTTTCCTCCCTATCTTGAAAAGAAACCTCAAAGACTTCTTTTGGCACATCTGCTAGGGCGTTCTCCGGTGTAATTTTCTTAAATTTCAAGGAAGGAACTATATCCGGGCGTCCTGATTCATCATAGTTAAACTCCATGGGGGCTTTGCCCTCTTCAAATACTTCCGCTCCGTCTTCCATAAACGTGCCGCTTACCGCTTCCGAGATCTTTTTCTTGTCTTTGTCCTGGAGCGCATTGTAAACTACTGGAGTGTTATCAGCCATTGCGATTAAATGGCAATCCTCGGGAGCCAAATACGTCCACTTGCCATTTGAGGCCAGCAGTGGCATGATAATCAGTAGCGAGCATATTACTACAACTGCTGAAGCAATAATAATTTTGCGATTCACAATTTTCCTCCTTCCAGTGTAAGCGTTAAATTATCTTATTCAACTTTCGTCCTGCGAAAGTTGAAATAATAAACAGATGAGAAGCCGCATCATAATGTGGATTATTACATTGTGTCAAGAAAAACCAGTGGCCGTTCATCGTAACGAAGCGGAGACCCTTGACATGGAGAATGCCCGTGTTAGCCTTGATTGGCAAAGGCCATAAGCTAAGCGGCACTGGTCCCTTGGCCCCCGGAAACACGGGTGCGAGGCTCCATGTCAAGGGCGGCTACGGCTTCTTTTTACAGTAAATGTGAGAACAAGAGAAAACCCTCTATTTCCTGTGTCTATTTTAACGGGGAAAGCTCAAGAGCAGTTACTTTTGAGGCTCAAAATCTTTCATATCCTCAATTAATTGTGCTCCTGAAGGTATATTAAACTTAAATAAATCATCTTTTACATGTGAATCAAAGTTGATATTATCGATGACACATTCAAAGGCTAAACCATCTTTGTTGTAACTTTCTCTCTTTAAAATTATTCCAGTATCAGAATCGACATATATTTTTTGGAGTACTCCAAACTTATCTTGATATTTTAATTTTGGAACTAATTCAATAATACTAACATTTCTGCCTAGATAGTTGTCAGAATCTATTTTCTGAATATCACTATTTAACATTACCCCTTGAACATACCCAAGTGGATGGATATTTGTATTTACTGCACCAGAAATAGGTAATTCAGTACCATCGAATTTTAGAATAATGGCACCTTCAGGTCCAGCAGACGGTTGTTCCGTATTGATAAAAGGTTTAGTTTTAAAAACTTTATTTCTCTTTTGATCAAAAATAAAAATATTTTGGCAATCATTAACGGCAACTACCGGCAAATTATCAGAAGTATTATTTGACAACTCTACCCTCACTCGGTTAGGGTTTTTTGCAATCCATACTTTTGAAACTTGTTCATCTACTTTTCTCCCACTATTATAGCTTGCTGTTTTTGCTGTAAGGTATAGATTTTCATAATTTTCCCCACTGTTAATCATTTTACTAATAATAGGGTATTTTATGCTTAATTCTTGTACTGACTGACCCTTCTTATCAATAAAAGGTCTTAATACGTCGTCAAAAGACTGAGCATTTTTTAGCTCCATTCCATAAATAATAAATGTGGTTAATAATATAACACTTATTAAAATGTAAAACTTTTTCATGTTCTTGCCTCCTTTTAACTAACTTATAAGTTTAACTTCATCATAGCCAACTTTCCTACTTCCATCAGTTTCAGTGGTAAGATTTGTCATGTACATATTCCGAAATATATTTCTACCAACATATATCCATTCGTTATAATAAATGCTTTGGTCAATATTAGCGGTAAAAGAAGTGTCCCAAGCATTACAATGGTAATTTCCTTGTGTAGTATAATAATAGCTGTAGGTATGTATATAATAGGGGGCCAAGCACTTATAGTACACCTTATGCATATGGCATGTGGGATAATGGTGATGATAATCGAACTACTTATTATATCCTCTGATTGCCCGAGTAAACATTCCTGGCCTCGGCGAAAAGCGCACTCCTGTAACGGTGGCGCACGATGTCCCGGGCCGTGTTGGACGCCGTGCGGCAGAGCCAGGCTTCCAGTTTTGAGGGGTCTTCGATCTGGTCTACCTTGTTCAGGAGTTTCAAAAAAACTTCGTGAACGGCGTCTTCAGCCAGTCCGGCATCATTGGTGATGAAAAACGCTGCCTGAAAGGCCTGTTTGTAAAATAGTTCATAAATAAGTCTTAAAGCCTGAATATCCCCATTTTTTAGTTTTTGAACAATTGTTTCAACTTTCAAATTAAAAAACCTTCCCTAATGCTACTTTGGCAGGGGAGGCTGCTTATATGTGCGGCAGCCTGGCGATAGTAGCCTCCCCGCGGCTTTAGACACATGGCTTTGCGTCCCCGGCTTTCGCCCGGGTTTGCCTTTTCTTGTTGATTATGGATTCTATAAACAAACGACATATCCCTTTAATTACTTCTAAATTATTTAAATAATAACATAAATGTAATACACAGGCATGAATATTTTTAAGAGGTGTTTCTTCAGTGTAAGAAAAGGAGTTAAGGTACGTCACGCCTATCGGCAGGAGTTTTCAAAAGCTATTTTCAACAGGGGACTGTCCCTGTTGTCTAAAATTTTTTATATTTTAACTGTAACGTTTTGCGTTTTCAAACGACTATACAGTTAAACAGCTTAAGGGGGAGATTCATTTGAAAATGTTTAAGAGAACAACTGCCGCCGTGCTGGCGGTGGGCATGTTGCTGGCCATGCCTGCCTGGGCGATGGAAAAAGAGGCGTCGAGCGTGCAGGAAGTGAAAGGCAGTATGGAAGTTGTACAGGCGGTAAGCGGTGCTCCCGGACAGCCCGTTGCTAAAGTGGAGTTGAACGAAAAACAGCGGCAGGCCCTGGAAAAGATCTTTAAGATCGTGCCCGAACTGAAGGAACTCTCTCTTGAAAGCGTGCATGACGGGGGAGAGGGCACCTGGAAGGTAGCCCTGAGCAACCGCGCCGGGGGGACGGCGCCCGGCATTATGTACGCTCACGCCAGTCTTGCTTTTGAAACTGACACAGGCGAACTAATCAGTTTGCATGTCCAGAATCCGGATTGGGCTTCTGTAGAGCTCCCTTCACCCGGGCTGGCGAGAGAGAAGGCGGCTGAATTTGCCCGGCGGGTTCTGGGAGACAGGATGAAGGACTACCAGATGAGCGATCAGATGGGCTACGGCGGTGCAAGCACGCGGGACGACAAGGGGAACGAGATAACGTGGGCCTCGGCAAGCGTGCAGTTTGAGCGGCTGATCAACGGCATACCCTTTTTGAACAGCGGCTTCCGGGTAAATGTCGACGCCGCCGGCCATGTCACCGGGTATTATGCAGAAGGATTTCATGAGGAATATGGCGGCCTGAAGGACGGCGTACCGGATCCGGCTTTGTTCCCCGATCCTTCCCGGGCCGTGGCGAGAGAAACGGCGGAAAATACTTTTGCCGGGCTGCTGGAAATGAAGCTGAACTACGTTGAGCGGCAGCCCCTGAAGTACCCGGTGTTTGGCAGCAAGAAGGTCGAAACCCGGCCGGTCTTGATGTATACTCCTTCGATCTATACCCTCATAGATGCTGTGACGGGGAAGCCGCTGGACGGTTTTCAAGAGCAGCCTCAGACCAGCCGGATAAGCCTGGCTGGAGAGGGCAAGAAACTGGTTGCCCGGACTCCCGAAGAAGCGGCCTCTCTACTTGCCGCTGAGAGAGGCATAGATATTTCCGGCATGAAGTTTAACGGGGTAGAAGAGCGGGGAGAGTACCTTGAGCCGGGAATTAAGGTGAAAGAGTACAACTGGATGTCCGAACCCCAAACAGGTCCGGACGGCAGGCCGGATCACAGCAAAATGTGTTTTTTACATCTAAGCGCGCTGGCAGACACAGGCCGGGTAGTCGGCTTCAACCTCCAGGATGAATCCGGGCGCGGCAAAAAGGCGGTGGTATCCAGGGAAGCCGCACAGGAAACGGCGGTTCAATTTATGCAAAGGTACCTGGACAAAGGAGCGGCCGAGCTGGAAATGCACGTCTACCCGCTGCATGAAGAAAGCATTCCCGAATGGGTGGACAAGAGCAAGCTGGAAGGCGACGGTCAGCGGCCGGAATTTCATTTTACCTTCACGCGTACACACCAGGGCATCCCGGTTTCGGACCGTTCGTACTCTGTTACTGTAGACGGGCTTACAGGCAGGATTACAGGTTTTTACGACAGGAACAGCAGTTCATCCGTCGCCCTTCCGGACAGCAAGAACGTTGTGACGGCTGAAGCGGCAAAGGCCGAGTTTTTGAAAAGCCACCCGCTGCGGCTGGTTTACCTCTGGCCTGAATATTTCGGACAGAAAGCCCCCAAGCCCCTCCTGGTTTACATGCCGGACTATGGTGTAAGCTGGGGATACATCGACGCCTTAACCGGAAAAACGGTGACGGTGGAGATGAATTAATTCATAGCCATTAGCGGTAATAATTTGGGAGCCGGGGCCGTAGCAGGTCCCGGCTCAATAAGTATTTTGTTCAGGGCTAAAAAACAAAAAACTGTTATTTTAATTATCTTGATTGTTTTTTCCTTTCCATATTTATGACTGAAAGGGAATTATGGAGCTTTATAAACTTTCAAAACATCCGTACCGTGACGGGAATAATCGTTCCCGCGCTGGAACTGCTGGCCGTTTTTATCTGCGTCCGGCTGTAACAATGAAAAGGCTCTTTACCAAATTGTCAGCCACCTTAATGTTTTCTTCAGCCTTTTCTTCCAACGGTTTTGGGACAACAGTCCGGCTGCCCTTTGCTCGACATATCGTACCATCTGGAGAAGCCAATATGATGAAGTATGTCAAGGAATTACTGGCTAAAATAGAAAGATAATTAGTGCTTAAGTTTAAAGGTGGGCTGCCCCAATAAAGTTACAGGGAGGGATAAAATTATATATAAATACATTGTTAAATTTATCGATATAGCATATAATATTATCAGGAGACTCATGATGAAAGAGAGGTTCTGATAATATGCCTGAAAAAATCACCGTAAGTGGTGTTCTGAATTCCCTTGTGCCAATTTCCCGGTTCAACAAGGGGGGAGGCGAATAAAATCTTCGAAGAGGTCAGAGAAGCAGGCTTTAAGGTTGTGTTGAAAAACAACACGCCGGCGTGTGTGCTCCTAAAGCCTGAGTTGTATGAACAAATGCTTGAAACCATCGAGGAATACCGTCTGCTGCTGGAAGTACGAAAGGCGTATAGGAAAANNCAAAACAGGAGGACTTTATCCCACAGGAAAAGGTTTTATCTGAGCTTGGCATACATAAAGCAGATTTAGATAATACAGATGTGGAGATAGAGTAGCTTATGTGGCAGGTGGAATATTTGAAGGAAGCAGTGGAGGACTTGAAGCGTCTTGACCACAGCCAGCGGTTGCTGGTGCTGAAAGCCATAGACAAGGTTTCAGGCAACCCCTTACCGCAGAACGAAGGGGGATACGGCAAACCTCTGGGAAACATGAACAGCACAAGACTTGCGGGTTACCTTAAAATCAAGCTAAAAAGGCTTGGCTTGAGGGTGGTATACAAGCTGGTCAGGGAAAAGGATGTCATGAAGATTATTGTAGTATCTGCAAGGGCAGATGACGAGGTTTACCTATTGGCACAGAAAAGAACAGATAAATAGCAGGAAATGAACGATGAAACGTCCGGAAAAGCCGGGCGTTTATATTTTATACTCCGGAGGGCATAAAAAAAATACCAGAAACTTTAACCCCTTGCATTAAATGGAAATATCATACACTATTGACAATGATTGTATATCGTGATAAACTATCTTCTATAGTTGGGTGTTTCGCTTTTACAGCGAAGCGCCCTTATGCTTTATATGGGATTTCCCATTTAATGGATAAATGTCGGAGGGAGTTTAAATTGGTTAAGGTTACATTGTCGAAAGCTACCTTTGAAAATCTAGTCAAACACTTGGTAGAAATCGAGGAAGGGAAAAATAAGCTTCTTGAACAATACTTCCCTGAACCATCAAAAGAACGTAATGAATTTGAGAAGTTTATCGAAGATTATATTCAACAGATTGAACAACTTATCAGAAATGCAAATAAGTCACAAACTGTGGACAATAAAATTCCTTTTGTCACCATAGGCAGCGAAGTGGAAGTACAAGACTTATCTGAGCAAGAAGTTTATAAGTTTCGCATAGTGAGTCCTTCTTATGGTAGTGTAAGAGAGGGAGATGTATCGTGTTTATCACCGGTAGGAAAGTCATTATTGTTAAAAAAAGTCGGTGATGAAGTCGAAGTAAATGCACCAGGTGGGGTATACCGTTACAAAATAAAATCTATTCGACTGCGAGGTGATATTAAATGAAACTAACTACTTTCTTACTTATTTTGGGGGATAGCATTAATCAGCCTTGCTGGCTGTGGAGAAGTGGAAATACGAGAGAAAACATTACCGGATGGGAATAAGGTTACAGATTACTTTTAATGAACCTGTTTGTTTCTCACGCCGTCATACTTTTAGAGTCACGGTGGTTAAATTGCCGGAGGGGGTTCAATAGCTTGGCCAGGCGAATTGTTTTAATAGCGCTTGTTGTAGTGTTAGTTATTGTTATAGGTAACAATGTTGTTGGCCGTGTTTATTCAATGATCCCTGTCCAAAGAGCAATATTTAATAACATCCAGAGGATAACTTTCAATGTCCAGAGGTCGATACTTGAATCCGTAAAGGGTATAAAGAAACAAGTGCTGCCCATCGCGGCCGAATTTCCGGGAAGAGAAGCAGCCTTGAGTTCACCATATATTGCTGTGCAAAACTATTTACATGGAAATGATACCGTGGAGTTGAGTGTATATAATCTCGAAACAGGCGAGGAATATACCGTTCCCACTATCGGAAAA
>Ga0067045_1031137_pt1 | contig 13067 bp, 7 predicted proteins | sample TerdegcTABiofilm_FD_59184 | JGI IMG/M metagenome (GOLD analysis project Ga0067045, IMG submission 59184) | Combined Assembly of (Gp0054472, Gp0054536) Wastewater bioreactor microbial communities from Singapore -Terephthalate degrading...
GAGGAGTATTTTAAATTATCAAAAAATCAGAAAAACTGAAAATATCACTTACATAAACCCTACGAAAATAAGGGCATTTTGTTTATATAGTCCTTGCAAACATAAGGAAACAAGAGGCTTAGAGAGGCAGATTGCTTTTAGATAGTAGTAAAATCAATAATCCCTGCTCTCATACACTCTAAAAATACCAAAATTTTGGGGTATCTTCAGAAGTCAGCTCTGTGCTATTCTGAATTGCTGTAAACTCAATAGATACTGGTGGATTTTCGATGTTATCATTTTCAGATGGATTTGAGACTACGATTTCAGGTGGCGAATTACAACCAGATGAATATAATATTGAAAAATACAACAGATTAAATTTTATAATATATGTTCTACTTATACAACTGCACCCTTCCTGTATTCTGTGCGTCACCCCGTCTCATTGGCCATGTCGATTTTCCAGGTCCTATCCAGCTATTTATCTTAAATTGATACTGAACTGTTGGTGGAAGGTCTCTATCATCTTCTTTCAGAAAATCAGCATAACTCACAAACAATTTGCCACATTCAGGTAATAAAAATATACTACTACCACCATAACTTGGATTCTTATCCCTCTCTTCAATCCATATAGGTTCCATATTCTCGTTGAGTACAAATATTCTTACCTTCTTATTTTCTCCTGCCCCAATAAGCGGCAAAAGAACCCCATCATTACTTAAATAAACTATATTAGAATTACTCAACTCTCCGTATGGTGCAATATATTCACCTGCTGGCGCCTCAAATGATGCCATTACATTACCCTCTTTATCATATCTTACCAGTTTATTGAATCTGAATGTACCATTATCTACTTCTTTCTCAACTGGAGTGATTATCCCTCCATTGACGGTTGTGACAATAGCACTTATATCCGAATGAGGTAATAAATTAATTCTCTTTATAATCTCAAACTTATCATTCATTATCGCTATCCTTGTAAAGAATGTCTCCGGTGTATTGTATACCATACCATAATAACCGTTATAACCTTCTCTCCACGGAAACTCCCTAACTATTCTACCCATATTGTCTACAAATATTATCTTTGAATATACTCCTATCCCGATACATTCCTTGAGTAACCCTATTATCAGTTTGTCATCAGAGCTTATCATCGGATGAATAGTAAAATCAAAACCTATTTTACTATCTCCGTATATCTCCCTCAACTCCCTTATATCCAGTTCAAATACCTTCTTATAAGACCTAAACCCTACTATCTTCTCAAAGATGCCTAACTTCGAGCTACACTTCAAGTACGCATATACCGTCCCATCCCTACCTATTACAGGGCTAAGGTAACTTATATACGCAGCTCCTTCGATAGTCTTGCACTCATAACCATAAGGAAAACTATACAGAGAATTACCACTATACAAACTATCTTCCATCTTCTTATACACCAAAAGATGCCCATCTACAGTTGAAAAATATACATCCCCATTGTCATCTACAACAGGTGCCGAATACCAGGAGTATCCTCGCTCGTAAAATATTATCTCCCCTTTCTCATTTACTACTGTAAAATACGACGATACATCCCAGTCATGCATACCTCCCCACATAACTGTAAATAACCTCCCCTCATGATATGCAAAAACCGGATTGGATGGCACGTTCAATAATCCATTTATCTTTATATTCCATTCTTCTTCAAACTCTTTCTCCAAATTCCCTTCCCCACACCTGTTCCCATCGTCATAATACCAGTAATCAGGATAATCGTATCCATCCAATACTCCCAACTCACCCATATTTACCAGTTCAGCCCCATCCGGCAATCCACACCAACCAACTTCGTTTGCATCTCCATCTATACTCAATATATCTATCGCATCCGAACCTGTATCTTCAAAATCATTTTCAACTTCATTTGTCTGAATATCTTTTTTGATATCTTCCACCGGCATAACATCGAATAAGTTTACATCATATCCAACCCCTTCATCTGTATTGGAGAATATGACCTCATTTCGGGAGCAGGAAATAAAAATTATAACACAAATACAGATTATTAATTTATGTTTCATAACAAACTCCTTTCCTTATGGCTCAAGAAGTGGAGGTGGAGACGGTAAACCTAACAAAGATTTACAATATGAGTTTTGATCTCCAAAATAACTCCTTATTGATTTGCAACTATACTCATCTATGTATAACCAATCATTCTGGTCGTGTAAATCAAAATCATATATCCCACTTGCATAAGGTAAAAATCTAATAGTTTTATCCGGGTGTGCATAAGCGGCTACTAGTCCATTTATATTTATCTGATTTGGAAAATTGCTATTGAAATATATCATCGATACACCTGTCAATGCCTTAGTACTACCATTGTCCTGAGTACTATGTATATTGAAGTCCCATCTCTTCTGATTTACATCCTCAGGACTCACCGATGTGAATCCATAATATACGATTCCACCTTCCTGTCCATTATAGCTATCACTCGTATACATTATATAAAATCTACCCCCTTGTTCCCTTATGCTACTATCAGGATACCACCAAAAACCTACCTTCTTTGAAACCCCATAATCCTTTATCTTATTCGCATCACTTATCGGTGTTGTTCCAAAAAACAGATTCATCTTATCCCTGTACCATCTGTTTTCATTGTGAGAATAATATGCTATCCTCATATTTCGTGAAGCTACACTCTCGGCATATATCAAATGTGCTATACTCAAATCTATAGGTATTCCACCTATAAAGACTGTCACAGGTCTTATTGCTACTGATGGGGCTATTGCCGAATAAATATAGTTGCCATTGCTATCAATAACATAACTTGTGCTACCCCAGTTACCATAATCGTCCATAAATTTTTGTTTTAATCTCCCATCACTACTTCTATATACAAGCACTAATCCACCTCTGTAGTTAACAAGCGATACCTCCTTGGTACTCTGGTCATAAAGAGAATAGTTATTGGACCAAACTCCATTTTCGAGATATTTATAATGTAATTGGTCATTCCATGGCCTAAATACCATATACAATCTATAATTTCCATTACTCATCTTTATCTCAGCAAGTGCAGGAGCACTCTCTGTATCTGTTGCTACAAGGACTCCTATATTTACCTGTTGTATACTTCCCCACTGGTCACAGGCACAATCAAACTCTCTACTATAGTTACACCCATTCTCCAGACAACTATATCTATTATTCAAACATTCGGTATACTTTGCCATACCATCTAACTTCCTATAATATACATACCCATTGTAGTTCGTGAATAAATACAAACTTGCATTTTCACTACCAGCCACATCGTGGTATGTAACCAGTTGCGGAGTACCATCAGATTTGTATTTGTATTCCTGTTGGGGTGTATCGTAATATCCTACCTTTAGGTTCTGTCTGTATCTTAAACCTGCACTATCAATATAAGGAATAAAGTGTATATATCCCTTGACCTTATTAGAACAATTATCTTCTAAATAACCATCTCTGTTCCAATCAACTTTTCCATTGTTTATAAAATATTTCTGTGAACTATTATTAAGAAAATTATAGTCTATGTTGCCAAGGGGCATATACTCGCATACAGACGAGGGATTCAAAGCATATGTTGAATATCTACCGTCGGAAAAATGTACATTTTCTACACTTCCATTAAAACTATGTGAATATAAATAATTGTTTAGACCTGTCCAATGAGGTTGGCCATTGGTGAAATAGTCAATACCTGTATTATCACCTATACCCATCTGATGTCCACTTTCATGGGCTATTGTATTAAACTCTACTTCTCTCCCTACCCATGAGGATAACAATCCTGATGTTTGTGTTTGTCCTCCACCATCTTGTTTCATACAAATTGTAAAGTGATGGAAAATGCCTCTTCTTATTTGTGTTAGATTCTGAGAATTAAATGTACAACCGCCACTTCCATAATAAAAAGCATCCATCCCTCCCCAGTTGCCACATAGTCCCGGATAATCTGGATCAGAACTACAGTTATGCCCTCTATCAAAATGCACAAATACACCCTTAGTACCATCTGGATTTATTATCGTTGTATTTGAGTAAATTGAGTCCTCACGGAATTTATCTGCTACTTTTTTCAGTTGATAATATGCATCTTGTGTTATTGGTCGATAATCCGGAGTAAAACAAGTATCATCTAACTTTTTACATTGGTTATTTGCACAGCCTGTTTTATCTATCTCACATTCATAATCCATCTCAAAAAACACGTCTTTCCTTCTAGGACTTGCTCCCCAGTTGTATAAATACTGCGGAAAATCCAAATTCTTCGTAAGCGTTCCTGAACTGCAACTATATTCAGGACCATAACATCCCGGCAAGGTATTTCCTCCACTAACACACTGCCTGTCACACCCTACTACCTCTATAAAGTCATCTATCCCATCTCCATCTGTATCTTTTGGATTAAACACATTATTACAATAATTGTTTTGATATTCACTCCCCTTCTCACAGGTCATCAGATAATTTTCTAAATTATGTTTTAACCCATCTCCATCATAATCTGTCCCACTATTAAGTATTATCTTAGTATATCCATCTGTATCAGACGAACTATGCTTTGCTACAACAATCTTTCCACCACTATAATTACTAGGTATCACCAGCCTTGAGCCCCTCCCAATACCTCCATCATCATCCATTGTTATAAATTGATTCTCTGATGTGAAAAAATACAAGTGTGTGTCGTTTGTCCCATCTGGCTTTATTAAAGAATAAATCTTATCCTGAACATAAAAAGTATAATTTGTTGATATTATTGTCCCTCCAAAAAATGTGTTTATAAGTATATTTTGATTATTAAAAAAATAATCACAATACCCCTTACTGGAATTTGAATACGACCTTATTATTATCCAATATGCCCCAGACTGCGTGGGTGTATATGTTATACAACTCCTTAATCCACCACCAGGACAATCGTCATTATATGCTACCTGTGTGTAACTCCCGTTACCATTATCCCTAACCAGATACATTATTGTATCTCCACCATAAGACAGATTCCTTGTCTCAAATGTGTATTGTTGACCTGCATCTAAAATGTAAGGTATTCTTATCACTTTATCTGCCCAGACATTATCCCATACATATGCCTTAACACCACTTATCATACCAAAAAATATCAAAACTGTAAAAAATATTCTCCTCATATCTTTACCCTCCCTTCTTATTCTCCTAATATCTTCTCTTTTAATTCTCTCCTCTTCTCCTCCTTCTCCTCATCACTCAGACCACTCCAATCTTTCTTTAATTTTTCCTCCCATTCCTTAAGATATCTCTGCTGTTTATCTATTACCTCTTTTGGAACTTCTATAACCTTTGTCTCCTTTACTTCCTCTGTCTCGCTCCCTCTGTCTTCCCCCTTTGGATTTATAAATTCTTTTTCATTAGCAAAGGAATCTGATAGAAAAATAACAAATGTTAAAAGGACAATAAAAAATACTCTTTTCATCATAAACCTCCCTGTTGAATAAATTTGTTAAAAAAACCCCGTTTCATTATATTAACCCCCGTTATTTCTAATCTGATTTATTTTTCTGTTTTCTGAGTAAACTACACGATAGATAGATAGATAGATAGATAGATAGGTGTGAGAATTAAATTTTACAACCTCAAACAAACAAACCCCCTTTGTTGAGGTTTACAAAAGTAATTATACGGATTTTGAAAACGATATGCAAGATAAATTTTTATTCTCTCTGAAGATGCTGAGCTTTTTGCGTTGCACTGGGATATATGGAAAATGGGGTATCCCAAAGACCTCTTGATAAAAAATTCTCCCAAGTCTATAGAGCGAAGCCTTAATTTTAATCACTCCTTATTTTCAATTTTCTACCACATTTTTTTATTAAATTTTCAATGGATTTAAATTTTTGTTTGACAAGTTTGCCTCGTTAACAGTATAAGCCTTCTGCTAATGATATTACCCGCAAGAAAAGGATATAATGAAGACAGAGAAAAAAACCTGTAAAGGTACTTTAATACTCGAGGACGGTTCAGTCTTCGAGGGATACTCATTCGGGGCAGATATCAACGCAGACGGTGAAGTGGTCTTCAATACCGGAATGACCGGATATGTCGAGACACTCACTGACCCCTCATACAAGGGCCAGATTCTCGTACTGACATATCCGCTGATAGGAAACTACGGCGTTCCGGGAGAGACCCTTCACTCGGGACTTCCTCACCCTTATGAATCACCCGGGATGCAGATTCAGGGGCTGATTGTCAGCAGGTATGAGGAGTCTTATTCCCATCATTCGGCGGAAAAGAGTCTTAAACAATGGCTAGAGGAGTCCGACGTCCCCGCCATCTGCGGGATAGACACCCGGGCGCTTACAAAGAAACTCAGGGAATACGGAACTATGCGGGCTGAGATAAGGCTGGAACCGGATAATCACAGAATGAAGAGCAGTGTTGATATGAGAAGTGTCGTCTCTCTCGTCTCGGAAAAAGGGGTTTACTTCTACAAACCTTCTGTATCTGCAAAAAAGAGAATTATGCTGATTGACTGCGGGGTAAAGCACAATATCATCCGTTCCCTTCTTACAAGAGGAATTGAGATTGCAAGGGTGCCGTTTGATTTTGATTTTACAAAGGACGAACTCGATTCAGACGGAATCCTTTTCTCCAACGGACCCGGGGACCCGAAGGACCTTCCGGAAGTCATACGGAGAATTTCGGTTACTATCGAAAGAAAGAAACCCGTTTTCGGCATATGTCTGGGACACCAGCTGATAGCCCTCGCCTCAGACGGAGATACATACAAGATGAGATACGGACACCGCTCGCAGAACCAGCCTGTCAAATCACTCATCGAAAACCAGACCTTTATTACGAGTCAGAACCACGGATATGCCGTCAGAAGGGAGAGAATCCCGAAGGATTTCTTCGAATGGTTTGTGAACGTAAACGATGAAACAAATGAGGGAATAAGACACAAGAGGCTTCCGGTAATGAGCGTGCAGTTTCATCCGGAGGCATTCCCCGGGCCGGTCGAGGCCGGTATCCTCTTCGATGAATTTATCAGTATGCTCTGAATGAGGTGTTGAGCAGTGCTTAAAGAGAAACCAAAAAATGTACTTATATTAGGCTCGGGTGCCCTGAAAATCGGAGAGGCGGGTGAATTCGATTATTCGGGCTCACAGGCGATAAAGGCACTTAAAGAGGAGAATATAAGGACCGTCCTGATAAATCCCAACATTGCAACGATTCAGACATCAGAGGGAATGGCGGACGAGATATATCTTCTGCCCGTACAACCCGATTTCGTGGAGAAGGTGATAGAGAGGGAAGAGATTGATGCAATACTCCTCTCGTTCGGAGGTCAGACTGCACTGAACTGCGGGATAGCACTCAGCGACAGCGGCATTCTTGATAAATATAATGTAAAAGTACTCGGCACTCCCGTCGAATCCATAAGGAATACAGAAGACAGACACCTCTTTGCACAGAGACTCGGGGAGATCGGTGTAAAGATTGCCAGAAGCCGTGCCTGTTCTTCTCCCGAAGAGGCGATCAGGGCGGCAGGTGAAATCGGCTATCCGGTAATGCTGAGAGGGGCATTTGCACTGGGAGGTCTCGGCTCCGCAATCGTATCCTCAGAGAAGGAACTCAAAGCGGTCATCGACACTATCTTTTCAATGGTACCTCAGGTCCTCGTGGAGGAGAGCCTCAAGGGATTCAAGGAGATCGAATACGAGGTTGTAATCGACGGATTTTCAAATGCCATAACTGTCTGCAATATGGAGAATCTGGACCCCATCGGTGTCCATACAGGCGAATCGATCGTTGTTGCGCCTTCCCAGACACTAAACAACCACGAGTATCACCTCCTAAGAGAGATAGCGATCAAGACCATCAGGCATCTCGGAATAATAGGCGAGTGCAATATTCAGTACGCCCTCGACCCCAAGAGTGATGACTACAGGGTCATAGAGGTGAATGCCAGATTGTCCCGCTCTTCGGCACTCGCATCTAAAGCGACCGGTTACCCCCTTGCCTATATCGCTGCCAAACTCGCACTAGGATATAATCTGACGGAACTTCCGAACAGAATAACACACAAAACCCGGGCATTCTTCGAACCATCCCTCGACTACTGCGTTGTGAAGATTCCGAGATGGGATTTGGAGAAATTTTCCGGCGTCGAGAAGACGATTGGCTCCTCGATGAAATCTGTCGGGGAGGTTATGGCGATAGGGAGGGATTTTCTCGAGGCACTTCAGAAGGCCCTGAGGATGATAGGGGTTGGTGTGGAAGGTCTCGAGGGAGAGACGATGGAGTCCGTGGATTTCAGAGAGGCAATATCGAATGCCAGTCCGTACAGAATCTTCGCAATCGCAAACGCCCTGAGGAAGGGAATCGGGGTTGAACAGATCTACGAATGGTCAAAAATCGACAGATGGTTTTTATATCAGATCGAGCGGGTCATATCATACGAAAAGGAGATCGGGTCGGCGGAAGAAATCTCTGAAGACCTCCTCATACGGCTAAAAAAGGCCGGCTTCTCCGATGCCCAGATCGGGAGAATCGCCAAAAAGGATGCACGGGAAATCAGAATGCTTCGCGAAAAATACAATATACACCCCGTCCGGAGACAGATAGATACCCTTGCCGCCGAATATGCTGCCGACACAAACTACCTATATCTCTCCTATGATTCGAAGGAGGACGAGGCAATATCAGAGAACAAAAGACCCAGAATTCTTATTCTGGGCTCGGGAGTCTACCGCATAGGCAGCAGCGTGGAGTTCGACTGGTGCTGTGTGAATACAATCGAAAGGGCCCGGGAGCTCGGATACGAGACCATCCTTGTCAATTACAATCCCGAGACGGTCTCGACTGATTTCGATGTATGTGACAGATTAATATTCGACGAAATCTCGCTCGAGACTGTTATTGAAATAATAAGGCTCGAAAAACCTTATGGAGTAATACTCTCCGTAGGAGGACAGGTCCCGAATAATCTGGCACTCAGACTCGAACGTGAGGGGGTAAGGATTCTTGGGACTCAGGCTGAGATGATAGATATGGCAGAGGACAGAAACAAGTTCTCCTCACTCTGCGACAGACTCGGCATAGAACAACCGAAGTGGGGAGAATATACCGGAAAAGAGGATCTGGAGGATATAGTTCAGAAAATAGGCTTCCCTCTCCTGATAAGACCGAGTTATGTATTATCCGGCTCCGCAATGCGTGTTGTGAGAAACAGGGAAAATCTGATTTCCTATCTCAGGCGCGCTGCCCTTGTATCAAGAGAATATCCGGTTGTGATAAGCCACTATGAGGTCGGGGCCAAAGAGATTGAGATAGATGCCGTTGCAAAGGACGGAGAGATTATTGTATGGGCGATATCAGAGCATATTGAAAATGCCGGTGTCCATTCTGGCGATGCAACACTCGTCCTCCCTCCCCAGAGGCTATATCTCGAGACCATAAGAAGAATAAAAATCATTACAAAGAAACTCGCAAAGGCACTGAATATCTCGGGTCCGTTCAATATACAGTTTCTCGCAAGAGACAACAACATAAAGGTTATCGAGTGCAACCTGAGGGCATCGAGGAGTATGCCTTTTGTCTCAAAGGCCACGGGAGTGAACTTCATCAAACTTGCAACATCCGTAATGCTCGGCTCAGATATACCGAAGATAGAAAACCGTGCCCTCGACCTTGATTATGTAGCTGTCAAGGCAGCACAGTTTTCGTTCAGAAGGCTTGCGGGCGCAGACCCCGTTCTCGGGGTCGAGATGGCATCGACAGGCGAAGTCGGATGCCTCGGTGACGATATAAATGAAGCTCTGCTAAAATCGATGATATCAACAGGGTTCAGACTACCCTCAAAAGGGATACTCTTTTCTGTCGGAGGAGATACAGATAAATCACAGCTGCTGGAATATGCGAGACTGCTCTCAGAGAACGGATTTCTGATATACGCAACCGAAGGGACATCGGCCTTCTTCGGAAAAAACGGACTGGTATGCAAAACCGTCTACAAGATATCGCAGAACAAGAGCCCCTCGGTAAAGGATACTATCAAAGATAATCTCGTTGACCTTGTAGTCAACATACCTTCAGCTTACGAATATCAGGAGCAGCTCGACGGATATATCATAAGAAGGACTGCAATCGATTACGGCGTCTCGTTAATTACGAATACCCAGCTTGCCAAAACACTCATTACAGCCATTATAAAGCACAAAAAGGGCGAGATAAACCTCAAGATCAGACCGCTCTCTTCGTACAGAAAAATAACACGGCTCTAGAATAAATCTCACTTTTTCATAATGAACTTTATTTGTGCACCGTCCTTTATCTGATTAAAGTATATCCTCTTGCCCGTTGTCTCAACACCGTCTACCAATACTCTCTCCGGATATGCCTCATCGGAAGTTTCTCCCTCTTTTACAATCTCGATTTTTTTGCCGTTTTCGAGCTCTATTACTGCCCTGTCAAAGAGCGGACAACCCAATATGTACTCGTTTGTTCCGGCTACCGGATAGAATCCAAGCGCAGAAAAGACATACCACGCAGAGAGAGTCCCTCCGTCATCATTGCCGGGAAGGCCATCGGGAGTCGGTGTAAAGTAGGTTTTCCGGATCCAGTTCATATACTTACAGGTAAGGTCTGTTCTGCCTGCAAGAGAGAAGAGATAGACGTAGTGCATATCAGGTTCATTCCCCATCCACAGGTATCTTCTGGACTGTCCGCGCCTTGAATCGTCCGAGCGGGCCTCCTCCTCTTCCCTGATGCTCTTTTCAAAGAGGTCAGAGAGTTTCTTTACAAAATTTTCAACTCCTCCGTCCTTTCCGATGAGCCAGTCAATATCGTAAAATGCAAACCATCTGTAATGGTGAGCAGTCCCCTCGATAAAATCCCCGTTGTCGGGATGCAGGACATCATAACTCATTTTATCCGGGTCAAACAGCTCTTCGTTTACGAATTCGCCGTTACTCATTTTTGCCAGAAAATATCCTGTCTTTTCGCTGAAGTGATTGCGGTAGTTATAACGGCTTTTGCAGAATATCTCTGATTCCTTTGTATTCATTGCTATTGTCATATTACAAAGGGCGTTGTCTGCATATGAGAGTTCCATAGTCTTCGATACGCTCCCGCCCTCATCCAATGTCACAAAACCGAATCTTATGTAATCCTCGATTCCGTCTCTTCCGTTGTAACCGCTCCCTTTCGGAGTCGGACTCAGTGCTGTCTTGAGAATGTATTTGTATAAATCTTCATACGGAGCCTCAATTTCCTTCAGATAACTGTCTGCAATCACGATATCGGCGGGCGAACCTACCATACAGTTGGTCTCTCCGCTTGCAAGTGCCCACTTGGGGAGATAACCACCCTGAGTAGCCATCTGCAGAAGTGAATAGAGCATATCCCTCTGACAGGACGAAAAGAAGAGACTCAGGAAAGGGTGTAGGGTCCTGTACGTATCCCATAGAGAAAAATCGCTGTAGTAATTTCCCCATTTTGCGCTGTGATTCTTCTTATCGAACCCCCTGTAATTTCCGTCTGCGTCATTCTGGAGTGTGGGCATCATAAAGATATGATAGAGCGCCGAATAAAAGACCCTCTTCTCCTCATTAGTGCCTCCCTCCACATTCACTCTTCTGAAAATCTGATTCCACAAAGAATTATTCAGCCTTCTTGCCTCTTCAAAATCCACGCCTTTCCCCTCACTCAGAAAATTGACCTTTGCCCCGTCGAAAGATGTATATGATGCAGCCACAACAAGATTAACCGTCTGCGTGTCCTTATAACAGGCAAGAAGTCCGCACATCCCGCCATCTGAACATCTGGCCCTGTTCTCTCTTATATTCTCATCATTCTCCCAGCCATACAGCTTATCCGGAACCGGCTCTATAACTCCGTAAAAATAGATATCATATCCACCGAAATTTATTGAGAGTCCGCCGTTCTGGTGTGCATAAGCTTTTACCTCTCCTGTCTTATGATTGATACTCATCTCCGATTCCGTAACGATGCTGAGCGGAAGTGTCTTTCCTATATCAAAGAGAATACATTTTAAGTTTGTATTTGACGGAAACGTATATCTGTGAAACGCAACCCTTTTTGTAGCAGTAAGTTCTGCCATTATTCCCGAATCAAGTTCTACAGAGTAGTATCCGGCCTCAGCATATTCCGTCTCCTTTTTATATCCTGAGCGATAATCCTCGGTCTTTCCGCTAATCTTATCAGAGAAGAAGAGCGGGAGAACCCTGAGATTTCCGTAGTCCGGGACACCGGTGCCGGCAAAGTGCACATTGGAGAAACCCGCTATGTATTCGTCGGTATAGAAATACCCCGAGCAGTGATTCTGAAAAGTATAATTTTTGACGCTCTGTGTATCTGGTGAGACCTTGACCAGACCAAACGGTGCAGTCGCCCCCGGAAGATTACTCCCAACACCCCAAGGCGCATATCCGCCGGTCCCTATAAACGGGTCAATGTATTTAAGATTCGGACTTAAAGCTATGTCAGAGCCGGCATCCTCAAAACCGGAATCCCCCATATCGGCAAGACCGCTCACTGTATCCTTTGTAGTGCCATTATCAGCGTATCTCTCTTCACAACCGGTAAAACAGATAAAAACGAAAACAACCGGCAAAACGGAAAAAATCACTCTTTGCAGCATAAGAATTACTCCCTTACTCAAAAGTTTTTATACCACAAAAGAGAAAAATATCATTTATTATTTCAAGGATAATAACTTTGGATTGTCGACTCTCGCTTCGGTACACTCAATTACTTAGCGACCTTGGTATTAAAAGGACATTGAGTAGGCGAAGCCTTATCGAAATGTCCATCTTGGCGGTGGCTTCGATACGCTAAAGCTACTCAGCCACCTTAGTAGCACTATTGCATTCAGATCTATTACGTTTACAGAATTAACGGTAATTAATGTACCTGTATTTATGAAAGGTGGGTTGTCCTCCATATTTTTTTGTGGTCAAATGCCACATTCATTTATTAGAGGTCAACGATGGTCGTTGCCTCATTTATTAACATTTTTACAGGAGGAGCAACCC
>Ga0067045_1031139_pt1 | contig 13063 bp, 8 predicted proteins | sample TerdegcTABiofilm_FD_59184 | JGI IMG/M metagenome (GOLD analysis project Ga0067045, IMG submission 59184) | Combined Assembly of (Gp0054472, Gp0054536) Wastewater bioreactor microbial communities from Singapore -Terephthalate degrading...
GGAATAGCCCCAACGAGTCTGCCGTTCTTGCGGGCTGTGATCAACGCCAGCCGAGCGGATTGCGGCCATTCGCCACCGCCGCGTGTTTCCCACCAGGCGCTTAGATACTCATACCGCATAAAAGGAACATGACTGGCGGTGCGGTCAAGAAGGTCATTCCATTCCGTCTCAAGGTTTTCAGTGAAAGTGGATTGAATTTGAAAATCCATACAAGCTCTGCCTTTTGCGACCATCACCAATAAGATGCGGCCGAACTTTGTGATGTTTTCGGGCAGGCATGTTGAACAAGCTGAGATCAAGCCTGTACCCTCAAAATGAATTGGGGAGAGATTGTAACGGGGGTTTTACCACCCAGAAAACTGCCTACCCGGTTGCAATTATACCGTTATTGGAAGACGCAATGCAAAACGCTTGGAAAGGTTCAAAAACGCTTTTGCGGGGAACGCCCGGTTGGTGTTCAATCTAATTGAAGGGATTCCGATTTCTTGCCGCTTTCCAGACGATAGCCATAACCGCGCACGGTGAGGAGGTATTGCGGGTTAGCCGGGTCTTCTTCCAGCTTTTGGCGCAGGAGCCAAATGTAGCGGCGCACTGCGACGGTTTCTTCATGACGGTTAGCGCCCCAAATCGCTTTGACCAGGGTGGATTCGGCTACGGCTTTGCCAGCGTTTTGGGCCAGCACTTCCAGCAGGCGGTATTCGGTTGGTGTAAGCGAAATTGAATTTTCGCCGCGACGCAATTCCCGGCGGTCGAAATCCAGGATCAGTTCGCCAATGGCGCAGAGATTGCGAGGATTGCTGGCGGGGCGGATGCGAGCAAGGACAGCGTTGATGCGGGCGAACAACTCGGCAAAGCTGAAGGGTTTGACAACGTAATCATCAACGCCTAACCCAAAGCCTCTCAGCTTGTCAGCTTCGCTCGATTTACCCGTCAGCAGAATGATCGGAACATCTGAAAGCTCTCGCAGTCGAGCGGTAACTTCCCAGCCATCCATGCCGGGCATCATGACGTCCAGGATCACCAGATTGGGATGTTCGCGATAGGCGAGGCGTAATCCTTCCGGCCCGTTTGAGGCGGTCAGCACCGCCAGGTTTTCTGTTTGCAGATACTCTTTTAAAAATTCCAGCAAGGTGGCATCATCATCAATCAGAAGGACTTTGGGTTTCATCTTCGCTTCCTTTTTGCTCCACCGAGGGCAGCCAGAACGAAAAACAGGCGCCGCCTCCCGGTCGGTTGACGGCTCGAATCTCCCCATTCATTGCGCTTAAAAGTCGTGAAACGATATATAGCCCCAGCCCGTGCCCATAGACCGCACGGGCGTCGGCGGAATCTTGTCGATAGAAGCGATCAAAAATGAAAGGAAGGGCTTCTTCTGGTATTCCAGGGCCTGCATCTGCAACGTCTACCTGGATGCGACCGTCTGCCAGGCGGGCCGAGACCGTAATCGCCCCATCGGGAGCATACTTGCAGGCGTTGTCTAGCAGGTGGAAGAGGATGCTGGCCAGGGCTTGTTCATCTGCCTGGATGGGCGGCAGGTCTTCCGGTATCTGCCAGCGGAGACGTTGATTGTCGGCCAGGCCGCTTTTTCTCAGATTTTGAATGACACTTTGCAGCAAAAGCGGAGCCGGATAGAGCGGCATGTGCCCTGCATCCAACGCCGAAAGATCAAGGATGGATTCAACGAAACGACTTAAGCGATTGATTTCGGCCTGAACCAGTTCCAGGTTTCGCCTGGGGTGCGCCCTGATTTTATTGGAAGGCGACAACAAGAGTTCAATGCCGCCACTGATGTTGGTGAGGGGGGCGCGCAATTCATGCGAGACAAGAGAGACGAAATCTGATTTCAACTGGTCGAGCTGTTGCAAGGCGAGGTTCTGCTGTTCCAATTGTTCCAGGGCGCGTACCAGGTCAGCGGTTTTTTCGGCTACCCTTTGTTCCAGCCGGATGTTCAAATTTTCCAGTTCGGCACGGTCGGCGGCGATCTGTTCGTAAGCTGCCTGGAGGGCCGCCTGTTGGCGTTTTTGCTCGCTGAGGTCGTGGGCAGTGCCAGCCAGCGCCAGCCGACCATCGCGCTCCGATTGAAGCGGGCGCAACGCCAGGGAAATGGGGATCAGCCCTCCGTCGCGCTGCCGCAGGTGGATCTCGCCTGACCAACCCTGGATCAAAGCCTGTGTGATGATTTGAGCCGCGTCAGCGGAGGGATGGATAATTTGCTGCAGGGGCTGGCCCAACAAATCTTGCTGGCTGGCATACCCTGCTGCTGCGAGGAGGGCGGGGTTCACCAGGCGTAGACGGCCGCGATGGTCACAGACGAAAGCGGGTTCGGCGATACTGTTCACCAGACTGGCGTACTTTTGGAGCTCGCTTTCTCCCGCCAGGAATCCCTGCCGGGCGACCAGCCCCAGCGCCAACACGAGGGTCACCCATAATCCGGGCTGATTGAGCTGGCCGTAAAACTGCCAGAGGAAGAGCGTATATCCTCCTAGTGCAAGCGTGGCCACCAGGGGCAGCAAGCGCTGTACGCTGCGGAGAAACAGCCGAAGGGTGACCGTTTTGGGCGCTGGTTCGGGTTGTGTGTGTAGTTCGGAGACCGCAGCAAGGAGCAGTAGTAAATTTCCACAAACCCAGCCGAGATCGGTTGGAACGCCAATTGCATAATGTCCACTTGCCATTTGCGAAGCCAGCGCCAGGTCGCTGAGCGTGAACGCCGCCAGCCCTAATCCTGCCCATCCCAGCGGGGCCGGCAGGCGGGCTGCATCTGAAAGGAGAAAGAGCGTTGTAATCAGGAGAAGCGAAACGAGATCCGCAGAGGGGTACAACAGGGCAGCCAGGTTCCTGCCGGAAATGGGAAGCGTGGAGACCGTGAGTGGTTGCAATACAGCAATCCACACCCAGGTTAAAGCTGCAGCGGTCACAATGGTGGCATCGAAAAGAATGGGTAAACGGCCAAAATGCTGGCGCGCCTTTCTCGGATAGAGCGCCAACCCCACCCAGAAGGGCAAGAATCCAACCAGGGTGATCCCGTCTGTGATGTCAAAGTAAGTTGTTCCTCCTGGGTCTCCTGGAAAGGTGAAGGGCCGAAGGAAATCCCCCAAGGCCCAAAGCCCAAGACCGGCAGCCAGCCAGCTCCAGGTTGATCGGAGCTGGCCAGGTTCAATTTTTTCACGAACCCAAAACGCCATCCCAACTGCCAACAGGGACGTGAACAGGATTGCCAGGCTCCCGATCCAAAGACGTTCAGACGAGTCCTGCCGGCCCCATGTAAGCCAGGCGGCGTAAAGGAGCAGGTACCCACACCCACCCATCAGGATGCCGCGGCGAAGGTTTTGCGGTAACTGCTTCAGTTGTGTTGAACCAGTCATTTATTCATTTTACTGCGGTTTGTTTGATTGTGGAAACCGGGGCTCGCTGCCGCGTTTTCTCCTTAATCCTACGCGAGCATGCAGTCAGACAGGAGAGACCCGCGAAGACTTTGTCTCCACTCGGGGTATTTAATTTTTTTGTGGGATAAAGTTTCCCCGCCCAGGGGAATGGGCGGGGACGGGATGGGGAAGGGTTTACCGATAAACCCAAATAAGATTATAACGCCTTGAAGAGTGTTATGCAATTAAGAATATGACGAAAACCGATTGGCTCTGATTTGACCTGTTTACCGTAATACCCTCAAAATTCAGTTCTCAGGCAAACTCGTGAAGGTCGATAGAATCCAACCGCCCCGAGGCAGGAAGCGGCAGGTGGTTTGGCAGGATGCGCGTTGCAGTGTTCTACGAGAGATGATTCCTGCGAGCTTGTGAGGGTAAGGGAGAACCAGGCAAGCTTGTTTTAACGATGGCTTCGATGTTGGTACTGTGGTGGTTGCAATGGCTTCTGTGGCGCTGGCGATCCCTGCATGTGCAGCTTGTTTTGGTAGGGGACCGCGCGAAGGATGTTGTGATGCCTTCTGCTTTGTTTACGGCCGTTGTGTGTTGTTCGCTTCGTTTGTGTGGCTGGCCGTTGTGATGCGCGCTGCGGTGCTGTTTGTCTGTTCTCCTTGATACCCTGTTGCTGTAATGCTTGCTTCCTGCGAGACTGGTGCAGCGGTTGCGGCTTTGTCGGTGTGCGTTATTGTTTCGCTGCTGTCTACTCGGGGTGGTTGCGGGAAACAATTAACAAATTGTTTCAATTCCATTGTAATAAAAAATTGGTTATTTAATTGTTACAAAATCATTGCAATTTTTCCCGCAAGGATAAATTTCCCCTGGCTAAACAAGTTTTGGATGGGGGCAGGTTCAGAGGGAATCCACGCGCATTGGCAGGCCGCCGTGCGGGCGCAAAGTAACGAGGGCATCCATCTTGATCTCGGCGCTTTCCGGCAGAAACAGCCGGAAGTGCTGAGCGATCCTTGCCAGAACCAAACGGGCTTCCGTCAACGCAAAGTTGTTTCCAATGCAAAGGCGAGGTCCGCCGCCGAATGGAATATAGGCATAGCGTGGGCGTTTTGCCTCGTGGCCTGGGCTGAAGCGTATGGGAGCGAAACGGCCTGGTTCTTCCCAGAATTTTGGATGGCGGTGAATGGTATAAGGGCTGAGGATGATGAGCGTTTCAGGGTCTACGCGGTACCCTAAAATTTCGTCCGTTTGGGTGGCTTTGCGGGTGATGAGCCAGGCGGGTGGATAGAGGCGCAATGTCTCATCAAAGACCCAGCCGGTATAGACCAGGTCTTGCAGGTCATCTGTTTTTGGCGGCCGGCGATTCAGAACTTGCGCAATCTCGGCGCGCATGCGCTCCCAGACCAGGGGATTTTCCGCCAGGAGATACCACCCCCATGTCAGAGCGCTGGCAACCGTCTCGTGGCCGGCAATTAACAGGGTGATGACCTCATCCCGGATCTGCTTTTCAGACATCGGCTGGCCGGTTTCTTCGTCGCGGGCGGTTAGCAGTATGCCCAACATGTCTTCGCTGCGTTGGTGGTTTTGTCTGCGTTCTGCAATCAGGTTGTAAATGGTGGCATCCAGAGTGCTGAGGGCGGCGTGGAACTTCAGGTTACGCGGGGTAGGGAAAAACCTTGGCAGCCCAATGGGGTGGCGCACCCTGTGAACAATGTCGTCCAGGACGGTAAGCGTGGCGGCGGTCAGTCGGCTGGCCGAGTCGCTCAGGTCGATGCTGAACAATGCCTTTCCGACCACTTCCAGAGTGAGACGCATCATTTCGCTATCTACGTCCAACAGGGCGCTGTTTTGGGCAGCGGTTTGCCAGCGTTCCAGCAGACGGTCAACCGCTGGAAGGACGATCTGGTCGAGCGCGGCAAGGCGCTGGCGGGAGAAAGCGGGCTGCTCCAGACGGCGCTGGCGGAACCATAGCGGGCCATCGCTGGTCAACAGGCCTTTGCCGGTGATGGTCGAGAGCATGTTGTATTGAATGGTATCTTTGGTGTAATTGCCGCTGTTGTCTTGCAGCACCCGCTTGATCCCTTCTGGATGATTAATCCAGCAGGCGCGTCTCTTGCCCGCCTCGAAAAAGACCACGTCACCGAATGACTCTTGCAGTCTCATCAGAAAACTAAGTGGATTGCGCTGCATCTCTCGCAGATGGGGTAACAACTGGTGGCCTTTGAGTCCAGGAGGGTAGGGAGGGAAACTTGATTCGTCCATTCGGGATTCTGCCTGATAAGTGGTTGGAAAAACCTGGCAGGGATTTATACGCCTGCCAGGTTTGATGCATGAGGGGGTTTTGAGAGGCTATGCGCCTTCATAAGCGATTAAGGGCAGCAACCCTGTTTCACCGATCGGTCAATCCTTGTGAGACAAGTACGCTTCTAGCATAATGATATTCTTCTCACCCACTTTGCGAGCCAGTTTGAGCAGGTTTTCCATGGTGGATACTTCTTCGATTTGCTCGTTGTGGTACCAATCCAGGAACTGCTGGGCAGCATAGTCTTTCTCATCTTCAGCGATGTGACGGATTTTAATGATGTTGTCGGTGACGATCATTTCCCAATCGAGTGCGGTCTTAAAAACCTCTTCAGCGGAACTGTATTCCGCTTTTGGGGCGGGGAGCGCTGGAATGGCGACCTTGCCGCCGGTATCCACAATGTACTCGATGAACTTCATGGCGTGTTCGCGCTCTTCTTCTGCCTGTTTGTAGAACATGGCGGCTAATTTTTTGAGGCCTTCTTCGTCGAAATAGACAGCCATCTGGACGTATTCCATTGAGGCCTGAAATTCGTGCCCGATCTGGGCGTTGATGGCGTCATTAAGTTTTTTGCTGATTAACATATTTTCCTCCACTCGTATCGTTATTGCGCTATTTATGCTCTGATTATAGCATTTGGTCTGCCATAATACGATGACTTGTACCGTGTTTGTAACCGAATAACATCACCCAAAAGGGTGGTTTTATATAGGCGGGGTGGCGCGATGGGTAGCAACGGTGGAAGTATTACGACAGCCGGGCGCGCAGCGCCAGATAGAGGATCACCGAACCCGCCACGGCGGCGTTGAGCGATTCTACCCGGCCGCGCATCGGCAGACGCACCAGAAGGTCACAGGATTTGCGCACCAGTGCTCGCAGCCCTTCGCCTTCGCTGCCGACGACGACGACCAGCGGGCCGCCCAGATGGGCTTGTTCGACCGGCACCGCTTCTGGGCTGCCTTCCAGTCCGATGATCCAGGCACCGGTTTCTTTGAGCGTTGCCAGCGACTGCGCCAGGTTGGCGCGGGCGATGCGGAGATGTTCACTGGCGCCGGAAGAAGCCTGAACCACTGCCGGGGTGATCTCGGCGCTATGGGCGAGCGGAATGATGACGCCATGCACGCCGACCGCCTCTGCCGTGCGCAACAAGGTGCCAAGGTTCTGAGGGTTTTGAAGGGCATCCAGAGCCAGGACAAAGAGCTGTTCCTGACGTTTCGACGCTTCGGAGAGGATATCCTGCAGCGCGGCGTATGGGTAAGCGCTAACCTCCAGGGCAACGCCCTGATGACTTTCGGCGAGACGGTCCAGTTGTGAGCGGGGAACCCGTTCTACCGGCAGCCGCCTGGCTTCGCAGAGTTTTAGGATCTCTGCCAGCCGCCCTTTGATTTCTGCGCCTTCAGCAACGCGTAAGCGAAACGGCTGCCTGCGGCGCGCCTGCAGGACCTCATAGATGGGATTGCGGCTGGTGATCCATTCCTTCATTTGGTTATCGCGGTAGGGCGCGGGTTGTCGGTTGCGCCAGATCAAGGGCGGCGATTACTGCCATCTCCACGAGGTGCCGTCCTTGGTATCTTCCAGGATGACGCCCAGCTCAGCCAGGCGGTTACGCACCAGGTCTGAAAGCGGGTAGAGTTTTTGTTTGCGTAGTTCCAGCCGCAGCTCGATCAGAAGCTGAATGAAAGGTTCGGCTGCCCCCCCTCCTTGGGCGGTCTTCTCTTCCAGCCGCAAGCCTAACACACCGCAGAGCTTGCGCAGCAAGGCCTGCGGGGGCTGAAGCTGCTCGTCTGTTGCGCCTTCGGCGCGAGCCTGGTTGACGGCGCGCACCAAGTCAAAGAGGTGCGCCAGGGCGCCAGCAGAATTGAAGTCGTCATCCATTGCTTCGATAAACCCTGATTCGGTGGCTGCCATCTGAGTTTGCAGGGATTTCAGCGCAGGTTCCGGCGCTCCCGCGGCGGCAGGCAGTGCAGGGCGCAGGGCAGATTGAAGACGTTCGAGCGCCCGTTCGGCTTGAGCTACGATCTCGTCGTTGTAGGTGAGCGGCCCTCGATAAGAAGAATTGAGGAGCATGATGCGAAAGGCATCTGCAGAATGTTTTGACAGGAATTCTTCGATGGAAACGAGATTGCCGAGCGATTTAGACATTTTCTCCCCACCCAGTTGCAGCATCCCGTTATGCACCCAGTAGCGCGCAAAGGGTTTCCCCGTCAGACTTTCGGTTTGAGCAATTTCGTTTTCATGGTGTGGAAAGATCAGGTCGTTACCGCCGCCGTGGATATCAATTTGCTCTCCCAGGTGGCGGAGGTTCATCGCTGAGCATTCGATATGCCAGCCAGGACGGCCAGGCCCCCACGGGCTATCCCAGGATGGTTCGCCGGGTTTGGCGCCTTTCCAAAGTGCAAAATCGAGGGGGTCCTCTTTGCGCTCGTCCACTTCGATGCGTGCCCCGGAACGCATGTCATCCAGGTTGCGACCAGAGAGCCGGCCGTAGTCAGGATCTTTTCGGACGCGGAAGTAAACGTCGCCATTGAGCGGATAGGCGTAGCCGGCGCGAATCAGATCCTCGATCATGGCGATGATGGTTTGTATTTCCTGGGTGGCGCGCGGTTTAATGGTGGGCGGCAGGATGTTGAGATCTTCCAGGTTGCGTTCAAATTCCAGAATGTATCCTTCTGCTAATTTAAAGGGATCCATTCCGAGTTCATTGGCGCGGTGGATGATCTTGTCGTCCACGTCGGTGAAATTCATGGCATGGTGGACGGTGTACCCGCGAAATTCAAGGTACCGGCGAATGATATCGAACACCATGGCAGACATGGCATGGCCGATGTGCGCTTTGTTATAAACAGTTGGGCCGCATACATACATGCGCACCTTTTTATCTTCTAATGGCTGAAAAACTTCTTTTTTTCGGGTGATGGTGTTGTAAATTTTTAATGTCATGGATTTGTTCCTCGTTTACAGTTCCGGGCGACCGAAGATCATTCGACCGGCTGCGGTTTGGAGGACTTTTGTAACGACCACCTCAATTTCCTGGTCAATATAATCCCGGCCATTTTCTATGACAACCATTGTGCCATCGTCCATGTACCCTACACCCTGGTTGGATTCTTTACCTTCCTGAATGACGCGAATGTTGAGCACTTCGCCCGGCAAAAGGACGGATTTGACGGCGTTCGCAAGTTCGTTGACGTTCAGCACCGTCACCCCTTGAAGTTCGGCAATCCGGTTCAGGTTGTAGTCGTTAGTCAGGATGGGACAGCGCAACTGGCGCGCCAAAATAACCAGCTTGTCATCCACTTCCCGGACGCCGTCAACATCTACGTCGCTCACCCTGACCGGGATGGAGGGTTCTTTCTGAAGCTGGGATAGCACTTCCATGCCGCGGCGGCCGCGCTGGCGGCGCAGGCTGTCTGGTGAGTCTGCGATGTATTGCAGTTCCATAAGCACAAAGCGCGGAATCAGGAGCGAACCAGGAAGAAAACCTGTTCGTGCGATATCTGCGATCCGGCCATCAATGATCACGCTTGTATCCAGAAGAATGGTGCGGCTCTCGGCCCAGTTTGCGCCGCTTTCAGCGCTGGTTGAAGGCGCTACAGCCTGGCCTCGTCCCGTGATTGTGGCGATCAGCGAGAAGAGATCCAACTGACGCATGACGAACACTGCCACGCCCAGGTAGCCAAACAGGACCACGCCAACGAAGGGCAATACATCGCCAAAGGGTGTTGGAAGCAACGAAATCGGAAAGGCCAGCAGGGCAGCGATGATTAAACCGACCACCAACCCTGCCAGCGATGCAAAGAGGCTCTGAGCAGAGATGCGGGCGAAGATGGCGCGTAAGGCGCGCAGGGGGCGCGTTGTAAAAAGAGGAGTAAGAATAAGTCCAACGAGTGCACCCACGAGGCCGATTGTGAAGGCGTATTGCTCTACCGAGAAGGTGTTGGAAGCAGCAGGGTTAGCATTAGCGATCTTTCCAAGGGTGGTGCCCCAATAAACACCCAGTGTTGTAAAGACAATCATGCCAATTAAACGGACAATAAAATCAGAACTCATATAAGTCCTCCAAAAAATATCACTTTGTTAAAGAACAGAATAAAAAATGGATAATTTCTATATGGGGATGATAGCACGGCTGGGGTTGGAAGTCAAATCTGAATCCTTAGGAAGAAAACCAGCGGCGCACCATTTCGATCTGGAAGCGGTAGCCGCCGTCCGTTTGTTCGACCAAATCGCGTTGCAGCAAGTTCGCAAGCGCCTCTTCGAATTGATCAGGGCAGCTGCTTTTCCAGGCGGTGTGGTGGATGATTGCATTTGGCCCTAATGCGGCAAGGGTCCGGAGCAGGCTGGCAGCCTGGGGGATGATCTGGTTATTTTGAATATCCATGAAAAACATGCTGCCGCTTTTGAGGGCGCGCGGAACGGTTTGCTCGACATCGTCTTCTTGCACGAGCATCTGGCTGCCTGGGGGTTGTTCATTCTTATATTCAACCAGTTCAAAGCAAATCTGCTGAATCAGGTGAGGATGTGCGCTCGTCAATGCCAGGATGCTTTGGCTGGCACAGGGGTGGTAAGTTAGAGGAAATTGAGGCACAGGTTTTTCGATCAATTGGAGCGCTTCGGATCTTTCCAAATAGCTGATCTTAATCACCTGGGCGTTGACCAGATAGGCAGACCAATGCGCCCATTCGTCCAGCGTATGTGAGCCGGCAAAAAGTACCCTGAACCTTTGGCGATGCTGGGTCAGATTTCGGAGCAGGCTAAAGAAGGGTTCGGGTTGCATGGCGCGGTTACGCAAGATGCTATCGAGGGCTTCGAATTCGTCGAACATGATCAATGCTTTGGCGTTGCGCTCTGAGAGAATGCGCTCGATTTCATCCAGCCAGAGTTGGAAACTGGAGAAGGGATCACCGGCTGCCTGCATCATCTCGTCCGGCGTTGGCAGGTTCAGGTTTCTCTGTTTTAAGGCCGTGCGGGTCATCTGGCGCGCCAGCCCCAGCAGAAGAAAGGCGTATGATTCGACACCGGACAGTCCCTGGCAATCCACGAACATTGGGATGAAAGATGAAGGAAGGATTCTTCCTAGATTGAGCAGCAAGGAAGTTTTTCCCATACGCCGCTGTCCATAGATTAAGAGAGGCGGGCTGGCAGGTTCCAATAACAGCCTTTCTATGCGGGCGATGATATCTGCGCGCCCGACGAAGATGTGTTGTTCAGGGGTGATGGGCGTACCACAGATGTATGGGTTTTGGAGTGGTTTGTCCTGAACGACAAGTTCGGCCAGATTTTCCAGGAAGTCTTTGACGGTTTTCTCCCATTGGACAACAATCGGGCTGAAACGGACAGCATAAGGGGCATTGCTGAGCATCAGATCCCGCTCGATCATCTGCAAACGTTCTTGCGCCAAACCGAGCGCCAGACGTTTGTGATAGGCGCTGTTCTGTTTGAGCGCGGTGAAGATATCCTGGCTGATCTGAGCAAGGTTGTTCAACAAATCACTGGCAAAGCCTGGAAGCTCGCCCAACCAGCGGGTTGTGTGTTCCTGGCTGATTTGGGTGATGGTCTGGCATTTTTCCAACCGACGGGCCGCCAGTTCCAGTTGGACGATCTGGGTTGCCCAACGTTGGCGGCCTGAAGCCAAAATGCGCATGAAAGATTGAGCTTCAACAGGGCGGTGTTCGGCCAGGAGGAGGAGATGAGCATCCAGTTCCAACCAGGGAAGGTACTGCATCTCGATCCAAAAAGCTGCGTGGTATTTAAACAATGAACGGCCATGAGGGAGATTGTGGTAATCGTATAGATAGAGCAAGCGGTTCCAGAGCAAGAAGAAAGGATAGAAAATTAGCGGTCGCCAGTAATTGCGCGTCAGTCCGGCGATTGTAACGATGATTAGATGAACCACCTTGAGCGGGCTGTACTCGAAATTCGCGATGATGATGGAATGAAAAGGAAACCAGATCAAACCTGAAGCCAGGGCGGCCGCGGTCGCACCTGGCCAGCGCCCGGCCAGTGGGAGGGTGACAGCCCAGATGATCCCAAATAGCGCGCTGAACATGTTACCTCCGCCAAGACCGCCGAACAAGAAAAAAGCCGGCGATTGTCCCGGCAGGCTGGAGTAGATGAAATAGACAACCCCGCCGCTCAGTCCCAGAAGTGAGCTGATGAAAAGCCCCCATTTTATTTTTTGCCCGCGCAGGATCAGCGTCAAGGAGATTATCAGGGAGAGAATCAACGCGCTGCCAAATGCCATCTCCAGCCGGAAGCTCATTTCGGGAACGTTTACCCCCAATTTTGGGGTTCCAGCGTCATAATCGAAGGCGCCTTTGAACGCAAGAACGCCAGCCAGATAGATCAGCCCAGCTACTGAGACGGTCGTAAGGAAGGCGCGCAGCGTCTTGAAGAAACTGTTCTTGATGTTGGTAGATGTTAGATTGACCAGAACGCTGCCGGTGAATCCGAGCGAAAAGCCGATAGGGAAATAGATTTCTTGAATGTTACCAGGGACAAAAAGCCCCATCCCAACCCCGAAAACCAACCCAAAAACGGCCCCTGCTGGAACGCTGGCGACTATGCCGAAAACCAGACTGGCGGTTGCCTGGGACGCCCAACCGAAGACGAGGGATTGGCATATCTGGAGAGGGGATGCTCCCCTGACTATCCTGGTTGTAAAGAGAACCAGGAGGACCATGAAGGTTGACAAGGCGTAGAGTTGAAAGACCAGGTTGCGGATTGCAGGCTGTTTCCAATCGGTAGGGGAGAGATCGAGCAGGCTAAAGTCCTGGCGGAGGCGAGGGGATATTTGAGAAATTCGCCTCTGCCAGGCAGCGGGCTGGTAGGCGATGCTGAAGAGGGCTGAAAAGCCTGAAATTATGTGGCCTTTTATTTGTTCCCAGGCAGAAGGTTTTTCACCGGCGGGGTCAGGCGTCATGGTTCAGCAGATATTGATAGCGGGCGATGCTGCGGAGAGCGACAGTTTTCCAGTCCTCGTTGTGACGCTCCTCTTCGAGGTGCGTCCAGCATGCCATGGAAAGAATTTGGAGCAGGGCAGGCCAGCATTGGCTTGTCTCCAGGATCCACTCGATATCAGCGGAATCGAATGGGATAGGGGAGCTGTTGACCAGTTCATAGGCCTCCTGGCGCGTGAGGGGGCCAAGTTCGATCAGGTGTCCAAAGATGTTGAGAAACGGCGACGGGCTGTTGTTTGCTAAGACCATGTGTTCTCTCAGTAGCTGAGAGGTGACGATAAATCCCAGCCGTCCTTCTGTGAGGTTGGCGCCAAGCGAGCGCAATCCCCACCAAAAGGTTTCGTTTAATTCTTGCGCCTGTAGAGCTACTGGAAGTTCGTCCATCAAAATCACAGCGGGGCTTGAGAGTTGTTGGCTAACCGCCTCGATGAAGG
>Ga0067045_1004504_pt1 | contig 13060 bp, 6 predicted proteins | sample TerdegcTABiofilm_FD_59184 | JGI IMG/M metagenome (GOLD analysis project Ga0067045, IMG submission 59184) | Combined Assembly of (Gp0054472, Gp0054536) Wastewater bioreactor microbial communities from Singapore -Terephthalate degrading...
GGAGGTGTCCTGCTTGTTGGGGCTACCGAAACCGATGTGGGAGCGGCAGAGGATCAGTGTCGGGCGCAGCGTGTCCGCCTGGCCCATCTCGATAGCCTGGGCGATCTGCTCGTGGTTGTGCGCGTCGACCTCGATGGTCTGCCATCCATAGGCGTCGAAGCGCTTGGCCACGTCTTCGGAGAACGCCAGGCCGGTGTCACCCTCGATGGTGATGTGGTTGTTGTCATACAGGTAGATGAGGTTGCCCAGCCCCAGGTGGCCGGCGATTGAGGCGGCCTCCGAGCCGATGCCCTCCATTAGATCGCCATCGCTCACGATCGCGTACACGTAGTGGTCGATGAGCTTGCGCTCGCCTGAGTTGAACCGCGCCGCCGCAACCTGGGAGGCGATGGCCATCCCCACGCCGTTCGCGAAACCCTGGCCCAACGGCCCCGTGGTGCATTCCACGCCGGGAGTCAGGCCGGCTTCAGGGTGCCCGGGGGTGATGCTTCCGAGCTGCCGGAAGTTCTTGATGTCGTCGAGGGAAACATCGTAGCCGCCGAGGTGGAGCATGGAGTACAGCAACATCGACCCGTGCCCCGCGGACAGCACGAACCGGTCGCGGTTCGGCCATTTTGGGTCGCGGGGGTTGTACTTGAGGAAACGGGTCCACAAGACGTAGGCCACGTCGGCCATGCCCATGGGCATGCCGGGATGGCCGGAGTTCGCCTGCTGTACCGCGTCGGCGGACAGCATGCGGATGGTGTTCACAGCGAGTTCATCGATCTTGGAGACAGCGGCCATGGGTCACACTCCCGGAGTCGGTTGCCGTACGGAACCCGGCAATTCTATGTCTTCTGGGCGATTTGCTCAAGGCATCGCTTCGGTTCTTCTCAGATTCCCCTGACGGGCAGGCCACCGAAGGGGTCGACCTGCGGCCTGTAACCGGGCGGGAACAGATCGTCGATCCGCCCACCATCCTGGTACAGCTGCCACGCATCCGGTGTTGACGGCACCTCCAGACGCGGGTGCTTGCGCCAACCGTCTCCATCCAGCGGCAACTCGTAGCCATCCGCGCGGAAGCGGGCGATGAGGGCCTCGCGGTGCTGCGCCAGGACCTTCATATACGCCGGGTTGCCGCACAGATCGCGCATCTCAGGCTCACCCGCGACCCTCGGGAACAGCCACTCGCGATCATCCGCCACGGAGTATACATACTTGAACCCGCTGGTGATGTACCCGTACAGGCCCCGGTCGCCCTGCTGGAACTGGCAGATCACGCCCTCGCGGTCGCAGTCGCCGGCAGCCAGTTGCGCAAGGTCGCGCCCGGCATGCTGCGGCTGGGTGTCAATGCCCGCCAGTGACAGGCAGGTGGGCAGGATGTCCACCAGGCTCGCAGGCGTCTCACAGACCTGGCCAGCCGCGAAGCGCTCCGGATACCGCACCAGGCAGGGAACTCTCGCCGCGGCGTCGAGAATGCTGCGTTTGCCCCAACTGCCGAAATCGCCCAGCAGCTCTCCGTGGTCGGCAGTGTGGATGACCAACGTGTTGTCCAACTCGCCTTGCTCTTCGAGATAGCTCAGGAGCCTACCGATTTGATAATCCACGAAGGACACGCAGGCGAAGTACGCGGCGCGGATGAGCCGGACCAGGTTCCCGTCGAAGCCCTGGTCGCGGTACTTGTACCGGTTCTGCACTCGGTTCCAGAAGGTAGTCATCTCCTCCCAGCCCAGCGGGAGGTGGGGGAAAGGCATCTCCACCGGGCGGTACAGACGGCTCCAGGGCACGGGGTTTTCGAAGGGCGGGTGGGGCTTGATGTAGCTGCTCCACAGGAAGAAGGGCCGGCTGCGATCTCGGCGCTGCAGGAACTCAAGGGACCGGTCGCCGGACCACTGAGTATTGTGCAGCCGGGCGGGAAGCTGGGAAGGCTGGGGAACGTAGTAAAACTCGCTGCGCATTCCGCTGGGGTCAACGATGTGCTCGTACCCGTTGGCTTTCAGGAACTCGCAGAAGTCGTCGCCGTCTCGCATTCCGCCTTCTTCGCTGTAGTCGCGGCTCTCAAATCCCCAGAGATACCTGCTGTCTGGCCCGAAATGCATCTTTCCGACGCCGTGAGTCTGGTACCCGGCGCCCCGGAGCATCTCCATGAGCGACGTGCGTTCCTGAGGCATCGGCAGGTTGCTGACGCAGCCCGTCGTGTGCGCATACTCGCCCAGAAGCAGGCTGCAGCGGGACGCCTGGCAGACAGGTGAGGCGCAATAGGCCGAGGTGAAGCTGGTTCCTTCGCGCACGAGACGGTCCTGGGCCGGGGTCTGGATATGCGGGTTGCCCAGGGCGCCAATGGTATCCGCGCGCTGCTGGTCGGTCATGATGAGCAGTATGTTGGGCTGGCGTGACATGGATGATCGCGTCCTTTGGCTTGGTACGAGTCAGGTGCACGGGTTACTGCGCCGATGTTGAGCCCGGCGGGTCCACCCAGACCGGGCTCGACCAGCCGAGATGGGTGTCTTCCTGGATGACGCGCAGGTACCACCACTCGGTGCCAGTGAGGGCTTCGGCACGCGTGAACTCGCCACTGAGGTCGTCCGCGGACCCGCCCTGCCAGGACTGCACCACTTCGTTGTTGCGAACCAGATCAACGCGCTTGACCGGCCCCGTGCCCACCACGCGCCAGTCGATTATCCTGGGGGTATCGGCAGCGTCGAGAGCGATCTCCGATCCCATCGGCCGGCCGTTCACGCGGAAGAAGATAAGCATGTGCGGGCCGGTGGTGGCGTAGCAGCTGCGGTCATGCATGGCGTCCCAGAGCCCGGCTCGGGTGAACTCCGCGCTCACGATAGCCGCCCGCGCGTCGCCGTTTCCCGGCCTGCCGGAGTGGGTATCCGTCGAGCCGATGAACCCCAGCCGGTGGCCCTTCGCTAAGGCGGTCTGCACACTGGCCCCGGCATCGGGGCGCTTCGCGCGAAGTTCCGGGTCCGGCCCGGGTACTTCGAAGGCACCGCGCAACTGGCAGATCTCCACGATCCGCTGGTACTTGTGGTTGATCGCCGACCAGTCCACCGGCCCCCAGACCAGTTCCCCGTTGTCAAGGCGGACGCCGGAGTCGGTGTTGGGGTGATGCGGCACGGTGAGGACCCGGTCGCCCGTCTCATCGTAGCGCGCCCACCAGCTCTCCATGTTGTCCGGCAGATCGTTGGGCTGCTCAGGCCCGGAATCCCCACGGTAGTAAGCATTCCTGTGTCCGCGCCGTCCGTCACTCCACTCGAAGCCCAGGAAGGTCACGAACTGCCCGTCCGCATTGTGCCGGTTGGTCACCCCAATGTTCCGCTGCCAGTGCTTCCCTCGGGGTGAGTGGTCGCTCAGGCCCGCGAAATCCATGCCGAAAAACCGCCGGGCGTACTCATACGCCAGGTCCGGGTCGCCCACGGCGTCGGCGGAGATCTCGCAGTGTGAGTGGATATCGCCGAAGAAAATGCCCGGTTCCTCCGGCTTGCGCGGCAGGATCGGGTTACTGATCGCCTTCATCTCGCCGCAGGATGCCGTGATCCGGCTGACCTGATTGGCCGGTACCGTGACCCGAAACTCGTGGCTTCCGCGGTCGGCCTCGGTGAAGGCGTAGGGCTCCGGCATCGCAGCGCCAGTCGAACATCGCAGGCTGACGGTGCCCCGGAAAGCCTCGCACGGGTTGCCGTGGGCATCGGTGACCGCCACCGTTACCCGTCCCGCGGCGCCTTCGATGGGGCGCGCCTCCGCGGTGCAGAGGACCTGCTTCGCCTCGCCCCCTGTTGAGGTCAGGCGGAAAGTGCCCTCCAGCGGGAAGTCCGCCGAGTTCGGGTCAGGGCTGAGGAGACCGCCCAGTTCCGCGATCACGTTCGTGAAAGCAGTGTAGGTGAGGTCAGCGCGGATGGTGACCGTATCCCCGGCCTTCAGCGCCGTGCCTTCGATGAGGGTGATGATCGCCGCCACCGGCTGCGGAGTGGGCGGCCAAGTGCTCTTCGGCGGCGGGATGGTAATCTCGAACGCGTGCGCGGGATTTCCGGTGTCCGCCCGGAATCCAGCGAGCCTGAACTCGCGCGCCGGTCGCCAGGCCTCGAAACGCAGCTTGATGGCCCCGCCGGGTCGCAGGCCCTTCTCGCCGATGCGCACAGTGAACTCCACCGGCGCGGTCTGCCCCGCGATCCCCGGCGTGTCGGGGGATATGCTCAGCGTCCCGAACATCGTCCCCGCACCGGCAAAGGCGGTCACCGAGACATCATCGAACCACAACGAACCGGTGGACTTGACCAGACCCATCACAAGCTGCAGGTCCACCGTGCCCGGCTCGGGCTCCAGCGAGGCGCCGAACTCGCGCCAGTCGTAGGTGCCGCTGACATCAGCGATCATCTGATTTCGCAGCACCTGCCCGTTCTCGTCGCGATGCAGCACACCGATGCGCCCCTTGACGCTGTCCGCCTTGACCCACGACGAGATCCAGACGCGGCCGCCGGGAAGCTTGCTCACGTTCTGGCGCCAGGCCTGGACGAAAGTGCTCTGGGCATCGGGGTCCGTTCCAGTGACACGGGCCGAGCGGGCACCCGAATGCGCGATCTGGTCATCCCACGCGAACTCAACGCCCGGGAGCGTAGGCATGGTCCATCCCGCAGGCGTCTGGCCATCATCACCGGCAGTCTCGAAGCCCGGATTGGCGACCAGGTTGTCCTGCGCGTGAGCGCAGCCAAGCGTAAACAGAAGAGCCAGAAGCAAAGCGGGCATGGTCCATCTCTCCGAGGGCGAGACATATGGGCACCTATTCTCCTCGTCGCTGGGATGCCCTTCATCCATACGACCAGAAGGCCCGCAATGGCATTTGAGCGAACTTTGCTGCGACACGGACACAGGAGGCTGCCATGCGACGGCTCACGATTCTCGCCATCATTCTCGCCGCTTGCTCCCAGGCTGCGGAAGTCCAGGTCAACGTGGACGCTTCTCGGGTCCTCGTCCTGGGCGATCAGCCGAAGGTCGACGCCAACCTGTTCGGCATCACCGCCTTCGAGGGATTCCCGGCGGTGGTCGCTGACCGCGACTACCGGTCCATGGTCCAGGCACTCAGACCGGGGTGTTTCCGGTTCGGCGGCGGCATCAGTTGGTTCGCGCCGCCTGAGTACGATCCGGAGTGGTTCGACACGCAGGCGGCCGCCATCATGTTCGAGCAGACACTCCTGTTCGGCAACAAGTACCCCTTCGGGCGCTTCCTGCCGGTGGTCCGCGAGATGGGCGCGGAGCCCATGCTTTCACTGGGCGGCCCGCCTACCTATCTGACCCAGGAGGGCACGAACAACCCCTCTGATTTCGGCAAATGGGCCCAATACTGTGCCCGTTACGTGGGCCTGTGGAAGCGCTTCGACCCGAATTTTCGGCTGGTGCAGATCTGGAACGAGCCCAATGCCTCGTGGTTCCGAGACCCCCGCGCCAATGACAGAGGTACGAGCGCGGCAAGCCTGCACATTGAGATGGCGAACAATGTGGCCCGGGCGATCAAGGCGCGCTACCCGGACATCCAGATCGGCGGACCCGTGCTCTGCTGGCCGCCGGGTTGGCCGCCGTCACAGGTCGGCCAGAAGCCCTGGTATACCTGGCAGGGGTGGACCTTGCCGTGGCTTGAGGGCACGAGGGACACTGTGGACTTCTTCGACTTCCACGTCTATGACGTCTCGCCCGGCGATCTGCAGGTACAGACGGAGATGACGTACAACCAGGCGCTGCTCACCCAGGGCCGGAAGCTCCCGATCTGGATCACCGAGAGCAACACCAATCTCAACCCCGAGGAACTTAACGACCCGCGGGCGATCTGGGAGAAGCGCTTCCTGCCCTACCAGCGACTTCTCCTGCGGGGAGTGCTACCGCAGGCGGACAAGGTGGCCGGGAATCTCTACCACGACCTGCACGCGAAGAACCACACGCTCCTGCCGCGCGGAGCCTTCGATCCAGACCCCATGTACTGGCTGCTGTGGATACTGCGCGACCTCCGTGGCTGGAGGCTGGTTGCCGATAGCGCGGACGAGAGCGTGGTCGCATTCGCCACTGCCGAAGACGACCGGGTGAGCGTGGTCCTGTTCAACGATTCGCCTGAGGAGGCAGTTGTCCGGCTGTCCGTGCGTATGCCCACCGGCTACGCAACCGGCCCGCACATGCGCGCGGTGGGGATGACCGAGGCCGGGGTACCAGGCCGCATCCAAGTGGACTCCAGCTTCGAGCGCACAGGCGCCCAGCCGCTCGGGACTGTCACGCTGCCGAGATATGCAACCGCTTGCGTCAGCTTCCTGATGCAGAACTTCGTCAGGCCAAGCGCTGCGGTGGAGTATGCCGAGCACTTCGGCGATGCGACCGTCCGGTTCCTGGACACGGGCGATCCGGCGGACTTCGTGGTGCGGGTGCCTGACGGGGAAGTGGAGAGCGCGTGGCTGCGGGTCGGCCTGCTCGGACCGCAGGCGACGGACAGGCTGGCGGCGACACTGAACGGGCAGAAGCTTGCCCTGGAGTCTGTGGCGATGCAGGACATCCTGCTGGAACCCGGGCAGCTCGCGGCGGAGAACCCCGTCCGCATCAATCTGGAGGCGCCCACGGACAACCCGCGCCTGGCGGTGGGGTTCGTGAGCATCATAACAAGGAGAACGGCCACGGTGTCCGCCGGGTGATGTGGGGCTACGTCACGTCAATCGCGTCCACCGGACAGACCTGCCGGCAGGTGTCGCAGCGGATGCACTTCTCCGTGTCGATCTGGTGCCGCTGGTATGGGGCGATCGGGATGGCATCCGCGGGGCAGTCCTGGGCACACCGTGTGCAGCCGATGCACCGGTCGTTGACGCTGTAGGTGATGAGCGCCGCGCATTTGCCGGCCGGACAGCGGCCCTCGATATGGGCCTCATACTCGTCGCGGAAGTACCGGATAGTGGTGAGGACCGGATTGGGCGCGGTCTGCCCCAAGCCGCAGAGACTGGCGCGCTTCACGGCCTCCGCAAGCTCTGACAGGCGCTCGATGTCTCCGGCCTTGCCCTCCCCGGTGCACAGGCGGTCGAGGATGTCGAGCATTCGGCGGGTTCCCACGCGGCAGAAGGTACACTTGCCGCAGGACTCCCGCTGGGTGAACTCTAGGAAATACCGGGCCACGTCCACCATGCAGTCGCGGTCATCCATGACCACCAGGCCACCTGAGCCCATGATCGCTCCTGCCTTGTGCAGGGCCTCGTAGTCCACTGTGATGTCCGCCAGAGCCTCGGGGATGCAGCCCCCGGATGGCCCACCGATCTGCACCGCCTTGAACTTTCGGCCTTCAGCAACCCCGCCCCCAATCTCCTCCACGATTTGCCGGATGGTGATGCCCATCGGCACCTCAATAAGCCCGCCCCGGTTGGTTTTCCCGGTGAGCGAGAAGACCTTGGTGCCCTTGCTCTGATCGGTTCCCAGGGCCGCAAATGCTTCGGCGCCCTTGCGGATGATCCACGGCGCGAGGGCGAGAGTCTCCACATTGTTCACGAGGGTCGGCTGGCCCCAAAGGCCGGTGTCCGCGGGGAAAGGCGGCCGCAATCGGGGTGATCCGCGCCGTCCTTCGAGGGAAGCGATCAGCCCGGTTTCCTCGCCGCAGACGAAAGCGCCCGCGCCTTCCATGATGGCCAGGCGCAGGCTGAAGTCGGTTCCGAGGACATTGTCGCCGAGTATGCCGCGCTCCTCGCACTTCTGAATGGCCTGCCAGATTCGGCGCACCGCGAGGGGATACTCGGCGCGGATGTACAGGACACCTTCGCGCGCTCCCACCGCGTAGGCCGCGATTGCGAGGCCCTCCAGGACCCGGTAAGGGTATGATTCCAGGAGCATGCGGTCCATGAACGCGCCAGGGTCGCCCTCGTCGCCGTTGCAGATGACATACTTCGGTTCGCGTTCGGAGCTGTGTACCAGCGACCACTTGCGGCCGGTGGGGAACCCCGCGCCACCGCGCCCGCGCAGGCCGGAGCGGCTGATCTCGTGGATCACTTCCTCCTGCGTCATCCCGGTCAGGCACGCGCGTAAGGCCTCGAATCCATCGTGCGCCAGGTAGTCGTCGAGATCCAGTGGGTCGGTGACGCCGTACAGTTCGGTGGCGATGTGCTTCTGCGGGCCCAGGAAGGCGCAGACCGGGCCGTCACGGGTGTCGATGGAGTAGCGGGTCACCGGTTCCCAGGCCTCGTCGGTGAGAATCTGGTCCAGCGCCTCTGTCACCAGCGAGCGCACCTTCGGCGCCAGCGCTTTCGGCTGGAAGTGCCGCCGGACCACTCCCCGCGCATCGGCTGCGCGCATCTTCGCGTAGGTTGTCGGCTGCTGTCCCGGGACGTGTACTTCGACGAGGGGCGTCTGGTGGCACATGCCCACGCATCCCACGGGTTTGACCACAACAGGCGCCTGGAGTTCGCGGACAGCCTCCTCCAGCGCTGTGCGCACATCCATGCTCCCGCCGGCGATGCAGCACGAGCCCACTCCGATGCGGATCTCCGCCATGCCCTCCGCGGGAGACTGGCCGGGCAGCAGAGTCAGGCGCTTTTCGGCGCGATCCACATCACGCAGAAAATCGCTGAGCATGTCCGGCACGCCATCGGGAGTAACATGCCCGTAGGTGATGCCGTCGATCTGGACCACGGGAGCGAGGGTACAGCAGCCAAGGCAGTCCACGCGGCCAAGTGTGAACAGGCGGTCTTCGGTAGTGTCGGCGTCGCCCTCGAGCTTCAGGTGCCGGCGCACCGCGTCCGTGACTAGTCCCGCTCCCTTTACGTGGCAGGCGGTCCCGTGGCAGACGCTGATCACGTGCTTGCCCACGGGCTGGTGACGGAACTTGGAGTAGAACGTAGAGACGCCCTCGATGGTGGCGGGAGAGATATCCGTGATCTCACTCACCCGCCGCAGGGCCTCGAGGGGCAGGTAGCGGTAGCGCTTTTGGATGGCCTGCAGAATCGGGATCAGCGCATCAGCCTGCCGTCCAAGGCGCTCCACGATGGCGTCCACTTCGGCCAGGTCAATGCCGGCAGCCGGGCACGACTCGCATGCGCAGACGGGCTCAGGCACCGGCGCCTCGTTCACCGCGGGTTCTTCGGTTGTGGGTGCGGCTTGCGTTTCGGGTGTCATTGCTTTTGGGATTTGCCAATGCAGAAGAGTCGCTTCTCAGTACGCATGAAGATGTGGCCGTCAACGAGGGCAGGCGTGGTCTCGGTCTTCTCGCCCAGCTTGCTGCGCACGAAGAGCTTGTACTTGGTGGCTGCTTCGATGACGTGGGTCGTGCCGTCGGTGTCCGTCAGGTACACCTTGTTCCCGGCGATGATTGGTGATGCGGTGAAGGAGACCTTCAGGTCCTCCTCCCACAGCAGCTTGCCGGTCTTCGCATCGAGACAGGTGACCGTGCCGTAGCTGGCCGCGAGGATCACGATCTCGCCGTTGCAGGCCGGGCTGGTGGTATCTGTCGCCCCCACGTCCGACTTCCAGACCCGCGTGGGCTTGTCGTTGGTGCCGGGAGCCGGAGGCTTGATCGCGAACACTCCCGCCCCATCCTGGCAGACGTATACGATCCCATTGGCGTAGGCTGGGCTGGGGGCCACGTCGCCGCTTAGACATTCCACCCGCCAGAGCTCTTTGCCCGTTGCCGGGTCGTAGCTGATGACGAAGGGGTTGGCGCAGGTGACCACTTCCGCTCGGCCCGCATTGATGATCAGCGCAGGACTTGCCCAGGAATTGGGCACTGGTCGGGGGGTGCTCCACGCGTTCTTGCCGGTCTCCGCATCCAGGGCGATCAGCTCCGACATCCCGTCTTCTTTGGAGGAGCCCTGGTCGAACTGGATGATGACCTTGCCGTCGTAACAGACCAGCGACGAAGCATGGCCGTATACGTTTTCGGGCCGTCCAAGAGCCTTGGCCCAGGCGAGCTTGCCATCGAAGTTGAACGCAGCAACGTCTCCGTTTGCGAAGATCGCGAAGGCGCGTTGGCCGTCGGTGGTCATGGTCGGCGCGGAGTAACCGGTATCGTCCATGACATCAGGCGGATCGTCGTCCTTGCTCATCTCGATGACGACCGGCTGCTTCCACAGGAGTCTGCCGTCTATGGCGTTGAAGCAGTACACCTCGCGGGCCTTCTCGGTGGCGCCGGCCAGGAAGACCTTGTCTCCCCAGACGATAGGGGAGTTCTTCCCGGGAAGCGGCACTGGCGTCTTCCAGAGGATGCCCTTGCCTGAGGTGGCGTCCCATTCGCTGATGAACTCGCTGGACGCACGGCGGCCAGCGCCAGGCCCACGGAAAAGCGGCCAGTTGCGCTGGAAGTCCGCGGTGAAGGCGGCCTGCGCGGGCTGGCTGCCGTTCGCTCCGCCGGGCAGTCCGGGTGCGGCGCCTCCGGGCAGGCCGGGGGTGAATCCGGCTCCACCGTTGGGTGTTGTGCCAGTGCCTTCAGGCGCGGTTGGAGCGTCAGGACCAGGCTTGCCAGGCGGTCCCGGAGGTCCAGGGGGACCTGCAGGTCCGGGTGGTCCAGCGGGCCCCGCAGGCCCAGCCGGACCCGCCGCGCCGGGGGCCCCGGGAGCACCGGGAGCACCAGGGGGGCCCGGGTAACCTGCGGCTCCGGGGGCACCGGGCGCTCCGGGAGCGCCCGGCGGCCCTGCCGGTCCAGGCTGGCCGGGAATGCCCATCGGAGCTGCCGCGCCAGTCTGGGGAGCGGCGGGATTACTGGCTCCGGCCACGAGCGTAGGATTTGTCTCCGGGTTCCCGCGCAAGGCCGCTTCCTGTTCGTCCGCCTTCGCCTTCTCCGCGGCACGCACGTACTCGGACGCCGGGTCATGCCTGCCCAGAGTGGCCAGGATAATGAATGCGCAGGCCAGCACAATGCCGAGAGCGGCCACGGAGCGCCGCCCGAGTGCCGCTTCCGTCCAGGTTTTCGCAGGCCCGGCTGCGTCAGGTTCCGGCAGCTTCTCGGTGAACCGGGCGGCCGCATGCAGGGAACCCAGCAGCACCACAACACCCGCCAGCAGCAGGTACATGCCCAGGAAGGCCCGGGCCCGGGTGCGAAGATACGTGGCCCGCACCCGCCGGTCCAACTCCCGGATCTCGTTGCGGACCTTCATGTTCTCCGGTTCTCGGGCGAGCTGGCTCTTGAGGGTGTGGATCTGCGCCGGCTCCCGCGGATCAGCGCCCCGCGCCTGGATCATGTTCGCCGCAAGCAGGCCGAGAACCACCAGGCAGAAGACGAATGCCACGGCCGCCGTGGCAAGCGCCGCCTGGCGGTACATACGTACGCGTGCGTCCTGCGGGGACGGGGTCTGCACCTCGTCCGTCATGACTGGTCCTCCTGTGGTGCGTCCGTCAGAGACAGCGCCCGTTCATGGTCCAGTGGGCAGTAGTTGTAACACCGCCCGCAGACGACACAGGCGGACTGGTTGATCTGATAGATGCTCCGGTGGCGGCGCACCGAACCCGACACCAGCCGCAATCCCAGCACAAGCCCTAACCAGCCGCCGAGAAACCAGCTCCCCGTGGCGTACCTGCGGTGTACGTCCAGGGCCGCCACGTATGCGTCGGTCCGCGGCACACCGCGCTTTGCAAAGGCCTCAGTCTCGTCGGTCGGCTCGGTGATCTTGCCCTGTTCCTCCTGCCAGACCTGGGCCGCGAGCCTCACCCGGTAGTCCGCCCGCGCAAGGAAAGGGCTTGCCAAACGTACCAGCCCGCCACCAGCGATCATCAGCACGGGGATCAGCGCGATCAGCAGGCCCAGTCGCCTGCGTTCAGCAGCCCGCGGAAGATACTGCGGCGCCGGTGTGGGCGGCTGAATCGCCCCGTACGGGCAGGCTTCCGCACACAGGTGGCAGTTGATGCAGTCGCCCGTGGTGATGCGCACCTTCTCCCGCGAGAACGGGGATAGCAGGCCCAGCAGGAACCCGTAAGGACAAGCATACCTGCAGTACGGCCGGCCGACAACCACCGACAGCAGGATCACGGCGATCCCGAGGAAAACCATGAGCGTCCCGCCGCCGAACCGGAAGACCTGCACGAAAGGGTCGTAGCGGCAGATGATGAACGCGCTGCCCACCGCGGCGAAGAGCACTCCGAGGCCTAGATACAGCGCCGGGAGCAGCGCCAACGCACTGTTCAGCCACGAGGGGACCTTCAGCGGCCGCAGCAGAACCAGCTCCTGCACCGCCCCCAGCGGGCATACCGACGAGCAGAATGACCGTCCCCAGAAGAGCGCGCACACCAGGGGCAGAATGAAGAAAAGGCCGACAGCCAGTGGCAGAGCGTACTGCTCGGGGCCCAGCGCCAGGGCCACATTCTGCACGGCTCCCACCGCGCAGACGCAGCCCTTCTTGTAGAAGCCGAAGTAGAGCACCGCGAAACCTGTCAGCACAACCAGGTGTCGGCGCGACCGGGTCCTGAGCCCGAAGTACGCAGCAAGCGCCAGGGCAGCGGCGAGCACGCCCACATCCGCGAATCCTAGCCACTCGGGCCGCGGCGCCGGCGTGGGCACGTCCGGAAACGCATAGGGCTTTGAAAACTCGGGCGGGGGAAAGTTGAACTGCTCCTCAGCGTACAGATGCTGGGAAGCGGTCAACAGAGCAGTGATGAGCGAAAAAACGTTGTTCATGCGTTCCCTTGCTTCTTGAGCCTCAGCAGGTAGGGAGCAGAGGCGGGGACTCTCCGGAACGCATCGGCAGGGCAGGCGCTGGCGATGGCGCACTGGTTGCAGTTGAGGCACCGGTCGTGGCGCACCTGCATGATCAGCGAGCCGTTCCCGAACTGCTGGCAGCCCTCAACACACAGCGCGCAGCCGATGCACTTGTCTTCCTCGATGATGTACTGGTGGTACGGGTCCTCCACCAGCGCCCGGCGAATCGCGTCCGTGGGGCAGCGCCGGTTTTCAGCGGTCTCCTGGTCATCCAGGCGCTGGTCCACGTAGTACCCGAAGCACAGTTCGCAGTACCCGCAGATCTCGTGCTCGTGGACGCATTTCACAGCGGACGGGTTGAGCACGCACTCCGTGGCGCATTTGCCGCAGGCGACGCATTTCCTCGGGTCGATTTGCCAGACAAGGTTCTCCGTGTTGCCTCGG
>Ga0067045_1031140_pt1 | contig 13059 bp, 10 predicted proteins | sample TerdegcTABiofilm_FD_59184 | JGI IMG/M metagenome (GOLD analysis project Ga0067045, IMG submission 59184) | Combined Assembly of (Gp0054472, Gp0054536) Wastewater bioreactor microbial communities from Singapore -Terephthalate degrading...
CCGACTCGGCCTGCTTCAAGAAACCAATGATCTGCTGCTCGGTAAATCGACTCTTCCTCATGTCCGTCATTCTCCAGGTTGACGGACCTCACTTCCATTCAGGTGGTACGGCTATGAGGGAGCACGTCAATACAGCCAGCCTTCATGCGTGGGCGTGGTGATGAAGCTGATGTCTGTGCCCCAGGGTATTGAGTGCTCCGATCTTGAACTGCTGCTCCAATAGATGCGGGACCAGGATAGATCGCGCCAATGCGTCGGCAATGCGGCACCCATGCGGCTTTACCAATCCATGGCGGCGGCTGCACCCGCCCGATCTGGTGCCTGTCAGAACAGGTCAGAACAGGAGCAATTGCCGAATCAAAGCTGGAGCGTTCTGCAGCGCATGCTCCACGGCAAGGCTGTCCCTACAGGCTGTGTGCTTTGGGAATCCGTCGCGACAAGCGCCTGGCGCGCTCTAATGTGCCGGGCAGGTATGGACTTGCCGCCTCACGCAGCGCGCAACGCTCAATCGGCAGCCGCGAGCCGATGCCTACAAGTCAACGCTGACCCATGCCCAAATTGACATTGCTTGACAACATTGAGCGCCCGGAGTCTTGGAATAGGAACTATCTGAAGCTGGCGCCCGATCCAGCTATCTAGACTGCCGCCCTGTATGACACGCATTCGCTCATGGCCACCACATTGGTGCGCGAGCAACTGCGCATCAATCAAGAACCGCCGCGGCATAAACCTATCGTCATGGAGGCCGACATCAAAGACCCTCGTTACCAAAGAATGCGCACCAACCAGCCGCACGCATCCCGCCTTCTTGCCGGCTGGCCATGGGATCTGCTCTCCGGCGCATTGGTTCAAGTGTCGACTCGTGCAAGTAGCTGCCACTGCCATTTTGTGTGCTGGCACAGCGCACCCATACTGAAGTACTGACATGAAGAAAATCAATGTCAAACCCTTTGCCGCAGACAAGGCTTCTGCAGTTGATTCTGATGCCCGCCCCGCTTCGGTGCCGAAGGCTCAGGTCGCCAGCCTTGAAGCACAGCTGATTGGCCATGGCCTGAGTCGCCATGTACCAGCCATGCAGGGTGGCTTTGACGTCATCACCAACTACGGCTCCTGGCACGTGGATGGCGAACTCGCCGCGCAAATGGCAGAAGTGATGCGCCTACACCTGATGAAGCAGTTGGAGACGGTATAGACCTCCTATAGGCGATCTTGAGCACCAGTTGGCGAACTAGGCCACGGCGTCGTGATCAATCTGCCATTCGCAGTTTTTTCATGGACATGCCAGACACGCCAACTTCGCCGTTCATGGACAGGCTGACATTGAGAATGCCGGAGTGCAGACCCCGAGCCCGCATGCACCCATTGCCTGGAAGCTCTCGCTGCAGATGGCTCAGTATTTCGCCGGGCAAGCCTTGGTGCGGGGCATGTCGGCCGTGTGCCAAAGTCAGAAGCATCCCGCAAGGCTATGCCTCTTGCAGCCGCACAATGCCGCGCGGCAGTGGCAGAAGATGGAGGCTGCGTCTGAACTCGGTGCGAGTGGTGAACATGCAGGCTGCGAATGATCGGGGTTGCCGCTGACACTCAGCCATCCATGGGAACGCGCACCAGGCCAAGGCACTCAGATCGACCAGGAATGGGCGGCATGCGTCGAGTCCAAGCGTGGTGAAGGCTGGATGGGACGCCTGTCACCCGCTGCCCAACACCAAGGATGCCCGCGTTTCGCGGGCATCCTGCCTTTTGAGGTAGCCATCAGTGACTTGGATAGGCTGCTCGCCAACCAACAGGCACAAGCCATCCAGCAATTCCCAAGGGCTAACAAGGTGTGAAGTACAGGGTATCTTTCCTCAAGCCTCGGCAACAAATTTTGGCGGCAGCAGACTGGCCCGTGATCACTCCGAATGGGCGCTCTACCTTGAGCTGAATCATTGGCAGCAGGTGCATGCACGGTGTGTACCAGGCGCGACCTGGCCTCCCACCGACGTACGCCTTCATGCCGAAGTACCGCTGATTGCCTTTCTCGGCATCTGGTGCATTTCTGGATCATGCGACTTGGCGCTGTGCTTGTCGGAGCTGGACGCGCCGATCAACGTCGCGCATCCACAATGGTGCTCACAAGCAGCCGCTTTTTTACTCACCAGCAAGTCGGTGACCGTCTTCGGAATTTGCTCGGCCAGTTGGTGCGCTTCCCGTCAATGTCGCAAACGCAGATTGTGGCTCTCATCGGTTGTGGCACTGTCGCATGGCAGGCAGGCGAAGTCCCGAGACAGTGGCGTGGCGCGCTGTGCGGCGCGTCTTTCATGGCTGGGTCGCTGGGCGTGAGCCTGCATGTAGCGAATGCGCAGCAGCAGGCGACCTGGACCCTTCAGCACCATGGCGCCATCAATGGCGCCCCAATCTTTCCACGGCACGACTTGCTGCACCTGCTTGAGGAATTCGCGTTTGCGTGTCTTTTGGGTGGAAAGGTTCAGACCCAGATCAGATTGCGGCATGGGCCGGGATGCTGCCGCACCCGGCACGCATATGCGGGAGATCTATGCAGAGGCTACCGAACGCCGCAGCTTCTCCTTTTCGAGAAGCTTGACCACCTGCTCACCGCGTTGACCAAATTAGCCCAGCACAGCTGACATGCCGCGGTTGTGTGAACAAGCCATGGGCTGAGAGACTCCCTGTCGATTTGGTACTCGTCAGATTCAGATTCATCTGAACCGCAAGCAGGCGCTCGCTCAATAGCATTTGCCTATGCACCGACTGCCCCTCAGGCCCATTACAAAAAATGCCACGATCGCCACGCGCCTGCCTGCGGCATTGCTGTATGCGCTTGCAGTGTCTGTGCTGCTATGTGCCGTCACCATGGCATTGCTTTATTGCTTCTGGTCGATCAACGACAGTGTGTCGAGATACCGGCGCCAGATGAACGCTGCGGCCTACAACGCCCAGCTTTTCTTTGATCAGCGCGAGCAATTGCTGCGCGCCACGGCAACGTCTGCGGTCCGCAACCTCAAGCCATTTGCGACCTCCCAAATGCTCGGCCTGTCGAGCCACATCAGGCAGCTCGAGACTTACCCGTTGCCGGAGGGCGAGAATCGCCACGAGTGGACATTGGTCCTGACCCCGCGGGACGTGCATGACAACAGCCGTATCAAGACAACGCTTGTCTACACGTCCATGCGCAGCGGCACCACACTGCCGGTATTGGGCGACAGCGCCTCGAAAGCGCCTGATATCTCTGCGCAAACCCAGAAGTGGATCGCCAACGCGCTATCGAGCGAAAACCCGAAGGTGGACATCTCAGGCAGCCCCCCGCTGGTATGGTTGAATCCGCCCAACGACGACGCTGAAAGGCTGTTTCTTTACACGCCCATCGACAGCACCGAGGCCACCAGCGGTTGGCTGGGCATCACGTTCGACGATATCGGCTCGGCCCTGGACCTGACCAGCATGGCTGGAGGCAGCTATGTCCTCTACGACCCCCATGGTCACGCGACGCTGCGGGGCGCCAACGCTCCCGACATTGACGGCGACTCCCTGACCGACAACTTCGGCATTGTCTGGCAGGGCAGCATCCCCAGATATCTGGCGCTGAGCAAGTCCGTAGGACATGCCGGCTGGCGCCTGCAGTACTACATGCCCGTCAAGCAACTGCTCAAGAACAACGCCGCAAAGCTCTACGGCGCGCTGGCTCTTTGCATGGCACTCGCGGTCATCCTGCTTCTGGTCTCCCGCTACATCCACCGCAAACTGCTGACTCCCGCGAGATCCAACTTCCTGGCCTTGGTGGACAGCGTGACCCTGAACCGAAAGCTGCTGAAAACCGCGCCGGTCGGTCTGGCGCTGCTGCGGCACAACGAGAACGAACCATTGCTATCCAACGATCTGGCGCACGCCTGGCTGAAGACCGAGCGGGACTGGAGGCATATTGCCGCGTCCACCAATCTGAACGGCATTGGCGGGGATCTCGAACTTGAAGATGGCCGCGTGGTCCAGCGCACCTTCACCCCGATGACATATTGCGGCGGACCCGCTGTTCTGTGCACTATCAACGACGTTACCAAACTCAAGCAGACGGAGTTGTCGCTGCTCAATGCCATGCAGGCTGCCGAAGCGGCGAACCAGGCCAAGACGCTGTTCCTGACGACCATGAGCCATGAGATCCGCACACCGCTGTACGGGATTCTCGGCACGCTGGAGCTGCTGTCACTGACCGGCGCGACCGAGCAGCAACAGCAATATCTGGACACTTTGCGTCACTCGTCCACCGTCCTGCTATCGACCTTGAACGACACCCTGGATCTGTCGCGCATCGAAGCGGGCTATATGACGCTGGAGCGGCGCCCCCTGGCTCTGCTCGAGGTACTGGACAACGTGGTTTCCACCTTCTGCGTGCGCGCAGAACGCAAAAACCTGAGGCTCTATTGCACGGCCTCCGTCAACACGCCACTGCTGGTGCTGGGTGACGTCACGCGGCTGCGCCAGATCCTGGACAACCTGGTCAGCAACGCCATCAAGTTCACGGTGAGCGGGCACATCGTGCTGCGCCTGCGCTCGACACCGGTCGAAAAATCCCATGTGCAGCTGGAATTCGAGGTTGCCGACACTGGCATCGGCATTGCCGCCGAGCATTTGCCACAGCTGTTCGACCCCTATTTTCGTACCGACTCCGACATTGACCAGCTCATACAGGGCACAGGCCTGGGCTTGTCCATCTGCTCGCGCCTGTCGCAAATGATGGGCGGCGAGCTGGCCGCCACCAGCGAACTGGGCATCGGCACGCGAATCTCATTCAAGGTGACGCTGCCCATTGCGGCGGAATCGATACCCGGCAATCTGCCCATGCTGTCGCCCAAAAAGATCTACGTCCGCGGGGCCGTACCCGAGGTCGTGAAAAACCTGTGCGGCTGGCTGCGCCTGTGGGGTGCAATGGCAATGCCATACCGCGAGCATCGCTCCTCCATGGATACGCAGGCACTGCTGATCGAGGCCTGGCCCTGGGCGATGCCTCTTGCGCATTGGCAGCACCAGCGCATCGTCATGCATCCGCCCGGCGCCCGGCACGGCATCACCGCAGACCGCAACACCCTGCTGATCAGCGCCCACGGCATCCTGGGTCTGGGCCGCGCCATACAGCAGTTGCGGGAAGGCCAAGGCCTAGCGGCCCCCATCGGACAAGCCGATCGCGACCTGATCAACATGAATTTACTGGTGGTGGAAGACAACCCGATCAGCCAGCTGATACTGCGCGAACAATTGCAGCACCTGGGCTGCAAAGTGGCGATTGCGACGAATGGGCAGACCGCCCTGAACCGGCCTGACATCCAGGAATTCGATGCCATTCTGACCGATCTGCACATGCCGGTGCTGAACGGGTATGAGCTGGCGTTTGCGCTGCGCGAACGCGGCTACGCGCGCCCGATTCTCGGGCTGACCGCCAACGCGTTTCCAGAGGAACAGCGGCGCGGCCTCACCTCCGGCATCAGCATATTGCTGATCAAGCCGCTCTCGATAGCCCAGTTGCGCAAAATCCTGAACTCGATCAAAGCCGAGGGGAGTTAATCACCATGCTTTCCAAATACAGAATCCTTGTCCTGGACGACCACGAGTTTTCCTGCGCCCGAATCTGCGCCATCCTCGCAGATGCCGGATTCGTTCACGTCAGGGCGGCACAAACTGCCGAGCAGGCATTGGAGCTGATGCATGCGGAGCACTATGACATCGTCATCATGGACATCAGGATGCCCGATATGGATGGCGTGCAGTTCATCCGCCGACTCGCCCTGGAGAACCTGACACCCATGCTTGCGATCTCCAGCTCCTGCTCGCGCCGCATCATGAACAGCGTCAGCCTGATGGCCAAGGAAATCGGATTGTTCGTGCTGGACGCCTTCTCCAAGCCGTTCGACCCCAGCTATGCCCAGACCATCATCAGCAAGCTGCGGCACCGTGTAGCGACGCAGACCTCAAGCCCTGCTCTTCGCTTTGGCCAGCCCCTGGTGTTCGACAAAGCGGCCATAGAGACCGCACTGAGCGCCCGCAAGATACAGGCGTGGTTTCAACCCAAGATGGCACTGCGCACCGGTGAGATCGTAGGCGCTGAGGCGCTCGCCCGCTGGGATCATCCCGAACACGGCTTCATGTTGCCCGGCTCGTTTCTGGCCGCCATCCACCATTGCAAACTCGAGCGGCAGTTGCTCCAGCGCATGCTCGAGGATGCGCTGACCGCGCATCGACAGTGGCGCGACATCGGCTATACGATTCCCGTATCCGTCAATCTGCCGGTCCCCCTTCTGGAGAACCCGGATCTGCCGGACGAACTGGAGCAAACCGCTCGCCAATGGGAGATCCCCCCAGGCAACATCAATTTTGAGCTGCTTGAAGACGAGACAACCGCTGCGCCTGCGCACTACTACATGGGCGCAAGTCGATTGAGGCTGAAAGGCTTTGGCCTTTCTCAGGATGATTTCGGCAAAGGATACAGCTCCATGTACAACCTGATCTCGATGCCGTTCACGGAACTCAAGATCGATCGCGCCTTCGTGACCGGAGCCACCGTTGATGCGGCCCGAGGTACGGCGCTGACCTCAGCGGTGCAGCTGGGCAAACAGCTTGGCCTGACCGTCACCGCAGAAGGCGTAGAAACCCTCGCGGACCTGGAATTTTTGCGCCGCATCGGCTGCGACTGCGCACAAGGTTTTCTGATATCGTCCGCACTGAAATCCAGCGACTTTGCCCTGCTGCTAAATAACGATCAACGCAGGCAATTGTTTCCTCCGGAGGCTGCGCAGTTATAGCGGATATGCAGAACACGCCCATCCAACAAATCAAGCGCACATCGCGCCGGCAAAACTGGCTGCTGTTTGGCATACTGCCCATCGCTGTCGCCCTGGTGAGCGCGCTGCTCTGGGGTGGACAGCGCATCGTTGACCGAGAGCGCGACCGGCTGCTCGTCGACTTCAGCACCTTGGTAGGCTACATCAAGGAGCAAGAAATATTCCTGCGCCAGCTACGTGCCCAAAGCCAGGATCTCGAAGCCATCCCTTATTCCCGGGTCACCAGTTTCCATGAAGTGGATACGCCAGCCGATTGGAGGGCTCGCCTGTTCCTCGGCCAGGAATCAGTGGTGGATATGCCGTTTTCGCTGGCCTGTGCCCTGCCCGCCCAGTGCTCCGCGGCTCCCGGAACCCTGTTCCAGCTGGGCAGCTATCTGTCCGATTTCTACTCGACGTTCTGGGCATCTTCCTACTTCCCTGCAGCTGCCGTCTTTTTCGTGAATCCAGCGGACAGCACCAGCATCAGCGTCCCGGCGATCAATACCTATGCCGGCTATGAAGCCATCAGCACGGACATGTTCCGGACCACGGTTTATGCCATCCGGGAAAATCTGGCCACGCAGTCCGGCTCTGCCGTGCAGGCGCAGTCGCTCGGCAAACGGCTGCCGACACAAAATCCCAACGAAGTGCACTGGTTCAAGGCTGCTGCCTTGCCTGACAAGATGATCGGCTGGGTTCCTGCCGGATTTCCATCCGGCCTGTGGGGGCCGTCCGGTCCCTCCCAGAATATTTATGCAGCCACGCTGCTCAGCCGCGAGCGCATCAACGTGCTCGAGAGAAACACCGCCAGCGGACTGCCCTACCAGTTCTGGCTGACGCATCAGGGCGTCTCTCTGATGGGAGACACTTCGGCGCCGGCGGTCACCAAGCTGGGCCTATCCTATACCAGCGACGGACTGGTGTGGAAGGCGCTGGACCCGACTGGCGCCTGGAGCGGCACTTATCTGATCAGCTACGCCAGCTTTTTCAAGGGCCACATGGCCCTGCTCATTGGAGCCGCCTTCTTTGTGGTCCTGAGCATGCTCGCTGGCCTGAGCTATACGCATTGGTACAGGCGCCGGGTCATGGAGCCTGCCGTGGAGGCCCAGCGCATGATCGACGAACGCGACGCCTTCAATCGCACGCTGATCCAGACAGCCCCCGTCGCGCTGTGCGTGATCAGCAAGGCCAGCGGAGACATATTGTTCAGCAACTCCATTGCCCTGGAGTGGTTGGGCAGTGAGTCCGACCCGCCACAGCCGTTGCAGTCCAACGCCATTCAGATCCTGCGTTCGCTGCGCTCTGTGGACAGGCCCGGCAGCATGGACAACCTGCACATCGACAACGAACGCACGCTGTCGGTGTCCTACACTCCGGCACGCTATATGGACGGGGACGCAGTCTTGTGCGCTTTTACCGATATCAGCACGCGCGTAGAAATCGAGCGCGCGCTGGAGCGCGCACGCAGCGCAGCGGACGAGGCCAGCGAAGCGAAATCCACCTTTCTGTCCACGATGAGCCACGAGATCCGTACGCCTCTGTATGGCGTGCTGGGCACGCTGGAACTTTTGACCGCCACACGGCTGGACAGCCAGCAGCGTCAATACGTCAACCGGATTGAAGGCTCGTCGCAAATCCTGCTGCAGCTGATCAGCGACATTCTGGATGTCAGCAAGATAGAGGCCGGACAGCTCAAGCTGGAACGCCTGGCATTCAGCCCACGCGAACTGGTGCAAGATTGCACAGGCTCCTATGCAGCCATGGCGCAACAGAAAGGACTGCTGTTTTTCTCCGCTGTCGACACCGGGATTCCCGATTCGGTATTCGGCGACCCCGTGCGCGTACGCCAGATTCTCAGCAATCTGATCAGCAACGCCATCAAGTTCACCAATGTCGGCAGCGTCATCGTCCGGTGTCTGGTGGTGGATCAGCCCCCCGGCCACGTGACACTTCAGATTGAAGTGGCCGACAGCGGGGTGGGTATTGACCGTGAGGAGCAGAATCGCCTTTTCACGCCGTTCTATATCGTCGATGGCAGCCGGCATGTCGTGCGAGGTGCCGGCCTGGGTCTGTCGATCTGTGCGCGGCTGGCCGAACTCATGGGCTCATCCATGCAGGTCAAGAGTGAAAAACAGGTGGGCAGCGTCTTTTCCATCGCGCTGACACTGGATGTGGACCATCAGACCGTCACCGATTACCCCGACCTTACAGACGCTCATATCTGCGTGCGGACACCTCACCCGGAGCTGACGGAGAACATCTGCGCCTGGCTGACCCGCTGGAATGCGCAGGCCGAGCTGCTGGCCCAGCCCAGCCCTGCTCACACCTCGCATGCACTGCTGCTGGATGTGCTGTCAAGCAGCACCACCCCGCCTCCGGAATGGAAGGGGCACTACGTCAGCATCTCCCCTCTGCTGCAAGAGTCCACCCATCCTGATATCGATGCACAAGATGTTCTGAGCATCGGCCGGGGAATCCAGCGCATCCTGCACAACCAGCAACTGATAGCCCCGCCTGAACCCGTCATTCCCCGGTTCTCGATACGCATTCTGGTCGCCGAGGACAACCCCATCAACCAGACCACCATCCTCGACCAGCTTGAGCGGCTTGGATGTCAGGTCACCTTGGCGGAAGACGGCGAGGACGCTCTGGCGCTATGGGATGTACAGCCGCATGACTTCGTTCTGACCGATGTGAACATGCCGCTCATGAACGGCTATGAGCTGGCCCGCACGCTCCGCTCGGAAGGTGTGATGTGCCCCATCATCGGAATTACCGCCAACGCCATGCTCGACGAGCAGCGACGTTGCATCAATGCGGGCATGAATGCCTGGATGGTCAAGCCGATCGGCCTGAATACGCTGATACAGATGCTGCGCGAATACGCGCCTCACTCGGAAATTGGAGCCCATGACACGGCGGCCCCCAGTCTGCCCGAGATTGCACCCGTGCATATCCCCGAAGGCCCTCCACAAGTACCGGCCAAATATCGGGATCTGTTCCTACGCACCATGCACGAGGACGTCATCAAGCTGGAGCAGTCGAGGCAGGACAGGCGCGTGGATGACATCATCCTCACCCTGCACCGCATCAGCGGCGCCCTGGTTGACGTCAATCATTTTCCCCTGGCGAAAAGAATGCAGCAACTAGAGAATCACTTGCACTTCGATAGCTTGAACGGCGAAACTGACGCCGCACTGAATTCCATTCTTGAGGATCTGAAGATATTCCTGGCGGGAGTGTAGTTCCTGGAGCCGTTGTCAGACTCGACCACTTAATGATCAATGCCATGGAAAAAATCCGCATCGTGCTGGCCGACGACCACCCTTTGACACTCGTCGGCATTCAGGATCTGCTTGAACGCGATATGAACATCGTCGTTACCGCATCCGTTTCCACCTCTACCGCTTTGGTGGAGCAATTGAATTCGTCATTGCCGGACATCATCATCACCGACTACACCATGCCCGGCGACAGCGTGTATGGCGATGGCATCCGATTCGTCGACTATCTGATCCGCACCTACCCCGCCCCCAAGCTGCTGGTACTGACGATGATCTCGAATCCGATGATCATCTCCTCTCTGTACGACGCTGGCGTGTGGGGGGTGGTCCTCAAGCATGACAAGCTGACGGAGATTCTCTCGGCCATCAACTGCCTGCGGCTGGGAAACAAATATTTCCCCACCAACTACCAGCAGAACGTCAGCCGTGAACAGAGAAACACCTCGGTCGCCGATCGCGTCAAGCTGCTGTCTCCACGCGAGTTCGAAGTGCTTCGCCATTTCGTGCGCGGCGACAGCGTGGTACAGATCGCGGCCAATCTCAAACGCAGCGTCAAGACGGTCAGCACGCAAAAGACATCGGCGATGGAAAAACTGAACGTTCAATCCAACCAGGAACTCATCACTTTCTGTGTCGAGAACGGTCTGTTCGAATAGCCTCAGCCTGTTGGCGCCCTGGCAGTTCCAGCACATGCGTGCCTTCGGGCTCATAGGCTGCGAGCGCGTAACTTGAGACTCAGATCAACAGTGATTTACCTTTGCCCAATGCTCGTAACACGCCCTCCTGACCAGGGCAAGTGCGGTGTCAATCCGCACTGACGGAGTGCGAGATGACTTGGCAGTTTGCGGCGCTGCACTGACAATAGCTGAAACGCACCAACTTGGTGCCTCTTCTCGAATGCCTTGGCCCGGACAACACCGTTGCCCGGGCTTTTGTCCGTTTGCGCAACGCCAAAGCGCCAACCACACCATCTCTCAAGGGAGTTACTACATGGAGCGCAAGCCCAATATCACTCTGTCCTCCTTGGACCTGGATCGCATTGAATCGCTGCTGGAGAAGAACAATAGCCAGTTTCCCGGCCGCGATGCCCTGGAGGCGGAGCTGGACCGTGCGGATGTACTCGATCCCGCAGAAATGCCGGCCAACGTGGTGACGATGAACTCCACCGTGCGTTTCACCATGCTCGAGATCGGCAAGAGCAGCACGCTGACGCTGGTCTACCCCAAGGATATGGATGGCAGCGCCGACAAGGTTTCCATCTTCGCACCAGTGGGCATCGCCTTGCTGGGCCTGTCCGTGGGCGACGAGTTCAAGATGCCCAGCCCTACCGGCCAGGTAACCGTGCGCGTGGATGCCATCGAGTTCCAGCCCGAAAGCGCGGGCGAGTTCCATCGCTGAACCTGTTCGCCTCATAAAAAAGCAGCTCACCGGAGCTGCTTTTTTGTTGCCGGGCACCGACTCAGCGCAAGCCTGCCACCATGGTGGTCAGCAGACCTGCCCCGATGAGGCCAGCCTGCCAGCGCAAAGCCTGACTCCAGGAGGAGACATGGCGCTCCACCAGTTGATACAGGGCATAGCCAGCGGTCAGCGACAGCACGAAGGCCAAGGGGATGCCCACCAAAGCAGCAGTGACCGAGCCATGCCAGAAATGGTTGACCACCGCATTGACCAGCAGGCAGATCGAAAAGTGAATCAGGAACACCGAGTAGGAGATCTCTCCCAGGCGACGCAGTGGAGCCAGGCCCTGCCAGCGGCCAATGGCCTCGGTACGCATGCAGACGATGAGCAGCATCGCGGTCACTCCGGCGAGAAAAATGCGGTCGCGCCACTCATAGACCAGCGCGCCGATGATCAGTGCAGCGATCAGCATGCCCCAGCTCCAGGCCGCCAGGCGCTTGTCTGCCGCCACTGCCCAGAAGGCCATCATGCCGACGCCATAGGCACCCATGAAATAAATCGCCCAGACATCAAACTCTGCATCAAGGTTGAAGCTCAGCAGCGAGGCCGCTGTCCCCAGAACCACCAGTGCCTGCATGCCGCTCACAGCCCAGGGCCACCAGCGCTTCATGGCCGCGTCGCCCCAGCGCGCTACCGCCCATTGCTGCAGCCAGCGCACACCGGCCAACAGCAGCACGGTGCCCGCAAACAGCTGAAAGTCTATGGACACATACCAGACGCCAGCCGACAGCGACTCTTCGCCCACGATGCCTTGCAACAGCAAAGCATGGGCCATGAGCTGCCATAGATCGGGGTCGGCGGACACGGACTCGTGATCGAACCACGGGCGAATCGCGGCAGACACCACAATCGTCACCACCAGCGCCACGGCATAAGGCACGACCAGGCGTACAAAGCGCTTGCCGATCTTGGACCATGGCGAGTCAAAACGCGCCAGACCTTGCGGGGCCAGACTGGCAGCAGCCAGAAAACCACCGATCACCAGGAATATCTGCACGGCCATGCGAGCGTACTCATAGAGCCAGTCCAGCAGATCAGGCATGACGGGATGAGCCACATCGGACATGGGACCGTAAAACGCCAGGTGATGCCAGACGATGGCTGCGCAAGCCAGGCCTTTGGTGCAGTCGATCAGCGCGCTGCGGGAATGAGAGGAAATAGAACTTTGAGCCATCTGATCACGGCCGCTCGCAGCCCATGGGCTGCCCAGCGGCAGGGTGAGTTTGCCCGGCAACAGGCAACGTAAAAAAACCGACTTAAAACAGGATGGCGATTTTGCGCTCATTCCCAACAATTTGCTGACAGCATTGCAAGTTTTACGAAACATATCTGCGCGAACCGCTCGCGGCCATGCCTGAAAACCGGGGCCATTGCAGTCCGGCTTGATTCCTCAGCCCCACTGAGAACCCCGGGCAAAGGCACAATGGAGGCCATGACGCAAGCCAAACCACTGTCGGAGCTGAGCCGACAATTTGTTTCGCATTTCGGCGAGATGGGCAGCCGCTGGGGCATCA
>Ga0067045_1031136_pt1 | contig 13058 bp, 12 predicted proteins | sample TerdegcTABiofilm_FD_59184 | JGI IMG/M metagenome (GOLD analysis project Ga0067045, IMG submission 59184) | Combined Assembly of (Gp0054472, Gp0054536) Wastewater bioreactor microbial communities from Singapore -Terephthalate degrading...
AAAAAATAACCATCCTTTTGCTTCTGTAATTTTGCCTGCAACCCAGCCATATTTGCTGTTTGTATCACCAGCAATCCTTTATCTTTACACAAATGGTAACATTCAGTTAAGGCTTCACGGGGATTTCGTATGTGTTCCAGAACTTCAATCATAGTAATTACTGAAAAAGTATCTTCCTTAAATGGATGGTCAAACAATGTGCCAACATGAATAACATCATTGCTAAACCGTTGTTGGGCATATTTGCCTGAATACTCTGATGGTTCAATCCCATAAACCGTAAAGTACCTGGAAGCACTCTGTAGAAAGCCACCAAATGAACAACCTACATCCAGTAAATTCCCTGATTTAACATATTTTCTGATAGTTTTTAATCGAGCGTTCCATACATACTGAGAGAAATGCTCAACATCTCTTTCATCATAGTATGTATAATTGGCTTTTCCCGTATAATATCCTTCATCATATAATGCCAGTTCACTTTTTTTGGTAAGGGGTGGATTCATGAAGATGAATTTACAGCTGTTACACTGATATACAGTAAAAGATGGTTGAGTATGAACTATCGCATATAAAAAAAAGATTTTATTACTTTTGCATAGGGGACACGTGTTCAGTTTGCGTTCAAATTCAAATGTTTGTTTCATATTGTAGCGTAAAAATACCAGTGAGATAATGTTTTAGTAAGGTCATCCAGAACAGTTCGTTCCATTAAACCAATATGATATTCATTAAAAACGTGTAAATATGTTTTAACTTCATCCAACGAGAATAGCGAAACTACTGCGCCATTGATATCGGGTAGGGCAGTTTCCCAGGTATTATTACCCAGGTGTCTGCCTCGAGCTATAAAGGTATCATTAATACTGCGCAGCGTTCCAAAAAATACTCCGCCAGGGCAAAGTATTCGCTTAATCTCTTGTAACATCACAGGTAGATTATCTTTTGTTGTGTAATGGAGTGATCCCCATGCAACAACTATATCAAATGTTCTTTCGCTAAATGGAAGTTTTAAAGTATTTGCCTGGACAAAACTTCCCTGTAAGATTTTGTTACAGTGTGCAAGTGCATTAAAACTTATATCAATGCCAACTACAAAATCACAGCCAAACTCATGTAAAAGTTTGACATGGCGACCTGTACCGCATCCAACATCAAGTGCCCTTTTTTTATTGCCTGCATATTTTGCAAGCATTCGTACAAGCTGTTCATCAGGATATAAGAGCACAGAAGTGTCCCGGGTATAATGTTTATTCCAGCTTTGTGTTGTTGCATCCATGGTTATTCAATGATGATGTGCATTTGTTCAAGTAATGTGTCGGCTGTTTGCAAAGCTTTTTCAACTGTTTTTCCCTTTGTAATAATAACACCTAAACGTTCATGATTATTTTTTGGGTAATACAGTATATCACCGGGTTTTGCAAACATCTCTGCATGAATTAAGTGATTATTTTTTGGCATAGAATAGGAAACCAACGTGCCATTGCGGCCCATGATATATTTTACAATTGCAGCTACTGAAGATTTAGGGGGTACGTTTACTTTCCCTGTAATAATTGCCTGTAAAAACAATTTGAAAACATTACTCTTCAAACGTGAGGGAATAGCATAATCAGCTAAATATTCACCCCCAAATTCACAGGCAGCTTCAATTAAATAAATAGAATTATTGCGAATGATACATTCCATAAGCAACGGTGTTGCCTGTAATGCAAATGTATCGGTTATTTTTTGACCAAGTTTTTGTAGCTCAGGGTACATGATATAATATTGTGAAGGTAGAACATGCATTCTATCAACAAAATATGGTTTAGCATTCAGTATTTTATCACTGATATCATAAATATAAAATGTTCTGTTATGAACAAATCCTAAAACAATAATTTCATCCCCTTCAATATATTCTTCAATGAGCACAGTATCCTGCTTGACTGATTTCATATATGAACACAACTCATGGTAACTATCGATAATCATAACGCTTTGTTTAGCATGTCCTTTTGGGGGTTTAATGATGCAAGGAAAAGATAGCATATTCAATTTGTGTAAATCTTTTTTATGAATAATAAAACCATGAGGCATGGGTATGTTATGTATAGCAGCGATAGTTCTGAAGCTGGATTTGTCTATGAGATCATCCACTGTATTAAAATCAATGTAAGGTAATTTAAATTGTTGAGATAGATATGCTACAGTTTTTATGGCCTGGCCATATGACCTGGTTACAACAGCAGCAATGTCATCAAATACAAGCTGTTCTTTCAATAATAGGTATATATCATGATAATTATATATGGATTCTATAACTTTTATATCACAATATTGGAAACCCTCTGCCAGAGGATTTTTATCAATACCTATTATGCTATACCCCAATTCTTTTATTGCTTTAATCAGAGGTATTTGATTTTTACCTGCACCAATTGATACTATGAACATGATTTTTTATGATATTATGATATTTTCCAATATGATTCTTATTTTTTTTATTAGTGAAAATCATCCAAATAACCATTCAATAGTTATTGATATTATGCTTATTATTATTGAAGCAACTAATGCTGTTAAAAATGAATCAATTATTATTCCTTTTACTATATATGAAACAAAATATAATAAAATTGCATTAATGATGAATGTAAATAAGCCTAATGTAAGCAAGTTTATTGGTAAGGTTATCAGTAAAAGAACAGGTTTAATAAAGACATTCAAAACACCCAACAGTGCTGAGGCTATAATAATTGATGTGGCAGTATCAGCCGAGAAACCATTTAATAGTGCTGATGCTAGATAAATTGCTAAAGATAATATGAACCACTTTTTTATAATATCCTTCATACAATAATCCTGATTTTATCAGAAATGCCATATAGATTCTGGAAACAGATCAACTTTTTTTATTTCATACTGTTCAGCCAGTTCTGTTGTCTTCCATGTAAGCTGCAATTCTTCTTTATATTTTTCATAAAACTTCATTGCTGTTTTATACCTCTTTTTATGATACCATTTTTCATTCTGAGCAGATATTGTATAGTGTAAATTTGATATAGTATACTGTCTAAATAAAGCATACAGAATTTCATTAATCTTTTCATTTGAATCCTTGTATTCAACATACATCCATATTTCTTTTTGTGGATTTTCTATGCAATACTGATGAATAGGCCTTAAGTATGTATTTTCTAATTCACCATAACACATCCATGAAAATGGACGCCATGAATGTGATAGTACAAGCTTTTTATTAATATAAATAATATCTCCTTCAATCATATTACAGCCATAATCAATGGCATCCCATAACGGACGTTTGCACCAGTAATCGTTATGCGAATGTAATAATGTTGGTTTTTGTGGCAATATATACCTCCATAAAAGTCAAGAATATAGCAGTTTTATACATCATTCATACAGGGTTATAGATATTGAAAATATAACATTTTTATTATTTATAATTTATATAATATACCAACATTAATTCCTGTGGCTGTTAAATCATTCCCTTTGTAAAATAATCTGTTATAATTAAAACCACCTGTAAATCCAATAGAATAAAAATAAAAAATAGTATTAATTTCGACTGATAAAAATGGGTCATATGAATTTTTCTTAACATAGGGTGCAAATGGCCCACCTTCCTGAACTAAAACAATATATAGATCTGAATATGCAATACCAGGCTGTATGGCGATTGCAACATCAATCAATGGAGATAAAGTATGGATATATGATAATGAGACACCTCCCATATAAATTGAAAGGTATGTATCATATGTATGTTCTAAATCACGGTTATTAGTAGAAAGTAATTGCCATGTTGGAGCAAAATATAATTTATTTATAAATGCACTATTTGAAGTAAATATTTTTGAAAATGGAACTCCTATAGAGATTTTACTCATCGAGGTGTCATTATAAAGTTTTTCCCAATCACCTGTAAAGAATATGAAATTGTATGAATAACAAAAAGAAATGTTTTTTAATGATGAATAAAAATTTTTATATGGCGATATAGCAATTTTTTCCTTTTCTACTTCTATAGTTTTTTGCAACTCTTTATTTATTTTAACTGTAATTCTATCAATAATTTCGTAAATTAAAGCTCCAATTTTTTCATTTGTCTCAGCAGCATCAACTATGTCTCCGGTTGCAATATTACAAATCTGTGTTTTTATATATATTGTATTTTTTTCAACTTTATATGAGCCAATGACAGAGAAATTTGCTGAAACTTCTTTCCCTCTACTGGTTAAAATCGCAATAGTATTAGCTTTTTCTTCATCAGTAACCTTTGAAGTAATATATTTAAATGTTACTGGTAAAACTGTAACTTCATATTCAACTTTTTCCTTAAGTTCTGCGGACAGAGAATCTGGAATTATATAAGAATAATATCTGTAGTTCTGTGTAGCACTTTCATCATTGAAATAATAAATGATAATTTTTTGTTTATCAGGAGTTTGAGCACCAAGAAATGCTATACAAAAAAAATTAAAAAACAGCGCAATATATATTATTTTTATAAATTGCATTCCATAAATCCATAATGAATATCGTTACAATGAAATATCAGTAATTATCAAATAAAAGTCAAGGATAATTATATGCTTTATGTTGAATATTCAGCATTTATTTTGACATAATCATAACTCAGATCAGATGTTAAAAATTCAAATTCAGAATTTCCAATACCAAAATCAACAGTGATGGTATATTCTCGTTTTTTTAGAATGATCATTAATTTTTCTTTGTCATATTCAACTGGAGAGCCATCTTTAAATAATGGTATTTCATCAAAATAAATTGACAATTTATCTTCCAGTAGTTCTGCTCCTGAATATCCAGCTGCACAGGCAATTCTCCCCCAATTGGGGTCATTACCAAACATTGCTGTTTTAACCAGAAGTGATTCTGCGATAGATTTTGCAGCTTTCTTGGCATCACCATCATTTGCTGCATGTATAACTTTTATAGTGACACATTTAGTAGCGCCTTCTGCGTCACTTACTATAAGATGAGCCAATTTTTTCATCATTAGGTGTAGTGCCTGATTAAAGGTTTTTATATCATCCACATTATGACCTGAAGGCTTTGCAGGTGAAAGTATGATGGCAGTATCATTTGTTGACATGTCGCCATCAATAGTAATGGCATTTAAAGAAACATTCACACTTTCATAAAATAATTTTTGTAAAATATGTTGCTCTACAGGAAAATCAGTTACCACAAAACACAAAAGTGTAGCCATATTAGGGGCTATCATACCAGCACCTTTGGCAATACCTGCCATTGTATATGTGCCAGTTGAAGTTTTAAACGAAATAGCATATTGTTTTGGAAAAGTATCAGTTGTCATAATAGCACGTGACAAAAGGGTACCGGCTTCAATACTTAGATTTTTAACAAGTACAGGCAGGCTATTTTTCATTTTATCAACAGGTAATTGAACACCAATAATTCCTGTGGATGCCATTAATACCGAATTTTCATTAATTGAAAGTAATTTGCTTAATTCACGTGTAAGCAATTTTGCATTTTTCAAGCCTTGTTTTCCAGTTGCAGCATTAGCATTTGTAGCATTAATTAAAATAGCATTAATTGAGTTATTAATTCTTTCACGGCACAGAATAACAGGTGCTGCACACATTTTATTGGTAGTAAACACACCAGCAGCCCAGCAAGGTTCACTGGAATATATTAATGATAAATCAAGACGATTTGGATAGCGGATACCACATTCAATAGCTGCATATTTGTACAAAGAAACGTTTTCTAATCCACCAGCTAATTCCTGTATTGTACTCATGTAATTCCCTCAAATTAATAGGAGTGAATATAAAACTTTTACTGATTTTCAATGGTATGATTTACTCTTTCTATCAGCTCTTTCAATTTTGGTTTTAAATATTCAAAACCCTCTTCTGGAGTATTACAATAATGGATCAATTCCAGATCATGTTTATCAATATATCCATAATCTACCAGTAGCTGGAAATTGATAAATTTATCCCAGAAGCTTTTATCGTACAGAACAATTGGTATATCATGTTTCTGGAGTTTGTTTGTCTGGACTAATGTTAATGTTTCAAATAACTCATCTAAGGTACCAAAACCACCAGGAAAAACAACAATAGCCTTAGCATGATATAAAAACCATAACTTGCGCATGAAAAAATAATGGAACTCAAAATTCAATTCTGGCGAAATATAGGGGTTTGGCATTTGTTCAAACGGAAGTGATATATTCAATCCAATTGAATATGTACCTGCTTCTTTAGCACCTTTATTAGCAGCTTCCATGATGCCCGGCCCGCCTCCCGTACAGATTACAAAACCATCATGTACAGCTTCTAATTCTTTTCCGTATTGAGCAAGTAAAAAGGCTAATCTGGTTGCATCATGATAATATTTTCCAGTTACAGGATCATCGGGTTTAGTTCGTGCAGATCCAAAAAAAACTACTGTATGCTTAATATTATAATGTTTGAACCGCTTTTCAGGTTCAATATATTCACACATTATCCGTATAATACGTGCATCTCGGGAATTAAGGAAATCTAGATTTTTATAGGCTTTTTCAGGACGCATTAATATCTCCTTTTCCTGCGCATTGTCAATATAGTGCCATCGGTAAGTGGTGACACTGTATCCGAAACAATTTTTTCCTTATCTATCAGATCAATATTAATTGAATCCATAAATGCACATATAATTTTTAAGCCTGCCCCAATACCTTTTAACGAAATTTGCTGTCCATTAACCCTGATATGCAATCCTGATTCTTTTTCACTGGAATATCTTGTTATCTGTTCAAAATAATCAAACGATGTTTTATCTGGTGTTTTTTTAATTGATTCATTAAAATTAAAACCTTTACCATGGTCAATAATAACAGCTTCAAATTCATCTTTTGATACAATATACATGACGGTTATTTCACGCATCTCAGGATCATAACTAATATTGAGATTATGTTCTTTTCTTATTGTTTCCTGAATGGCATTGGTTAAAGCTTCATCCATTGACAGTATTATTTCTTCTATTTCTTCTTTAGGGTATTGCATTTCATTAAGATCAGTTAAAAGCCTGTCAATAACCATGGGGACAGTCTGGCTGGTTGCATTATAGCTATCTATATACTTTTTAACATCATTGTTGTTATTACTATAGCTCATATTCACCACTAAAATAATAGCACACTTTAACTTTATTACAAGTATTAAACATTAAATATAAGTATTTGGTATTGTACTTGTTTAAAACATTAGAAAACTTTTATGCGATTAACAATTGAACCAATTTCTAATTTAGTAAAATGTCAACTAAATTTATAGAAAGAATACTTTACTGTATACATCGGTTAATCAATGTTTTTTCTAATTATATTTTATTTTTATGTTGAATTATATCCATTATATATATTGTATGTATACCAGTTTTTTAATTTTATTGTCAATATGAGCATTATACCAACTTCCTTTTGAATATATTTCATCAATGATATATATTTTCATCCTTAGTTGGTTCCAACGAATCAAAATCATTTTTATTATAGTATTATAGGTTGTTTTTTATTTATAACCGATAGTTACTTTTTAACAGGATAAAGAATGTATATGAAAATCTTTTGCACATTGCTCATATCAATTATTTCGTTCATGGGATGCACCTGTGGAAAATATTATTCTGAAGCAAAACAGATAGTTGATGATTTAAATGTGGAATCATTGCTAGGCCAGATGCTCATTATAGCTGTTCCATCGAATAAAATAGATGAAAAAACTATTACTATTATAAAAAATTACAGACCAGGTGGAGTAATACTATTTGGATATAATTTGAATAATGGTTCATGTAAATCACTTGCACATGATCTTCAGAAACTTGCTATGGAATCTATTGGAATACCTTTATTTATATCAATTGACCAGGAGGGTGGAAGAGTAAAAAGAATTCAAAGTGGCATAACACAATTCCCGGGTAATTTTGCACTTGGTGTTGTCAATGATCCATCAAAAACATATACCATGGCACAAATTTTAGGAATACAATTAAGACTATCAGGGATAAATATGAATTATGGTCCTGTTGTTGATGTCAATAATAATCCAGATAATCCTGTCATTAATATCAGATCCTTTGGATGCGAGCCGGCTCTATGTGCATCATTAGGTGGAGCATATATTGAAGGTTTGCAAAATTCACGATGTATTGCTGTTGCAAAACATTTTCCTGGACATGGGGATACCTATCAGGATTCACATCTGACATTACCTGTTATTTACAAATCATTATCTCAACTGGAGAATGTTGAATTTGTACCATTTAAACAGGCCATCGATGCAGGGGTTGAATGCATAATGACAGCCCATATTGCGTTCCCCAGGTTGGGTATTAATATTCCTGCAACCATGTCTTCATTTTTTCTGAATGATATTTTGCGTAAATCACTAAAATTCAAAGGATTAATAATTACTGATGACCTTGAAATGAAAGGTATTTCTGGAATACAATCATATGGCAATACAGCAGTAAATAGTATCAAAGCTGGTGCAGATATTTTGTTAATAAGCTCCTATGACAATCATGTTCAGGAGATTATTGATTCGTTGAAAAACGCTTTAGCTAATGGTAATATTTCAGTAGAATTAATTAAATCAAAAGCAACAAAAATTCTGGAATTGAAGCTCCGGTATAACATAATGCAAATCAAAGATGGCAAACTTTCATTAAAAAATTATGAGCCTGAACCTGATGATCTAAAACTCTTACAGCAAGCAGATGTTCTTAACACAGAACTATCCCAGAGTTCTATTGTGTTTTATTCAAAAAACACGATACATGATTTTGTAATCGATAATCGCAAAACGTATGCTGAAGTTACTTCAAAAAATGCCAACCTTATTAGTATTTTTAAAAAAGAAAATGTAATAATGGATTTTCCGGTAAGTAATAAAAAGAACAAAATACTCTTGATTGATGCTTCATCATATTCAATAACCGAATTACGTATTATGCTGAAATCATTGCAACATTATAGCAAAGTATTGCTACTTATTACTGGCAATCCATACCCTTACATCAAACACTTTGGGAACTATTCCATGCTCATGTCATTTTCCGATACTGATGAATCATTACGTCAACTGGCATTGTGTTTGAAAGGTGTATTTGAACCAAAAATTTCACATCCCTGTTTCCCTGGTAATACTCAATGAATTTAGGAATTTACATCCATATTCCATTTTGCCATAAAGAAAAATGCGATTATTGTGATTTCTATTCAATAGCGGTAAAAAAGAATAAAAGCTGGTATACATTAATTGAAAAGTATATAAAAACACTTTGTGCTGAAATAATATATTATTCAACTGAATTTCAAGATCATTTAGTTGATACTATTTACTTTGGGGGTGGCACCCCATCATTACTTGAAAGAAATCATTATGCAACCATTGTAAATACTATAAAAAATTATTATGCGATAGCTCCTGATATTGAAATCACTCTTGAATGTAACCCTGATCATTATTCATTGAATTATATTAAAGAATTACGATCAGTTGGAATTAACCGTTTTGTACTGGGAGTCCAGACCCTTGACAAAAGAGCACATGAATATATTGGTAGAAAACCAAAACCTGCCGGTAGGGAAATAATAGAAGAATTTTGCAGTATTCCTGATATTATTTCATGTATTGATATCATTGTTGGTATTCCTAAACAAACTGTTACAAGCTATATTGATTCACTGAACACAATAATAAAGTATAAACCTAAACATATTTCTGCATATATATTAACCTTTGAAAAAAATACTGCCTTAAGCTCACGAGTTCCACACTCAGAAAAGTTTTCAAACTTTCAGCGAACAATGTTTGAAAAAACAATAACAATTCTTACCACTTCAGGTTATCGTCATTATGAAATTTCAAATTTTGCATTACCACAATTTGAATCGCGCCATAATTGCAAATACTGGAATTTTGAAGAATATATAGGCTTTGGTGCAGGTGCGCATTCTTTTTACAAACAAAGACGATATTATAACAGCAATCTTAACGATTATCTCAATAATCCTATTGACAGCCGTATAGAAGATGTCCGGACAATAAAGGATATTGCTATAGAATACCTTATGAACAAATTACGTCTGATAGACGGGTTTTTTCTCAATGAATTGTATATAAAAACCAATTATGTTCCATCCTCAGGATTTAAAGATGCTATTGAAATATTAATTGAAAAAAAATTATTACAACGTTCTATCATAGAAGGGCAGGATAAATTGCAGTGTACTTATGAAGGTATGTTTATGTTAGATTCAGTTTTATTTGAATTGATGAATAGTATTTAATCTTTAACTACAAAATATTTACTGTAAATAGTGTTTATCCTTGCATAATAATCTGCAAGGCGTTCATTGTTAATCAACGTAAAGTAATATGCAAGCAATTGAGAGCCACGTACAACATAATTATTTAAATCACGCCCTCGTAATCCTTTAATAATTTCAACATTCCCTTTTTCAATATATGCAAGTCCCAATGCAATATAGCGTTGCAAATTGGATATATCTCTCTTCAGTTCATCATCATTACTGGCCACTAACTGTGAAACTTTAATCTCATCCAAACCACCTGATAATAAGAAATATTTCTTTATATCTTTCATTGAAGTGGCAATAGTGGCTCTGTTAACAGCATCTTTGAATAATGCAGAAAATTTTTCAAAGGCAACCAGTTTTTCCTGGTCAGTTTCTGGTTCATTACCAAATATTTTTTTATAAAGATTAAACGCAATCTTTTCTACTTCCTGACAATCAGGATCTGCATTTATTACTGCTTTTAATTTATGATAATTCTTTGGGTTTCTGTCCAATATTTTGATATAGAGATTAACACCATTCAGTGCTTCAAGATATATTGGCAAATTACCAGATGAAAAATCCCTTTCAGTATATTTCTTCATTCCTTCAATAATCATCGATGATTGGGCAGTAATAAGAAGCGCATCCATATCAGGCTGGAAATCCCTGGATGAGCGTTTACGTATACTATCTGAACTATCTTTTTCAGGTTTAAAATCTTCTGTATCGTCATCTACTTTTCTGTTTTTTGCAGTACCAAGTTGCTTTTTTTCTTCAATATCATCATCCAATTTAAACAAATCATCATCAAAAGAAAACTCATCAATCTCTGACATTACAGCAAACCTCATTAAAATTATTAAATCAATTATATCTATTTACAAAGATACCTGGTCTATATCATTTTTTCAAGCTCTTTTATAATTAATTATTCTTAACATCATCATGTCCGTACATTTCTATTCTTAATTTTCGTAATTCATTATTCATGTAATTCCATGTATACTGTGCCAGCTGTTCAACAGTCATATCTTTAAAAGTTTCGGGTGTTATCTCATCAAGTACCCTTAAAGTAATTTTATGTTTGCCATGATAATCAATGCTGTATTTTGGCAATGCAAAGCGTGTTCCTTCAATAATAACAGGCATGATAGGAACATTCATGTTCTTTGCCAGTATAAAAGCACCCATTTTAAACTCCTTAAGATGACCATCAGGTGATCGTGTTCCTTCAGGGAATATAAATACAGGGCTACCTTCTTTTAAATGCATTTCACAATCCTGTAACATCTGTACACTACTTTCCTTAACACCTCTAAATAACCTTACATATCTGTTCAGGAACATATTCCAGCCAATTACTGGTACCTTAAAAATTTCTGCCTTTGAAACCCATTTAAAATGTTTATATAGCCTGAATGCAACCAGTATATCCAGCTGCGACTGATGGTTTGATACAAATACATATGGTACATTATTTCGTATCTTATTCCTTCCTTCCACTTTTATCTTCCACGGAGGCATCACATAGGTATATAATGAACCCCAGAAACATGTGAGTAAATGTAACAACCGTAACCTTTTATCAAATGGGTAGGTGATAACCCTTAGCAATACTGCTATAATAAAAAGTATCAATGATGTAATTGCTACAAATGTAAAAAAAAGCGCTGTAATTAATTTACCTTTCATACTAGTTAAACTCCGTTGCAAATAGGTTATTATAATGTTATCTGTATGTTGTTTACAGGGTAATATTGACTGCTATATGTAGCAAACTCTGTTGAAAACAAAATATACTTCTTATCATAGTAAAAATCAACAAAATATTTTATTTTTATAGAATTTTAATATGTCATTAGTACTGCTCAAAACTACTTTATAGTATATAATAATTGAATTTAATACCACCACTAACGGCAGCAAAGATAATAAAGCATTTTTTGCCTTATAAAAGTTAACGAATAAATATTAATATTATTTTATGCATTATTTTGTACAAAATCTATGAATTGAGGAATAAATTCAAATATATCAGCCACAACAGCGTAATGCGAAACATTAAAAATAGGTGCGTAGGGATCTTTATTTATTGCTATTATTGTTTTTGCCCCTTTAATACCAGCCACATGCTGCGAAGAACCTGAAATTGCACAGGCAATATATACTTTGGGTGCAATGCTTTTCCCTGTTATGCCAATCTGCTTGCTATATGGTAGCCATCCATAATCACATACAATACGTGATCCTGCTACAGCACTGTGTGGAAAAACTTTTGCAAATTCATATATCAAATTTAAATTTTCCCTTGAACCAATTCCTTTGCCTGCACCAACAATTACATCAGCCTCATCCAGTGATGTATCCTTCATATCCTTTGTAATAAAATTACAATATATATGTTTATTGACTTCAGGGATGTGAATCGTCGTTATGTGTTGTGTTTGCACATCAGTAATGGTATATGGCTCAAAGCTGCCAGGAAGTACTGTAAGTATTATTGGAGTATCATTTATAACAATATGGCGATCTAACTTGCCAGCGTGGCTACCACGTGTTACTGTAATACGTTCAGCAACATCTAAAGAATGTATTTGAGTAATACACTGTGCATTAATACTAACTGATAGTGCTGGGATATAGTCTATCGAAAATGGTGTATGCATCCCAATAATATACGAGGCATTAA
>Ga0067045_1031143_pt1 | contig 13048 bp, 10 predicted proteins | sample TerdegcTABiofilm_FD_59184 | JGI IMG/M metagenome (GOLD analysis project Ga0067045, IMG submission 59184) | Combined Assembly of (Gp0054472, Gp0054536) Wastewater bioreactor microbial communities from Singapore -Terephthalate degrading...
TGGTCAAACAGCCATCGGACCTTTTGCGGGTGCTGCTCCGCCGTCACTACCGCGGACAGCGAATCCCGGCTGACCTCGACAATCGGTTCATCCAGCTTCTGCGCCAGAACAACGCCTTCGACGACTGGCCACTTGAGACGCTTGTTTCAGACCGGGAGGCATTCTTCGCGTTCCTCCAGGAGCGCTGGCCGATCTTCCTTGACCGTGAGGCAGCCAAAGGGACATCCGGCGTTTGTGAGGACAAGAAGCCCTATGGTCTGTCCATCCAAGGACCTGTCGAACTTCCCTTCGACCACCATGACATCCGGGTCTACATCGACAACCTGTTCGTCGAGGGGTTGCTGCATTCAGTTCCACACGAGCATGCGGACACCTTGTCCAGAACTTGGGTAAGCATCGGCGTTCGTACCGCTCCCATCGAAGACAGGTCTCGTCGCCTGGGCAAGCTCATCGACAGCCTGGAGGCATCCATTCCGGCCGAGGACGCGAAACACACGGACTGGTTCCACTTTGCCCGTGGATGGGCGGAGGCGATCCTGCTGGCGAACGATCAGGCCGAGGCTATTCCCGAATCGACGGATGAACGCATCAAGAACTTGCAGGCACAGGTGGATGCCGGTTTCGCAGCCTGGCTCTTCAAGCGGTACGCAGGACTTATCAACCTTCCTCCAGTGCCTCCGGTCATGTTGCATCACCTCCCGCGGTTTCTTGCCCGCCAAATGGGAGAAGACCGCAAATCCAAGATCGCACTGATCGTGGTGGACGGCCTTGCCATGGACCAATGGCTGGTAGTCCGGGATGCACTTGCCTCGCGTCAGCCCGGTTATCGATTCCGGGAGCAGGCGGTCTTTGCCTGGATTCCTTCGCTTACCTCCGTCTCGCGCCAGGCAACATTCGCAGGCAAGGCTCCCATCTTTTTTCCGAACAGCATTCAGACCACGGACAAGGAACCCGCTCTCTGGGCGCAATTCTGGGCGGATCAGGGCCTTATGCCAAACGAGGTCGTCTACCTCAAGGGGCTCGGTGACGGCGGTCTGGAACCCGTTTCCGAAGCGCTTTCTCATCCCAGGGCAAGGGTCGCCGGGCTGGTCGTGGACAAGGTCGACAAGATCATGCACGGGATGGAAATGGGCACCGCCGGGATGTACAACCAGGTGTGCCAGTGGGCCAAGCAGCCGTATCTGAACACACTCCTCGATCTGCTCTTGGATCGGGGCTTCCGTGTCTACCTGACTTCTGATCATGGCAACCTCGAGGCGGAAGGTTGCGGTCGTCCATCCGAAGGGGCTGTGGCGGACCTGCGCGGTGAACGAGTCCGCATCTATCCTGACGCAGCCCTTCGCGGCAAAGTGAAAGAACGCTTTCCAGCCGCGCTGGAATGGGGCACCGTTGGTCTCCCGGAGGACTACCTCGCCCTGCTGGCCCCTGCTCGGCAGGCGTTTGTCCAAGAAAAACAGCGCAGCGTAAGCCATGGCGGCATTTCGGTCGAGGAACTCATCGTCCCTCTTGTTCAGATCGAGAGGAGGGGCGAATGACCAGACGAACCGACCAGATCGGATTCAGTCAGCGAGTGCGTCTGGAATGGCTTGAGCAGACGGCCAATCTGATCCTGGCAGGAAATGAGAAGGCTACGGTCAACGATGCCTTGCAGGAACTGCTGAAGGACAAAGTGTCCGTCGGCGGCCAGGCCGAGCGCGGCAATCGCGAGAAGATCATCACGATTCTCCTGAAGACGTGGCTGACGGTTCCGAGCGAACTCGAGTCGTTGCGCGACGACGGATTGGATCTGCTCAAGCGTGTTCCTCGGCGCGATCATCTGGCCATCCACTGGGGGATGGTCATGGCCGTCTACCCGTTCTGGTCGGGTGTAGCCATCCAGACCGGCCGTCTTCTGAGGCTTCAGGGCTCCGCTGCCGCGGCTCATGTCCAGCGCCGGGTTCGCGAGCAATACGGCGAGCGGGAGACCGTTTCCCGAGCGGCCCGCCGCGTGCTGCGTTCGTACCTGGACTGGGGCGTGCTTCAGGACACCGGCGTAAAAGGTGTCTATTCCGCCGGGATAACGCTGGCTGTTGAGGATTCCCGACTGATCGCATGGCTGGCCGAAGCATCCCTCCACGCCCGCGCCAACGGCTCGGCTCCGCTGAAAGATCTGATCGACAGCCCGAGCCTCTTCCCGTTCCGAATCAAGTCGGTCCACGCCGAAAACCTCGTGGCCGCGTCATCCAGACTCGATCTTCTCCGCCACGGGCTGGACAACGACCTGGTCATGCTGCGGAAACAGACGACAAAAGGAGGCGCACCATGACCCTGGTCCAGCGCGTCTCCCAGACCAATCCGCTTCCTTGCGAACTCGGTCAATAAACGAATTTGACTGCATCCCCTGAAGACACTCTGCTTGAAGCGGGCAAGGTTGAGGTAAGTTGAAAACATCGGACACCAAGAACTATGCTGTCAATGGAGGTGGCAGGCATGAGCGGGAAGAGTATCATTCGGCGGGAATCGTCAAGGAATACTCTGGGCGGAACTTTCACAGCCCATCGGGATGAATGGAAACCTTGAGGGCTGGACATGGCCAGAAACGATGAAACACCCCCCGCTCAGGTTCTTCGGCTTTACCACGATCTGGCGGACTGGTATCCGCTGCTGACGCCGGTGGACGACTACGCGGAGGAGGCTGCGTTCTACCGGCACCTGTTCCAAATGCATTGTCGGCGGCCGCCCCGGACGTTGCTCGATCTCGGCAGCGGTGGCGGGCACAATGCCGCCCACCTGAAGGCGGCGTTCGCCTGTACGCTCGTCGACCTGGAGCCGGCCATGCTCGGGTTGAGTCGCCGACTCAACCCGGAGTGCGAGCACGTCCGGGGCGACATGCGTTCAATCCGGCTTGGACGCCTCTTTGATTGCGTTCTGGTGCACGACGCGGTCAGCTACATGACGTCACGTGCCGATCTTGCCGGCGCGATTGCAACGGCCTTCGCGCATACGGCGCCCGGCGGGGTCGCGATGTTTCAGCCTGATTTCGTCTCGGAGACTTTCGAGCCGGGCACCGGGACCGGCGGCAGCGACGGGGGCGGGCGTGGCTTGCGCTACCTCGAATGGCGATGGGTTCCCGACTCAAAAACCGACATGTACGTGACCGACATGGTGTATCTCTTGAGAGACGCGAACGGGGTCGTCGAAGTTGTCCACGACCGTCACGTGATGGGATTGTTTCCGAAAGGCGTGTGGGTGGAGCTGATCGCTGCCGCAGGCTTCGAGCCCCTCGCGGTCCCCTTTGAGCACAGCTCGTACAGCGATGCCGGACACGAGGTATTCCTCGGGCTGCGGCCCGTCGTGACAAAATGATCTGTGGCGAATGACCGAATTTTTTCAGGGGCTTGAGAGTGTCGAAGGGCAAGTTTCGAGGAGAAGGGCCGTATAATGAACGTGCTTGCGGTCGTCGCAGGGTGGGTGGGACCGCCATGCGGCGACCGCAAGTTTTTCACCCTGTTTTGCGCAAGACGGGGTCTTTGTGGGGTTTGGATGGCCGGATTTCGGAGGAGGAAGAGCGGTGAAAAAGATCTTTCTGAACGAATTTTCCGCGTTTGAACTGAAGAATATGATCCAGGACGAAGAAATCGACAGCGCCATCACTGTTTTCGGCAGTTGCGAGAGCCACGGATGGCATCTGCCTCTGGGGCCCGATCTGTTCGTCCCCACGGAGATCGCCCGACAGGCGGCGCTCAGGCTGTCGAAGACCGTGGTAGTCCCCGGAGTTCCCTTCGGAACCTCTCTTCATTACAATCACTACCCCTTGTCCGTCACGTTGCGGTTCGAGACGACCATCGCCCTCGCGGAGGATATCTTCACCAGCCTGATCGAGCACGGTATTCGCCGTATCGTGATTCTGAACGGGCATGACGGCAACATTCCGGCTCTCGAGATCGCTGCGCGAAAGGTGAAGGACCGCTTCAGGGACGCCGTCCTGGTGTTTGTCCCCGCGTGGTGGAACATCACCGGCGCGAGGCTTGCCGACATGTTCGACGTGTGGAACGGCCTCGGCCATGGAGGCGAGGGGGAAACCTCGATCACCATGGCCGTTCGGCCGGAACTGGTCGATGTGTCCCTGGCGGAACGGCAGGTACCCGAGGATGTGATCGCTTTGGGGGAGTTCGCCACTGTCATCTGGGACATCGAGGAGATCACGAGGACGGGGGCGACGGGCGATCCGACGAAGGCGACGCTGGAGAAGGGGCAGCGGATGCTCCGGTGCGTCACCGATTTTGTCGTCGATCTGGTTCAGGATCTGGAGAGACGAAATTGGGACTATGACAACAGGAAAAGGTGAGAGAGAGCTCTTTTGAACGTGAGGGAAAAAGGGAGAGGGCCGGAGAAGATACATTCTTCTCCGGCCCTCTCCCTTTTGTGAACCTGTCGAGTTGTCTCGCGATTTTTTGACGGAAAGTCGAGTGGAGCTGCTTTTAGGCGGGGGAGGGGCTTGGGTGGTTTGGATCTATTCCCCGTTTTTCCCTGTGGAGGTCCAAGAGTTTTGAGAAGGTAACGTTGTTTTTGTTTTAAAATTGTTTGAATTTTACTCAAAAAACGAGAGTATGAATACGGAATTGAGAGTTGCGAAACCTATCATTTTTTAAAATTGAAATTCCGAGATCTGAAGAAGTGTGTTTCAGCTTTAGGTTGACACGAAAAATGCCGAAACAAACACAAGATAGAGCCAGGATGTTTTGAATGTAAAGCACTTCTTCCGATGTCAAACTAACAATAATCTATGCTAAGAATTGTTAAGAACTGCTAACGGCTACTAAAAACTGATAATTCTGGTTCGAATAGTAGCGTGATTCTTTGACATGTTGAATTTAAGTATTGGATAATAAATATATTTATTTAGTTTATTATATTATTTGAATTTATTTTAATCTATATAATTTAAATTTGATAGAAAAGTTAATTTATTCGTTCACAAAAAGGAGGTGATTCTTGCGTGAGATATTGTGGTAATAGTTGTTTAATTTTTTAAGGGAGGTGTTTTTTTGAATATTTCTTCGGTGTCCTTTGGTTCAAGTGAGAGTTACTCGTCTTCGGATTCGAGTAGTCAAATTACTCAACTTGAAAAACAAAAAACTTCAATACAAAAAGAGATTGAAAAAGCGAATCAAAGTGATGGTGATGCAGAAACAAAACAACAAAAAATTCAAATGCTTTATCAGCAAATCCAACAAATTGAAATGCAAATTCAACAAATCAGGAGCCAGCAGTCCCAGAAAGCGGCAAATCAAGTCAAAGCAAATGAAATGAGCAGTTCCGGCGAAAAAAGAACGAAGGAACAATCCGGTCTTGTCAACGAAGAGGGAAAAAATAAAACCGGAGAAAAGGTCGACGAAGAAGAGGACAGTGGGTTGGATATCCAAGCGTGAGCCGGAATGATGTAGAAATGCGGAAAGCGTATATGCCCGAAAGGGCCATCCCGAATATAGGGATGGCCCTTTCATCCTTTTGTTCGTCGCCCGAACCCAGGAAGGCATGGTTTTGGAAAAAATGCATGGGTTGCGGCGCTCGTATTTTGAAATGGGCGTGTTTTGGACTACACTTGTAATCAAGCAGCATGTCTCGGCAGGCAAATGCCCGGGGAGTATCGCGGTTGTTCCGATGATGTCCGGCCGGTTCAGTTCTTTTTAGAGTTGATGTGCGGCGTTTCGGGAGGTGGGTTGATGGCGATTCGGACGAAACGTGTGTACGATCCAAGGGAGGATGCGGACGGCGTTCGGGTTTTTGTGGACCGGCTGTGGCCTCGGGGTTTCACGAAAGAGCAGCTGCAGGCGGATCTGTGGCTGAAGGACGCGGCACCCAGCGACGCCCTCCGAAAATGGTTCCACCGGGATTTCTCCCAGTGGGAGGCATTCAGGGAGCGCTATGTTTCCGAACTCGACGGAAGACCGCAGGTGGTGGACGAGCTTGTGGAGCTTTCGCGGAAGGGAACGCTCACGCTCCTTTTTGCCGCTCGGGATGCTCACGTGAACCATGCGGTTGTCCTGAAAGAATACCTCGACAAAAAAGTTGAGTCACTTTCAGGGAGGGCGGATCATTCCTCCGGCGAAGTGGATGCGACTGTGGATGCATGATTCCTCGGGACATGCGGCGATTTTTTCGAAAAAATACGGCGGGGATTCATTCCCGGAAAGAGAGTGATGTCGATGTCCCTACCACCCGATGGTCTTCCCGTGTACCGGTTGTTGACGGGGCCGGATGACGCCTCGTTTTGTCATCGAGTGAGCGAGATGCTTGCTCTTGGATATGATCTTTACGGATCTCCGGCGGCTACGTTCGACGGCGAAAAGGTTGTTGTCGCCCAGGCGGTGCTCTGGCCGTCCGCAAGGAAGTCCTGAGGTTTCTGGAGCGTCGTCCATGGGACCGGAAAAGGCATGGGAATGGAATGCCGAGGACTATGCGCGAAACTCCGCGGCCCAGCTGGAGTGGGCTGCGGAGCTTCTTCCGAAACTGAAGCTGAGAAGAAACGATGTGGTGCTGGACATCGGATGCGGAGACGGGAAGATCACGACCCTGCTTGCGCAAATTGCTGTCGAGGGGCGGGTAGTGGGCATCGACCTCTCGGCGGAAATGATCAGGCATGCGGCGGAGACGTTTTCGCCTGAGGCCTATCCCAACATGGCGTTTGTGCGCATGGATGCGGCGCAGATCGATTTCGGAGGACGAGAGTCCTTCGACGTGGCCTTCTCTAACGCGGCACTTCACTGGGTGGAGGATCACGGGGCGGTTCTGCGCGGAGTACGGGCCTGTCTTCGCAAAAAGGGGCGACTTCTGTTCCAGATGGGCGGCGAGGGAAATGCCGCCGGCATGTGGGCCGTGGTGGACGAGATAACGGGGCGTCCCACCTGGAGAGCTTTTTTCCGTTCCTTTCCCCGGCCCTATCATTTCTATCGGCCTGAGAAATACGATGGCTGGCTTGAGGAGACCCGTTTTCGCAAGATCCGGGCAGATCTGATCCCCAAGGACATGCGGCACAAGGGAAAAGAGGGGTTGACGGGGTGGCTCCGGACGACTTGGTTTCCCTACACGGACCGTCTTCCCGGGGAGCTTCGCGAGACCTTTCTCTCCGAAGTGGCGGAGGCCTATCTCGCGGCGTATCCCCTCGATGCACACGGTTGCGCCCATGTGGACATGGTCCGCCTGGAAGTGGAGGCCGTTGCGGAGGAGTAGAGCGGGACAGGCGAAACCCCATCCTCCCGCGACGCCCGTCGAATTCCGAAAATCCGCAGGGCGCCGCGGGAGAGGTGTACGCGGGGAAATGCGCTCAGGGGAGGAAACTCGCGTAGGCTGCAGCCTCTTCGAGCATGTCCTCGGCGAATTCCGCCACGGTTGTCTCCGGACGGGTGCACGTGGGGAACCACATGGCGAAGGCAGGGTTCGCCAGCTCTTCTGCGGAGCCGTCACCGAAACGGAGATGCCAGTGTTCCATGGCGCCCTCGCCATCCGAGTGCGGTGCGGTGAGGAACAAGCGTCCGTATCCGGGACATGTCCCCCCGGCCACGAAGTGCTCCCAGAAATAACCGTCGAAGCCCGTCATGGCGACCTGCCCGTCGTAATCCATCCTGCATTCCGCAAGAACAGTCCCGTTCGCGTTCAGGAACGACACCGTTGCTCCGTCGACCTCCACGAAGGCGAAGGGGGTCGCGTACATCTGTTTCAGGAACACTTTCACCCCCGCGGTGTCGTAGATCTTTCCCGTCTTTTGGGCTTCCGCGGCGATGGCGGCATAGGCGGGGGTCATTGCTGCGTCGTCCAGGAACGAGGCAAGGGAAACCCAGCGCCCCTCCCATGTGGAGAGAGGATCTCCCAGCATTGTGGCGTAAGCGTCCGCTTCCTCCAGAATATCCTCGGCAACCAGTGCCGCGGTGGTTTCCGAGCCCACGCCCGTAGGCCACCAGCCGGGATTCGCCGTCTCGCCGATGAGAGAGGCGAAGTCCTTGTTGCCGTAGCGGAAATGCCAGTGCTTCATGTCTTCGCCGTGCACCTTGACTGCCGCCAGGTAGCGGTACCCTTTTTGTGGGGTCTCCACGGCTTCGAAAAGGTTCCATTCGCTGTCGTAGCCGCTTATCGGGGCTGTCCCGGCGGATTGGTAGACCACGGTCGCCAGGGTTTTCCCGTCCGCCTGAAGATAGGTGACGGTGCTTCCCTCGATTTCCAAGGCGGCGAAATCGCATCGATACATGCTCTTGAGAAAGTGCAGTACTCCTCCGGCAGTGTATCCCGAGGTCTTGGCCGCTACGGCTTCACAGGCGGGAACGATGGCAGGATCGTCCATGTAGGTGGACATGCTTCGCCATGTACCTGTCCATGCGCTCAAGGCTCCGGAGGGATCACTTCCTCCACCGCAACCGCCGAGAGCCACCAGAGATATGAGGAGAAACAGGATGGTCAAGGATATGTGTCTTTTGTGCATCACTACAGGTCACTCCTTCCGCAATTGATGGATCGAGCAAAAGTTTGATGCCTCAAACTTTTGCTCAGTATAAATACTGTCTTCGTGTTGGTCAATCCCCTGGAAAGCATTCAGGAGGAGTCGTTCCGAAGGTGAAGTTCCGGAATCTTTCTTGGATTCTCAGTTTGAGAAGGGGCTCCGGTTCCGGTGAAGTGTCTTCTCTTGACAGAGTAAGGTGGGGGCGTATAAAGTTAGATATATCAAACATGAAGGAATTCTTCGAGAGCAACGAACTGCTTCAAAGTGAAAAAAGCGTTTCGTTTCCGAAAAGGAATAACGGGAAGAGGCGGAAGATCGGAAAACGTGCGGAGCCGAGGAAGGTGTTTCTCCCGCTCCGGGTTTGGTGCGGCAAGGAGGCGAGGCGCGGAAGAATGGTGTGAGATCGTCTGGAATCGTCTTTGCCGGGGGCAGTCACCGCAGTTGTCCGAAAAAGGAAACGGGTGGAGAGGTGTGTCCCGGTGGTCGGAACCGCGGAAAATTTTCCGCGGAACGAGTTGGAGACCGGACAAAGAGTCTTTGCCCGATCCATCGAGGAGTATGACATGAACAAAAACAGGCATTCTCATGGGAACGACGGTGTAACGTTGCTGCGGTACCTCCTCGGTATTTCATCCCGGGGTGGTTTCTTTTTTGTCCTCACGCTTCTGCTGAGCGTGCTTTCCGGCGTCTGCAACGTGCTGCCCTTCTACGCCCTCTACCGTCTGATCGCGGCACTCTGGTCCGGAGGAGCGGTACAGGGGGACCTGGTGCGGTGGGGGATGTTCATCCTGATTTCGGGCGTGGCACAACTGACGACCTTTTCCCTTTCCATGGTGGCGTCGCACGTGACGGCGTTCCGCCTCCTGCGGGATTTGCGTTATTCCCTGGCGCGGAAACTTCTCGAACTGCCTCTGGGGTGGTTTACCGGGCAGGTCAGTGGGGATACGAGAAAACTCTTCACCGAGGATGTGGAGAAAATTGAACTGTTCGTCGCCCACCATGTCCCGGATTTCATCCGTGCCGCCGTAACGCCCGTAACGACGCTGATTTTTCTGTTCGTGGCGGATTGGCGCCTTGCGCTCGTCTCGCTTCTTCCCGCGCTTCTCTCTCCGCTCTTTCTGACAGGGGCCTTCCGGGTTTTCGGTGAGAATATGGACAAGTACTACGTCCTCCTTGGAAGGATGAACGGAACCATCGTCGAGTATATCCGGGGCATGAGCGTCGTCCGGGCATTCAACCGCACCGCCGAATCCTTCGGCAACTACAGAGAGTCGGTGGACGAATACTTTGTCTTCTGGAAGAACTGGACGGAACGGGTGATGAAATTTTACGGAGGGTTTCTGACGACCCTCGAATCGGGTGCGCTGTTCATTCTCGGGGTGGGCGGACCGCTTTATCTTTCCGGAGCGGTAACACTTCCGACGTTTCTGATCACCCTGATCCTTGGTCCTGCCTATGTGGCATCCATTAAACAATTGTATTTCTTCGCGTCTCATATGAACATGAATTTTCAGGGCGTCTCCAGACTGCGGGCAATTCTGGAGAGCGAGCCTCTTGCGGAACCGAAGAATCCGGAACAGCCCGGAAACGACCGGATCGAGTTCGCCGACGTGACCTTCGCCTACGATGAGGTCGCTGCTCTGGAGGGGGTCCGCTTCGAGGCGAAACCCGGAACGGTGACAGCCTTCGTGGGGGTTTCCGGGGCGGGAAAGACGACGGCGGCTCTGTTGGCGGCCCGTTTCTACGACCCTCTCTCGGGAGCGGTACGGATCGGCGGACGTGACTATCGCGACGTCGGCACGAAAGAACTGATGCGCCGGGTTTCCATTTGTTTCCAGGAGTCCCAGCTTTTCAAGGGCACCATTGAGGACAACATCCGCATGGGAAATCGGGATGCCTCCATGAAAGAGGTGGTCGCCGCGTCGAAGGCGGCCAGGGCTCACGAGTTCATTCTGAACCTTCCCGAAGGATACGGCACGGCCGTGTCGGGAGATCGAACGCTTTCTGGAGGGCAGATCCAGCGTATCGCCATCGCTCGGGCCATCCTGAAGAATTCGCCCGTCGTCATCCTCGACGAAGCCACCAGCTACGCCGATCCGGAGAACGAGAGGCTCATTCAGGAGGCGCTCAACGAGCTTCTCGCGGAGAAAACGGTGATTGTCGTGGCCCATCGGCTCAAAACGCTGCGGCACGTGGACACGATCCTGGTTTTTGAAAAGGGGCGCATCGTGGAAAGCGGGACATGGGACGAGCTGGCCGCGGGAGACGGTCCCTTTGCACGACTTTGGCAAGGCGCTGAGGCCGCTCTGGAGTGGAGTGTCAGGACCGAAAGCAGGGAGATCGATTATGCTGCTCGATAACACCATCGGAATGCTCGGGGCGGACAAACGCCCCAAACTCGTCAAACCCACTGTGTACGCCGTGCTCGAAGGATGGCTTTCCGCCGTCGTGCAGGGAATGCTTCTCGTCACGGTCTATCGTTTGGCCGACGGCAGTTTCGGCGCAGGAACACTGTACTGGACACTGGTCGTGCTGGTTGCCACTCTGGCGGCCCGTTACGTCGTAGGCACCCGGGCCGTCTTGGAGTGTCAGATCCGGGGAGCCCGTTTCATCCGGGACGCCCGGATGGCCGTAGGAGAACATCTGCGTCTCGTTCCCCTCGGTTTTTTCCAACGCTTTCGCTCGGGAGACATCACGAGTCGTCTCATGACGAATCTTCAGGACGTGGAAATGGTCATCACGCATCTTTACGCGGACATCGTCACCGCACTGGTCGGTGCTGCGGGCATCGCTCTCTGCCTTGTCTGGGTGGACTGGCGCCTGGCGCTGGCCGCCCTTGCGGTGCTCCCCACGGGAGTTCCCGTGTTCTTCCTCACGCGGAAGCTCTTCGATTCGACGGGGCGGATGCGCTATGCCGCAGCGGGAGAGATGAACGATGCGTTCGTGGAATTCCTCTCGGGCATTCGCACGCTCAAGGCGCACGATCTGGCGGTGGAGAAACTCGATGTGCTCAAAGGCGCCATAGACAGGTCCATGTGGACAAACATCCGTCTGGAGGCGACCTTGGCGCCCATTATCGTGATGTTTCAGCTCCTTCTGGACGTGGGGCTTACGGCGACGCTTCTTCTCGGCATCATGTTCCTCGCCGGAGGAAGTCTCGGCACAGCACAGTTCGTCGCTGCGGCGATGCTGGCGTTTTCTCTCTACAGGCCGATCAAGAACATTGCCATGTTTCAGGCGGAGATCCGCAATGCCGAACAGGCAGGACGCACCATCGGCGCCGTTCTGAGTGAACCGGTCCAGTCCTGGACGGAGGATTCTCTTGCCGATGCGACCGACGGAAACGTGGAAAATGCTCCCGCGCTGGAATTCCGGAATGTGACGTTTTCCTACGATGGGAGAAGGGATGCCTTGAAGGATCTTTCCTTCTCCGTTCCGGCCGGGGCGGTGGTGGCTCTCGTGGGTGCGTCGGGATCGGGAAAGAGCACGGTTGCCAACCTTGCCATGCGCCTGTGGGACCCTGCGGGAGGGAAAATCCTCTTCGGGGGGAGCGACGTTGCCACGGTGAAGCCGGAGGAACTTCTGTCCCGCATGAGTGTGGTTTTTCAGGACGTGTACCTTTTTCATGACAGCATCCGTGCGAACATCGCCATCGCCCGGGAGGGAGCGACGGACGAAGAGATCGAAGAAGCGGCACGGGCAGCTCGGGCGGATGATTTCATCCGTCGGTTACCGCAAGGATACGATACGGTTCTCGCCGAAGGCGGGGTGAGCCTTTCCGGCGGAGAGAAACAGCGTATCGCCATCGCGCGCTGCATTTTGAAGAATGCTTCCTTTGTCATCCTCGACGAAGCGACGGCTTCTCTCGACCCCGAGAACGAACGGGAAATCCAGGAGGCGCTTGCGCGTCTTCTGGAGAATCGCACAGTGCTCGTCATTGCCCATCGACTCAAGACCATCGAGACCGCCGATACCATTGTCGTTCTCGAAGAGGGGCGGATGGCCGAGTGCGGAACCCACGAGGAACTCCTTGCGAAAAAAGGGATTTACGCAAGGATGTGGCGTGATCAGGATGAGAGCGAGGGATGGACTTTGAGGCGCGGATCGATGCCGGTCCTTCCGAAAGGAGCTTGACAGGGAACGTACGCGGCTCTAAGATTGCCCCTAATCAGCCACACTGCATACTACTTGTCAAAAGGGGTGATGTCTCGTGGGATATGGGTTTACCTTTCCGTTCCGCACCGTATGGTACTCCTATTTTATGTTTGCCTCCGGGACTCCTCCTGCAATGTCTGACGGCTGACGTGTCGTATGGCAGAACAGGCAGGGTCCCGCTGAACTTCGGCGGGACCTTTTTTTGTGAAAGGGGGAGTGGAAGAGCGCGCGACCGGGCGTGAACGAGACGAGACGAGCGGAAGAGGTGACGGTACGAAACGGTTCCGTCGCCGGGAGATGCTCCATGGCGGAGCGAAGCCATATGTTGTGCAAGGAGGGGAAACGCCACATGGTTGAAGAAAAGAAGAAAAGCGCGCTGTCTTTTTTCATGGACTATTCCTGGTACAAAAAATACCTGCT
>Ga0067045_1005619_pt1 | contig 13045 bp, 9 predicted proteins | sample TerdegcTABiofilm_FD_59184 | JGI IMG/M metagenome (GOLD analysis project Ga0067045, IMG submission 59184) | Combined Assembly of (Gp0054472, Gp0054536) Wastewater bioreactor microbial communities from Singapore -Terephthalate degrading...
TCGCTGATCTGGATGCGCATCAGGTCACCGGCGTTCTTGACCTCGCAGCGGCTCTGAAGGGTGCGCGCGGCACGGGCGCAGCGCCGCTGTGGTACGGAACGCGATCGCTGGCGATGATCTTCGAGAAACCCAGTCTTCGCACGCGTGTGACGTTCGAGCTCGGCATGCGGGAGCTGGGAGGAATCCCCATCGTTCTCGGGCCGACCGAAATCGGTCTGGGTAAGCGCGAGAGCGTGGCTGATGTGGCCCGAAACCTGGGGCGGTGGGTCAGCGCCATCATGGCCCGTGTGTATGACCACTCGGCGCTCGTGGAGATGCGTGACAACTGCGCAATCCCTGTCATCAACGCGCTGAGCGATGTGGAGCATCCGTGTCAGACGCTCGCCGACCTGCTCACCATCCGTGAGCGCCTCGGGCGTCTGGACGGCGTGCGCATTGCCTGGGTCGGTGATGGCAACAACGTGGCGCACTCGCTGATGCTCGGAGCCGCACTGACCGGAGCGTCGGTGATCGCAGCGTGCCCCACCGGCTACGAGCCGGATGCCGCGATCGTGGAGAAGGCCCGCAGTCTGGCCCACGATCCCGGAGCCATTCGTGTCACCGGCAATCCCTATGAGGCCGTTGCCGACGCCGACGTAGTCTACACTGACGTGTGGGCGAGCATGGGTCAGGAGGCTGAAGCATCGCAGCGGAAGGCCGTATTCGCGCCCTATCAGGTGAACGCTGATCTCATGCGAAGAGCCGGCTCCAGGGCCATCTTCCTTCACTGCCTGCCCGCCCATCGCGGCGAGGAAGTGACCGACGAGGTGCTCGACGGGCCGCAGTCGGCAGCGCTAGACCAGGCTGAAAACCGTCTGCATGCCCAGAAGGCCGTGCTGGCGCTGCTCATCGGGCCATAGGGCAGGTCCGCCGAAACAGACGACCGCCAGAGAGAAAGGTACGATCGCAATGTCAACTGTTGTGCTTGTGTATTCCGGCGGACTCGATACGTCCGTGTGCATACCTCTCATGCGTGAGGAGTACGGGTTCGATCGAGTCGTGACCGTGACAGTGGACGTTGGGCAGCCGCGCGACGACATCGCCCAGGCGGAAGCCCGCGCCGCCGCCCTTGCGACGGAGCACTACACCGTTGATGCGCGGTCTGAGTTCGTGGAGCGCTATTGCTGGCCTGCGGTCAAGGCGAACGGAGACTACCAGGGCTACCCGATCTCGACTTCCATCGCTCGGCCTCTGATATCCCTCAAGGCGGTGGAGGTGGCGCGCAGAGTGGGTGCCGATGCCTACGCCCATGGCTGCACCGGCAAGGGCAACGATCAGTTCCGCATCGAGTATGTCATGCGGACCCTGACGCCCGATATCCGGATCATTGCCCCGATGCGGGAGGGGCGGCTCAAGCCCGACGGCACACGGGAGCCCTGGACGCGCAGCGAGGAGATCGAGTATGCGGCGGCCCATGGGCTGAACGTCTCACAGACCCGCGACCGCATCTGGAGCATTGACGAGAACCTCTGGGGACGAAGCATCGAAGGAGGGCGGCTGGAAGAGCCCGACTACGCGCCGCCGGAGGAGATATTCCAGTGGACCCGCAGCGTAGCGGAGGCCCCGGATGATCCGTGCATCCTGACCGTTGGATTCGAGAACGGCGTGCCGGTGAGCCTGGATGGCGAGCGGCTCGAGGCGCTCGATCTCGTGCTGAAGGTGAACGCTCTGGCCGGCGCCCACGGCGTTGGCCGTGTGGACATCATGGAAGACCGTATGCTGGGCCTGAAGGTCCGGGAGAACTACGAATGCCCAGGGGCTGTCGTGCTTCTCACGGCTCATCGCGCGCTGGAAGCGCTGGTTGCCACGCAGGGCGAGCTGAAGTTCAAAGCGTCGGTGGACAGGGAGTGGGGCGAGCTGGCGTACAAGGGGCTGTGGTTCGATCCGCTCAAGGATGCCCTCGAAGCGTTCATCAATCGGATTCAGGAGAGGGTCACCGGCGAGGTCATCGTGCGTCTGCTCAAAGGCTCTGCCACGGTGATCGGGCGCCGCAGCGCCTGGGCGCTCTACAATGAGGACCTCGCATCGTTCGACAGCAAGACCTTCGATCAGTCGGAGAGCGAGGGAATGGTGAAGCTCCACGGCCTGCAGGGGCGCATGTACTGGATGCTCAAGGATAGCGACCGCACATGACCGATCAGCCTGCGGCCAAGCTGTGGGGAGGTCGCTTTGAGGCTGAGACAGATCCTCTCATCGAGCGGCTGAACAACTCGCTGGCCTTCGATGCCCGCCTCTGGCGGGAGGACATCGAGGGCAGCATCGCTCACGCGTCCATGCTGGGCCGCACCGGCATCATCCCGGCCTCGGAAGCGGATCTCATCGTCGCAGGCCTGCGCGAGATACGGGCGGGCCTCGCAGACGGCTCGATCGCCTTCGATCCCGGGGCCGAGGACGTCCACACAGCCGTCGAGTCGCTTCTGAGGGCACGGATCGGACCGGTCGCCGGAAAGCTGCACACCGCCCGTTCGCGCAACGATCAGGTGGCGACCGACATGCGGATGTACATGCGCCGCGTGGTGGGCGAGATCCGCGCCGCCGTTGCCGAACTCCAGCGCGCGCTGCTCGAGACCGCCGAGCGTGAGCTCGGGGTGATCATGCCGGGATTCACGCATCTGCAGCATGCTCAGCCCATCCTCCTATCGCACCATCTCCTGGCGTACTTCTGGATGCTTCAGCGCGATCGCGAGCGACTGATGGACGCTGAACGCCGAACGTCTGTCTTGCCGTTGGGAGCCGGGGCGCTCGCGGGAACGTCATTCCCCGTGGATCGGCAGATGGTGGCTGAGGCCCTCGGCTTTGAGAGGGTCAGCGAAAACAGTCTTGATGCTGTCTCAGACCGTGACTTCCTAATGGAGTTCCTCATGGCTGCGGCCATTCTCATGGTGCACTGCTCGCGGCTGGGGGAGGAGCTGGTTCTCTGGAGCAGTCAGGAGTTCGGTTTCGTGACCCTCAGCGATGCTGTCACGACCGGCAGCAGCATCATGCCGCAGAAGAAGAACCCCGACATTGCCGAGCTCGCCCGCGGCAAAGCAGGGCGCGTGATCGGCGACGCCGTGTCGCTTCTGACCACGATGAAAGGGCTTCCGCTTGCCTACAACAAGGACATGCAGGAAGACAAGGAGGCGGTTTTCGATGCGGTTGACACGGTACTGGTGACAGTACCGGCGCTGACCTTGACGATACGGACGGCGGCGTTTCATGCTGAACGGATGCAGACGGCAATGCGGCGTGACTTCTCGACTGCGACGGACCTTGCCGATGCGTTGGTGCGAGGCGGCATGGCATTTCGCGACGCGCATGGCGTCGTCGGTCGTCTGGTTCGTACCTGTATCGCGCGTGGAATCGGGCTGGAGGACCTGAGCTCTGAGCAGATAGCCGAGCTAGCGCCTGAGGCCCGCGGGCTGGACCTTGCAGGTCTTACCGTAGAGCACTCCATCGCGTCTCGGTCGGTTCAGGGCGGTACGGGAACCGACGCGGTGAAGATCCAGATAGCGGCTGCGCGGGCGGCGCTGACGTCTTAGCGGATCGAGCAGGCATCGCGTGCAGAAATCGGTGGCAAATCGTCCGGCGTTGGGTAGCATGCGAGCAGTTGTACTGAGGTAGACTCTCGGCATTCTGGTAGTACCGGTTCGCTCACCGTGAACGAGACACTGGCGCACCTGCATGTGTGCGCACGCGAGGCGCTCACGACGGTCTGTACCATTGGCGCTCAAGGCACGGAGCGCAATCCCTCTGTTACCTCACGCCATCCCAAACACGGCCACGCCGGGCCGTTGCGGGACTGGCTCGAGTTCGTGGGGCAGGGCCTGGAACGCGGGGGCCATCTGACTGCGCCCGTCAGATGCAGGCTTCCCGGAGTAGGCAGCCGTGCGTAATCTGGTCCGGCTGTTCCACGAGGTCAAACGCTACTGGCGCGTGCTCATGCTTGTCGTGTTCCTCACGGCGTGCACAGCCGGCCTCGGGTTGCCCGGACCCCTGATCGTCCGCTATCTGGTGGATCACCTTGTGGCCCGCAAGCCGTTTCCCATCCACCTGTTCTTCCTCGCCTATGTCGGCGTGTCTCTGGCCAGCTCTCTGGTGGGAGCGGGTCTCTCGCTGACCGTCACCTATCTGGGCCAGCGGTTCAAGTACGACATGCGCCGGAAGCTCTACGCGCACATGCAGACGCTATCTCTGGGTTTCTTCGAGAAGAACCAGACCGGCAAGCTCATGTCGAACATTACCAACGACGTTGCGACGCTGGATCAGCTCATTAGCGGCGGCTTCGTGACCCTGGTCTCGGATCTGGTGACGCTCATCGCGGTGTTGGCGATCGTCTTCAACATGAACTGGTACCTCGCGTGCTGGTCGCTGTCCGTTTTTCCCCTCTACATCCTCAACTACCTGGCGCACATCGGCAAGATCAAGCAGCGAGCGGATGAGATACGCGAAGAGCGCGACATCATGCTGGGCGATCTGCAGGAGCGACTGGCCGGAGCCCTGGTCGTCAAGTCCTACGCCAAGGAGCGCTTTGAGGTCCGACAGTTCGTCGGTCAGAATCGGAATCTGCTCGAGCTGAATGTGAATCAGGGCATGCTCGGCACGCGGCTCTGGACGCTGGCAGAGTTCATCGGCAGCGGTCTTGGCATCGCCATTATCATGCTCGTCGGAGGCAGGCAGGTAATGGCCGGCCACCTGACCCCGGGTTCGCTGATCGCGTTCGTTTCGTTTATCACGGGCTACCTGTACGGCCCCATCCTGCGCCTGATCCAGATCAACGATCAGATTGCCCGCACCAACGCCGCACTGACGCGCATTTTCGGCACCCTCGACACCGAGCCGAATATCAAGGATAAGCCAACCGCGATAGAGCTGCCGGTCATTCAGGGGGCTGTCGAGTACAGGGACGTCTGGTTCGAATATGAGCCGGGACAGCCCGTGATCAAAGGAGTGTCTCTTAGCGTCAAGCCCGGGCAGATGGTGGCATTCGTTGGCCAATCAGGTTCAGGCAAGACCACCATGATCAACCTTCTGTCCAGGCATTACGATGTCACGGGCGGTGCGATCCTCGTGGACGGACACGACATCCGGGATGTCACGCTTGCCTCGTTGCGCCGACAGGTGGGTGTGGTGATTCAGGAGACCATCCTGTTCAACACCACCATCCGCGAGAACATCCGCTATGGGAGGCTCGAGGCGACCGATGAGGAGGTGGCCGAGGCTGCGCGCGCTGCCAATGTGGCTCATGTGATAGAAGCGCTCCCGAAAGGCTATGACACGCGCATCGGTGAGGAGGGCGTTAAGCTGTCGGGCGGCGAAAAACAGCGCATTGCCATAGCCAGAGCCATTCTGTCGGATCCTCGCATCCTGGTACTTGACGAGGCAACTTCCTCTCTCGACAGCGAGACCGAGACGCTCATCCAGGAGGCGCTCGAGCGCCTGATGCAGGGCAGGACCTCATTCGTCATCGCCCATCGCCTTTCCACCATCGTCAAGGCCGACATGATCGTGGTGATGGAGAAGGGGGTCATTCGGGAGGCCGGCAGTCACCTCGAGCTCTTGGAGCAGGGAGGCATCTACGCCGGCCTGTACACTCAGCAGTTCAAGGCCGCCCTCGACGAGCAGCGTGCCGAAGCTGCCGCATCGGCTGAGGCCGAACGCGCGGAGATGGCCGGATGAGCAATCTCGGACGGCTTCTCGGATACCTGAAGCCCTATCGGTCCCGCGTTGCGCTGGCCGTCATCCTGATGGCTCTTGTGACCGCTTCGACGCTGCCCATGCCTCGCATCACGCAGTATGTGCTCGACGAAGTCCTGCCCGGCAAGCTCTGGCGCATGCTCAACGTGGTGTTCTGGCTGATCGTTGGTCTCTACGCGTTTCGCGGTCTTGTCAGCTTCGGACTCAACTACCTGCTGGGATGGCTGGGTCAGCGAATCGTGTTCGACCTCCGATTCCAGTCGTACCGTCATCTGAACCGCCTGTCTCTCAGCTACTACGACAAGCGCCAGACGGGCAAAATCATGGCCCGCGTCATCGACGACATCAACGTCATCCAGTACATGGTCACGGGCGGCTTTGTAACGCTCATCACCGACATTCTGACGCTGTTCGTGGTGTTGCCCGTCGTGTTCCATATGGAGTGGCGGCTCGCGTGGATTGCGGTGGTGGTGGTGCCAACGTACGTCGGCATCTACAAGCTGTTCCTGAAGCGCATCCGCGCGCTGAGCGTTGAGCTTCGCGAGAAGTGGGATGCCCTGATCGGAGCCCTGCAGGAGAAGATCGCCGGCATCACGGTGGTGAAGGCCTTCCATCGCGAGGAGTACGAGGTCGACCACTTCATGACCACCGTGGCCGACAACTTCCGCTTGGGGATGACGCAGGCCAAGCTCAATCGCATTCTGGGCTTGTTCGTGACGATCATCAGCGCCGGCGGGACCGGACTGATCTACTGGTACGGCGCCGTGCTCGTCCTGAACCGACAACTTCAGCCGGGAGAACTGATAGCTTTCGTCGGCTATATCGGCTACCTCTACGGTCCTGCGCTGCGCCTGGTGGACTTTAACATTCAGGCGCAATGGGCCGGAGCAGCCATTGACCGGGTGTTCGAGATGCTCGACACTCGTCCCGAGATCATGGATGCGCCGGATGCCGTGCCGATCCGAGACATGCGCGGGGCCGTGGAGTTCCGCAATGTCACCTTTGGCTACGATCCGGAGAAGCCGGTGCTGCACAACATTAACCTGGCAGTCGAACCCGGCGAAGTGATCGCTATCGTAGGACCTTCGGGGGCGGGCAAGACCACCATGGTCAACCTGATCGCCCGCTTCTACGATGTCACCGACGGATCGGTGCTGATNGACGGCATTGATGTCCGGCAGATCCGACTGGAGTCCATTCGCCGTCAGATNGGGTACGTCACTCAGGAGTCGCTGCTGTTCTCGGTGACCATCAAAGAGAANATCGCCTACGGCAACCATGACGCGACGGACGAGGAGATCGAGAGGGCTGCGCGCAACGCCGACCTGCACGACTTCATAGTGAGCCTTCCGGACGGCTATAACACAAAGATCGGCGAAGACGGCGTCAAGCTCTCCGTGGGCCAGAAGCAACGCCTCGCCATCGCTCGCGCGACGCTGACCAATCCTCGCATCCTGATACTGGACGACGCCACTTCGGCGTTGGACTCTGAGACCGAAGCCAATGTGCAGGCGGCCCTCGAGCAAGTGATGAAAGGTCGCACGAACTTCGTGATCGCCCACAGGCTGTCGACCATCATGCATGCCGACAGGATTGTGGTGCTCGATCAGGGTCGGATCGTTGACATCGGGAGACACGAGGAGCTGGTTCACAGGCCCGGCGTCTATAAGAACCTCTACGACGAGCAGTTCCGCAGCGCGCAGGACAAAGCCCTGGCCGCCATTCTTGGCTAGCGCCGATCGCGGTTGCCGCCGACACGCCGTCTCTCAGTTATGTGACACAGAGGCCTTGACACCGCCGATTACCTGCTGTATAGTAGTAAAGCGCATTAGTAATCCGCATTACTGAAGCGCATTACCGACCCGATGGACGGCGGTCGGTCACCTGAGAGGGGCAGGGTGGCAACGTCTCGCGTTCGGCTCAGCGATGTGGCAAAGGCAGCGGGCGTCTCGCCGACTACGGCGTCGTTCGTCCTCAACGACCGCTGCGAATCCATACCGGCCGAGACGCAGCAGAGGGTGTTGGATGCCGCCCGCAGACTACATTACCGTCCGCATATCGCGGCTCGCGCGCTTGCCACGGGACGCACCCGCCGCATCGGCATCGTGCTCAATCAGCCCGAAAGCTTCTCGACGAACGATACGTACTTCGCCGAGATTCTGGCCGGCATCATTCGGCGCGCCACGGAGCATGATCGAAATGTTCTGCTGCTCTCTGCCCACTACACGACCTGGCGCAGCCTGTTCGCCGACATAACCGGCGGGGCCGTGGACGGCGTGCTGCAGATCAGTCGGTTCGTGTCCGACGAACTGACGCCTGCCCTCATCGAAGCCGAGTTTCCTCTCGTGTGCGTTTCATTCCGCACGGACGACGAGCGCTGCCTGTCGGTCGACTGCGACAACGAGAGCGGAGGCTACCTCGCCGCTCGGCACCTGGTGGAACTCGGGCATACTCGGATCGCCGTGCTCTATCCGGGCGACGTGCTCTCGTGGGGGAGAGAACGGCTTGCGGGTATACGGCGAGCCGTGGTCGAAGCAGGACAGTCACCGGACGGACTGCAGGTGCGGGCGTGGGATGAGAAGCGCCTTCCGGAGCCGACGTGGGTACGCGATGCAGTCGAGTGGTTTCGGACGCTCGATCCCAGGCCGACGGCGGTTATCTGCTGTGATGAGATCAGGGCTCGCATGGTCGCGGAGATGTTGCCGGTGGCGGGCCTCTCGGTTCCGGAAGATGTATCGGTCGTGAGCTTCAACTCCACCGAGATCAGCGACCGGTGCATACCTCCTTTGACGTCGGTGCGGCAACCCTTACCGGAGATCGGCCGCGCAGCCGTAGACGTGTTGCTCGAGCGCATTCGAGGCGGCACGCTCGACGCCTCCGTTGTGCAGTTTCCCATGTCGTTGGACATCCGCCAGTCCACGCGCAGGCCCCGTTGCGCGGCCTCAACGGGCGCCTCACTCATCAAGGCCACTGGCAAGACCCGGATGCGTTCGCGAGAGGCATCCGGCATTCGATCGCGCACGCGCGCGAGAAAGGATCAAGAGCATGGTGAGTAAGAAATCGGCCTTCACCCTCATCGAGCTGCTCGTCGTGATCGCTATCATCGCGATCCTGGCGGCCATCCTGTTCCCTGTGTTTGCGCAAGCCCGTGAGAAGGCCAGAGGCATCACCTGCCTGAGCAATCAGAAGCAGATCGGCCTCGGCGTCATGATGTACATGCAGGACTACGATGAGTACTACCCGATGTCGCAGTATGGCGGCTGCGACGGGCGCATCCAACTGATCTGGTCGGCGGTCGTCTACCCCTATATCAAGAGCGGCACGCGGTATGGCGACGGCACGCATTGGGCCGTGGATGGCCTGTTCAAATGCCCGTCGTTCCCCGGGCCCGAACAAAGCTGCAAGTACGGCGTGCATCTCGATGTCTTCGCTGACAACTGGTGCGATTCGCAGAACGGAGTTCGCGCCGTGGTATCCATGGCGGAACTGGACGCTCCGGCCGAGAAGATCATCATCATGGAGAAGGGCCGCACCGAGGGGCCGTGGGGCTGGGTGCAGTTCGCCACGTGGGAGTGGGACTGGGTGTCATGGATCGGTAACCCGCCCGTTCGCGACGGCAACGACATCGAGCAGACATTTGACTGCGATGGTGGCGCGTCCGGCGACGCCGTCTGGGCCGGCTGCGGCATGCATCCCCGCTATCGTCACACCGGCACGGCCAATGTCGTTTTCGGGGACGGTCATGCCAAGGCAATGAGCAAGGGCTCGATCCTCTGGTACCGGAACATCTACGTGCCCGTGGGGCGCGCCGCCGAGTGGCGGAGCCAGGGCTGGTACCCGTACTGATATCCGCCGACGCGATGGGGGCAGCGCTCGCAGCCCCCATCACATCCTCTTGGGGCACGACGAGCGCATCGGAGCTAGCTTCATCGTCACTGGCCTGCGGGAGAGGGAGACCATGAACCAGAAGTACCTGGCAATCGGCGCCATCGTACTGATCATCATCGCCGGCCTCTTGTTTGCGCGCAGTACGGTTTGGAACCCGGAACGGCAGCAGAAGAAGGGACCGACGCTTGAGCAGATGATCAAGCAGATCGAGGACAACCCGCGGATGCCTCCGCAGGCCAAGCAGATGGCGATCCAGCAGCTCAAGATGCGCATGGGAGGTGCAGCCCAGGGAGGCCTTGCCAAACCCGAGTAGCGCTGTGCGCGTTTGACTTCGCCGGTTCAGACGGCTATAATCGCCCCTGTGATCAAGTACCTTTCCGAGTTGCTCGGACGGCCTGTCCGCGGCCCGGATGGTCTCCCAGTCGGGCGAATAGCCGATGCGGCGGCACGTCAGGGCGGCAGGTTGCCGCTGCTTGTCAGCGTCCTTGTCTCCACCGACAAGGGCACCGTGTGGGTTCCCGCGCGGGAGCTCTCACTGGATAGCGATGAGATCCGTCTCAGCGCGTCCCTTGATCAGGTGCCATCAGAGGAGCCCTTGCCCGAGGATGTCCTCCTGCGCCGGGACGTCCTGGACAAGCAGATCGTGGACGTGCACGACTATCGCGTCGTGCGCGTCAACGATGTCCGCCTTGCGGAGTGTGCCGAAGGTCAGTGCATTGTTGGGGTGGACGCGAGCCTGCGGGCGTTGCTGCGCAGGGCCGGTGTCGCAGCACCCATCGAGGCCATAGCGCGGCTGGTCGGCAAGCCTCTCCATTCACGACTGATCGCCTGGGACGACGTGGAGACGCTGGAGCCCAGCGGCGCCGGCGGCGGGCGCATTCGTCTGAAGGTCCCCCACGAGAAGATCGCGCGTCTCCACCCGGCCGACATAGCCGATATCGTGGAGCAGCTCGATCCCCAGCAGCGCACGGAGATCATCGAAGCCCTCGATGTCGAGACTGCCGCGGATACCATCGAAGAGATGGAGGACAAAGAGGCGGCGGAGGTCATCGAGCAGCTCGAGGACGAGCGCGCGGCCGACATTCTGGAGGAAATGGAGCCCGACGACGCGGCTGACGTGCTCGGCGACCTGCCGGAGGTCCGCTCAGAGGAGCTCCTGGGCCACATGGAGCCCGAGGAAGCGGCGGATGTGAAGGAGCTCCTCGCCTATGCCGAGGAGACCGCGGGCGGCCTGATGACGACCGAGTATGTGGCTGTCCGTGCCGACATGACGGCTCAGGAGACCATTGACCATCTTCGCGAGCTAGCCCCGAGCGCCGAAACGGTGTACTACGTGTACGTGGTGGATGAAGATGAACGGCTGGTGGGCGTTCTCTCGCTGAGGGACCTCATCGTCGCCGATCCGTCGGCCCGCATAGGCGATGTGATGGTGCGAAACGTTCGACACGTCAGCGCCCACGATCACGCCGACGAGATAGCTCACGTCTTCAATCGGTACAACCTGCTCGCTCTGCCCGTGCTCGACGACGACGCCAGGCTGGTGGGGATCGTCACCGTAGACGACATGATGGAGCACTTGCTGCCGCCCGAGCGTCGCAGGAAGCTGCCTGAGCTGGCCGTCGAGACCGACTGAACGCTCCCCGTCTAACCTTTGAGCCCTGTCAGGGCGATCCCTCGAATGAACGTCCGCTGAGCCAGCAAGAAGAGGACCAGCATGGGGAGGGTGATCACCGTTGCGGCTGCCATGAGCAGCGCCCACTCGCTGCCATGCCGACCGAGAAACGCCTGCAGACCGATGGCAAGCGTGTACTGACGTTCGTCGTGCAGGTAGACGAGCGGGTTCAGGAAATCCATCCACGCGGCGGTGAACGCGAACAGAGCTACCGTTGCCACCGCGGGTTTGGCCATCGGAAGGATGACGCGCGCAAGGATGCCGAGGTCCGAACAGCCGTCTATGCGCGCGGCATCGGATAGCTCCTGCGGGATGGTCAGGAAGAACTGGCGCAGCAGGAAGATCGAGAAGGCGCTCCCAAGGAACGGCGGCACGATGAGGGGAAGGAACGTTCCGGTCCATCCCAATGCGCGAAAGGTGAGGAAGACCGGTATCATCGTCACCTGCGCGGGGAGCATGATCGTGCAGATCAGCACGAGGAATACCGGATCGCGGCCTCGCCACCGAAGACGTGAGAACCCGTAGGCCGGCAACGCCGCGCTCAGGACCGTACCGATCGTCGTCATGATGCACACCCACAGGGTGTTGCGGAGGTACAGCAGAAACGGGAACGACGCCAGAGCGGAGGGGTAGTTGCTCCACAGAACGGGCCGGGGTATCCATTGGACCTCGGGCGAGAAGATCTGCGAGTCTGGCTTCAGCGAGGTGGAAACCATCCAGAGGAAGGGCGCGACGTAGACCGCAGCGACAAGGGCCAGCAGCAGATACACAGCAGTCGCCCAGAGCCAGGAGCGGCGCGGCGATGCGGCCGATCGCAGGTTCCGGTCGCGCCCTTCGACGGCCATCACACCACTACAGGCTGGCCGGCCTGCGCGCCGGATCGCCATGCGGCCTCGGTGAGCTCGATCACTCGGAGGCCGCATTCAAACGGCGACTGCACTTCCTCGTCGCCCCGGATGGCAGCCACGAAGTTGCGATCGGGAGTCGATCCGCCGCGCATCTGGTCGAAGCTGTAACGGCCGGCGGCATCGGCAACCTGCAGCCGGCCATTCCGCATGAACAGAATGCCTCGTTCACACCAGATCGTAACGTCCTCATGCCAGTCGGTGGCGTCGCCAACAATGGAGATGTTCCCCTGAGCCCCGCCGCGGAAACGGATGGACAAAGCCGAGTTGATGTCCACGGGCGTCCCGCAGTTGTCAATGAACGCCGCCACAGTCTCGACGGACATGCCTGTGATCCAGAGGATGATGTCCAGAAGGTGACTGCCCGAATCGTTCAACTGGCCTCCGCCGGAGAGCGCCGGATCCTGACGCCAGGAACCCCGTGTGCCGTTCTTCCAGTTCTGACACTGGAGGGCGCTGACAAAGGTGACGGCGCCGAGATCGCCCGACGCTATCCGGTCACGGATATACCGAAACTCGGGCTGATAGTGCCTCTGATAGGAGAGCAGCGCCACTTTGCCCGCGCGATCCCGTGCGGCGATCACCTCGTGCGCGTCGACGACGGTGCACACCAGAGGTTTCTCGCACAGAACGTGCAGGCCCCGTTCGAACGAGGCCAGTATCTGCTCCTTGTGAGTCGTGTGAGGCGTGCTGATCTCCGTCGCATCCATCTCGACTCTGGCCAGCATCTCGTGGAAGTCGGCAAACGTCGGCACGTCCGCCAGCGCAGGATGCTGCCGTTTGGCTGCATCGAGCATGGCCGGGTTGGGGTCCGCCAGCGCGACGATCTCGACGTTCGGCAGCTCGAGCACTCTGCCCATGTGAT
>Ga0067045_1031144_pt1 | contig 13043 bp, 17 predicted proteins | sample TerdegcTABiofilm_FD_59184 | JGI IMG/M metagenome (GOLD analysis project Ga0067045, IMG submission 59184) | Combined Assembly of (Gp0054472, Gp0054536) Wastewater bioreactor microbial communities from Singapore -Terephthalate degrading...
GGCGAGCCCTCGGACAAGGGAATTTCGGCCTCGCGAAAACGCGCGCGGCCATCGGTGTCGGTGAACAGAATCACCTGCTGGAATGTGCTCAAGGGAACCTCCGGGATCTGGCTTTGCTTTGTACCAGAGGCATTTGCGCTTTTCGCTGACACTACGCAACCATGAAAGTTCTACTCGCCGAAGACGACGTCATGCTGGGCCGAAGCATGGAGCGCGGCCTGCGCATGGCCGGCTTCTCGCTGGATTGGACGCAGGACGGCCCGCAGACACAGACAGCGCTGCGCGAACAGGCGTACGCGGTGCTGCTGCTCGACATCGGCCTGCCGGGGCTGGACGGCCTGCAGCTGCTGCAGTGGTTGCGGGCTGAAGACCGGCCGGTGCCCGTGCTGGTGGTATCGGCGCGCGACGCGGTGAGCGACCGCGTGGTCGGCCTGAACCTGGGGGCCGATGACTACCTCACCAAACCGTTCGACCTCGACGAGCTGGTGGCGCGCGTGCACGCGCTCGCACGCCGGGGCAGCGGGCGCGCCCAGCCCGAGTTGCAGTTCGGCCGCCTGACCATGCGGCCGCTGCGCCGCGAAGCCTTGCTCGACAACCAGCCCGTCACCCTGGCCGCACGCGAATACGACCTGCTGTTCGCTCTCATGGAACACCCCGGCACCGTGCTCTCGCGCGAGCAGCTGGAAAGCCGCCTCTACGGCTGGCAGGAAGAGGTGGCCAGCAACGCAGTAGAGGTGCATGTGCACCACCTGCGGCGCAAGCTGGGCCCCGCTTGGATCAAGAACGTGCGGGGCGTGGGCTACAAGCTGGTCGCTGCGGCATGAATTCGATTCGCCAGCGCCTGCTGTTCTGGCAGATCACGGCACTGATCGTCACCAGCGTGCTGGTCAGCGCGTTCACCTACCACCTGGCCTGGCAGGCCTTCAACCGGGTGCGCGATTTCGGCATGGAACAGATCGCGCATTCGGTGGTGCGGCACGGCGTGCGGCCCCACAGCTGGGCCCTGGATCCGCCGGAACACGCCGCGCCTCGGCCCACCGCCCGCCATGCCCCGCAGGACAACCCGCCCCCGTGGGTCACGGACGACCTGGGGCGCTTCATCAGCCAGATCTGGTCCACCGACAGCGAACTGCTGTACGCCTCGGTCGAGGGCGTCGGACCGCCCTTGCAAGAACCCGGCTTTCACAACGTCGAGTGGTCGGGCGAATCCTGGCGTGTCTACACGCTCGTGGACGACGAGGAAATCGTCCAGGTCGCCAAGACCGCCAGCGACCGCGCCAGCAGTTTCGCCCAGATGGCGCCCTGGCTCCTGGTGCCCGTGGCGGTGCTCGTGCTGTTGCTGGGCGTGCTGATCCGGCTGGCGGTCAATCGGGCACTCGCGCCCCTGGAGGCGCTGGGCCAGGACATCCGGCGGCGCGACGAAAAAGACTTGCAACCGATCGCCACCAACGGCTTGCCCGAGGAAGTCGCACCCCTGGGCCAGGCGCTCAACCAACTGCTGGAGCGCGTGTCTCGCCTGCTCACGCGTCAGCGGCAGATGCTGGCCGACGCCGCCCACGAGCTCAACACCCCGCTGGCGGCCGTCAAGCTGCAGGCCCAGATCGTGCGCCGTTCGCCGGAAAGCGAGCGCGCTGCCGCGCTCGACGAGCTCGACCTGGGCATCGCGCGCAGCACACACCTGGTGGCGCAACTGCTGCAGATGGCGCGACTCGAGGCGGATGGGCGCGAGCGCCGGCCAGTAGCGGTCCGGCTGGACCGGTTGGCGGCGGACGTGGTGGTCGCGTTTTCGGCCCGGGCCGAAGCGCGCGAAATCGATCTTGGACTGGACACGTGCGAGGCTGCCACGGTGCTGGCCGATCCGCAGGACCTGCGGGTGCTGTTCGACAACCTGGTGGACAACGCCCTGCGCCACACGCCCCCAGGCAGCCAGGTGGACCTGCGCATCGAACAAAGCGCGGGCCGCGTGAGCCTGGTCGTCAATGACAACGGCCCCGGCATTGCCGAGGCCGATCACCAGCGGGTGCTGGAGCGCTTCGTGCGGCTGAACCCGAAAAACGAGGCTACCGGCAGCGGCCTGGGCTTGGCTATCGTCGCGCAGATCGCCCAACAGAACGGGGGGCTGCTGACCTTGGCCAGCAGCCCCCCGGGAGGCCTGAGTGTGCGCATCGTTTTCAGCGCACACCCGGCGGATGCGGCATCGCCCGAAGGGGCGAGCCCGACGGCTTAGCCGCCGTTGGAACGGCGCGATTCCACCAGTTCAGCGCGCACTTCTTCGCGCGTCTTGCCTTCAGCCAGCACCGGCTGTTGGCTGTACTGGGCGGGGAACAGCTCGTTGGCCTTGGCGCCGGTAGCGCCGTCGGCAACGATGTCACCCGTGCGGATGGCTTCGGCCAGCTCGGCCTTCACTTCGGCGCGGGTCTTGCCCACGGCGGCGGTAGCGACCGGCTTTTCAGCGCGGGCAGCGGCGTACTGGGCAGGTGCCAGTTCGTTGGCCTTGGCGCCGGTGGCGCCGTCGGCAACGATGTCACCCGTGCGGATGGCTTCGGCCAGTTCGGCCTTCACTTCAGCGCGCGTCTTGCCGTGGACCACCACAGGCTGGGCGTACTGGGCGGGGAACAGCTGGTTGAACTTGGCGCCGGTCTGGCCGTCAGCGACGAGGTCGCCGCTGCGTTGGGCTGCGATCACTTCGGCGCGAACTTGTTCGCGGGTCTTTGCGGCAGCAGGATCGGCAGCCATGGCGTGGCCGGCAACGAGGGTGGAGAGAGCGATAGCAACAACAGACAGGTTTTTCATGACAGTTTCCTTTGAGAGGGTTGAACATACCGGTCGGTCCGTTGTGCGGTCTGGCCGGCTTCGATGCCTCTGCGGAGGGGTTTGCGTGCATCGATGGGGTGTACTGTAAAGTTTCTTTTCCTGAAGAAAAACAGCATTGAAACCACTATTGTGTTGCTGAATCAGCAATAATCATGGTTTCTGAATACGGGAAAACCCTTTAAAGGAGCCTTCTCATGGACCGTTTGGCCTCGATGCGTGCCTTCCAGAAAGTGATCGACGAAGGGGGGTTCGCCGCCGCCGCCCGTGCCCTGGACATGTCGCCTGCGGTGGTCACACGGCTCGTCGCCGACCTGGAAGACCACCTCGGCACCCGCCTGCTGCACCGCACCACCCGCCGCGTCTCGCTCACCGACGCGGGCGAGAACTACCTCGACCGGGTGCGCGTGATCCTGCAAGACCTGGACGAAGCACATGCACTGGTGAGCTCGCAGACCAGCGAACTCGCGGGCGTGCTGCGCCTGCTCGCACCGCCGGTGCTCGCCACGCACGTGCTGGCGCCATTGGTCAGCGGCTTCCGGCAGGCCTACCCGAAGATCCTGCTCGACATCGATGTGGAGTCGCACCGCGAGCCACCGATCCAGGACTACGACATCACGCTCATGGGCGCACAGACCTCTTTCGATGCCAACGTGATCGCGCGCAAGGTGCTCTCCAGCGTCACCGTGCTGCTGGCCTCGCCCAAGTACCTCCAGCGCAAGGGAACGCCCTTGCGTCCGGAAGACCTCGAGCAACACGACTGCCTGCGTTTCAAGCCCTCGGCCGGCCGCAGCCGGGGCTGGCGCCTGATGCATGAGACGGACGACGCCCGTTTCGTCGACATCGAGGTGCAGCCCGTGCTGTGGGCCAACCACACCGACACCTTGATGCACGCCGCGCTGGATGGCGCGGGCATCACCGCCGCCACCATCGAGCTGGCCGCGCCCTTGATCCAGAACGGCGACCTGGTGCGCGTGCTCAACCCATGGATCACCGATCGCCTGACCATGTACGCGGCCTTGCCCAGTCGCAAGTTCATGCCCCGCCGCACCGAGGTGTTCCTGGACTACCTCATTGAACAGACCCGGGCCCGCGTGAGCAGCGCCCTGGCGACCTGCAGCACCTGCTGAAGCACACCGTTACACAAAACCCGGCATCGCCTCAACCCCATTGAGGCGGTTCGTTCGTTTCAACCGGCTCCATCCACTGTTTGCGGAGCCCGCATGAAACCCCTTCCTGCCTTTCGCCTTGCCCTCTCCCTCACCGCCGCGCTGGCGGCCCTGGCCACCACGCCGGCCCATGCCGTGGGCCGTCTCACCGACATCCAGGTGATCGACCGCGACAGCGGCGAGACACTCACGGTCTACCGGCATCAAGGTGAGCACTGGGTCGCCGGGCGGCCCGGCGCACGCTATGCCGTGTCGGTGCGCAATGCCACGCCAGGGCGCGTGCTGGGTGTGATCTCGGTCGACGGCGTGAACGTGATCTCGGGCGAGACCGCGGCCTGGCAGCAGACCGGCTACGTGCTTTCGCCCTGGCAGCAGCACGCCATCACCGGCTGGCGCAAGAGCGACGCCGAGGTCGCGGCCTTCCACTTCACCGCATCAAACGCGTCGTACGCCGAGCGCACCGGCCGCCCGGCCCACGTGGGCGTGATTGGCGTGGCCGTGTTCCGGGAAAAGCCCCTGCCCCCACCGCCGCCTGCAGTGACACCGTGGCCTTCGCTGCGCGAACAGGGTGGCGCTGAGAGCCGCTCGTCCGTCCCCACCAACGCGGCGGACGCGACCGCCGAAGCGCAGGCCGATAGCGAAGCGCCCCGCGAACGCGCCGAGTCGCTGGCTGCGCGCCGCATGGCCCCTGCAGCGCCGGCACCGCGCCTGGGCACCGGGCACGGCGCGCGCGAAAACGCCCCTATCACCCACACCACCTTTGAACGGCGCAGCGAACGGCCCGACGAAGTCATCCGCATCCGCTACGACAGCCGCGAGAACCTCGTGGCCATGGGCATCATTCCAACGCAGGCGGTGCCGCCCCGGCCGAACCCTTTTCCTGCGGGGGTGCAACCCGGCTACGCGCCCGACCCGGGTTGATCGCCCATCGGCTCCCATAATCGGCGGATGACCGACGAGGCCGCGCCCGCCGATGAAACGTTGATGCTGGCCTTTGCCGCAGGCGACGCACGCGCCTTCGAGACGCTCTACGACCGCCACGCCCTGCCGGTGTGGCGCTTCGTGCAGCGCAGCGTGCACGACCGCGCACTGACCGACGACCTGGTGCAGGACGTGTGGTTCTCACTCGTGCGCCAGGCCCCCCGCTACGAGCCCCGCGCGCGGTTTCGCACCTGGCTCTTCACCCTCGCCCACCACCGCCTGGTCGATCATTGGCGCACCCACAAGGCCCACGCCAGCCTCGATGCCGACACCGACGACGGCGCCACACTGGCCGACACGCTCGCGGCGGACTCGGGCTTTGGCCCGGTGCGGCAGCTGCAGTCGCGCGAACAAGCCCAGGCCCTGCTGGATGCACTCGCCGCCCTGCCCCTGCCACAGCGCGAGGCCTTCCTGCTGCAGGCCGAAGGCGGCCTGAGCCTGGTCGAGATCGCCGAGGCCACCGGCGTCAACGCCGAGACCGCCAAGAGCCGGCTTCGCTACGCGCGCGAGCGCTTGCGCCACACCCTGGAGGCTTTTGCATGAAGCCACAAGACGAACTGCTGCAGCGCTACCAGGAAGCCAACGAGCACGACCCCACGCGGCCCGACCCGGCCCTGCGCGAGAAGGTACTGGCCCAGGCACGCGCCGCTGCCGCGCGGGCCGAACCCGCACCGGGGAGCGGAAAACGCTCGGCCGCCAACGACTCGGCCTGGCACTGGCGCGCGTTGGGTGGCTTGGCCGTGCTGGGGCTGGCCACCCTGGTGGTGCTGCAGTTCGATCGCGGCATGCCCGAGGAACGGGAGATCGCCCTGGGCGAGACCACCGCGCCGCCGCGTGCGTCTCCCCCTGCCAATGCAACCTCTGAGGAACGCGAAGCCGCGCCCACGACCCCACCCACAGCGACGCGTCCACCGGTCGCCAAGCCACGCCCCTCGCCCGCAACGCCACAGGCACGCAGCCCCGCAAACGACCATGCCGAGGCGGCACCCCCACCTGCGCCAGCGCCCGCCCCACCGCCCCCCTCAGAGGCGCAGTCATCGCCATCTGGCGTGGCTGGCGCCACGCCATCCACCCAGGACGCCGAGACCCGCGCCACAGCGCCAGCGGACACGGCCGCCGCGCCACGCATGCATGGCCTGGCGCGAGAAGAAGCCCCTGCGGCCTTGTCGGCCCGGCGCAGCGCCCCCGCACTCCAGGCGAACGCGCCGCTCTGGCCCGCCTCGGCCTTGCTGGCCGCAGCCGCACGCGGCACGCTGGCCGATGCGCGCGAAGCCCTGGCCCAGGGCGCGGACGTGAACGGCACCGACGCGCGAGGCCGCACCGCCCTCATGCTCGCCGCATTGCGCGGAGACGCACCGCTGGTGCGCCTGCTGCTCGACGCGGGCGCCGATCCCCTGCGCGCCGACCGCGATGGCCTGCGCGCCATCGATCTCGCACAACAGGCGGGCCACGCCGAACTGCTGCCATCGCTGCAAGAGCGCAGCCCGCGCTAAGCCCGTCGTTACCATCGCGGCATGAACACCCCAGCCCTTTCCTCCTCCGTGCATTTCGGCCACCAGGGCCGCGTGGTCCTCGTCACCGGCGGGTCCCAGGGCATCGGCGAAGCCTGCGCGCGCCGTTTTGCGCGCGAAGGCGCGAAGCTGGTGATCGCCGATGTGGCCGACGCGCCCGGCCGCGCGCTCGCCCGCGAGCTCGGTGGCACCTACATGCACTGCGACGTGGGCGACAAGGCCGATGTCGACGCCATCGTTGCGCAGGCCCTGGCCACCCATGGCCGCATCGACGTGCTCGTCAACAACGCCGGCATCTTCAAGGCCGCCGATTTCCTCGACGTGACCGAAGAAGACTTCGATGAAGTCCTGCGCGTCAACCTCAAAGGTGCCTTCCTCATGGGCCAGGCAGTGGCGCGCGCGATGGCCCAGGCCGACGGCGGCAGCATCGTGAACATGAGCTCGGTCAATGGCGTGCTCGCCATCCCCAACATCGCCAGCTACAACGTCAGCAAGGGCGGTATCAACCAGCTCACCCGCGTGATGGCGCTGGCGCTCGCCGACCACGGCATCCGCGTCAACGCGGTGGCGCCGGGCACCATCGCCACCGAGCTCGCGGCCAAGGCCGTGCTCACCAGCGAAGAGGCGCGTCACAAGATCCTGAGCCGCACGCCACAGAAGCGGCTGGGCGAACCGGCCGAGATCGCCGACGTGGTGGCCTGGCTGGCCAGCGACGCGGCAAGCTACGTCACCGGCGAGATCGTCACCGTGGATGGCGGGCGCATGGCACTGAACTACACCGTGCCGGTCTGATCGGCGCCCGGCCTTACGCAGGTCGGGGCCGAGGCACCACCGCCTCGCGGATCGGCAGGTGAATCAGCGCCGCACCCACGGCCAGCACGATGTCGATGTACCAGACCCAGTCGTAGCTGCCCGTGGCCTCGAACACCTGGCCACCGAGCCATGCGCCGAGAAAGCCGCCTACCTGGTGCGCCAGCATCACGATGCCGAACAGCATGGCCATGTTGCCGGTGCCGAAAAACTTGGCCACCAGGCCCACCGTGGGCGGCACCGTCGAGAGGAAGGTCAGGCCCATGACAGCGGCAAAGGTCAGCATCACCGCCTCGGTCTTGGGCGCCAGCAGGAAAACCAGCACCGCCACCGCGCGCGAGGCATACACCAGCGATAGCAGCGACTTCATGCGCCAACGGCCCACGGCCCAGCCCATGGCCAGGCTGCCAATGATGTTGAACAGGCCGATGACGCCCAGCGCCCAGGCCCCCACCGGTGCTGGCAGGCCGCACGCGGCCACCACGCCGGGCAGGTGCGTGGCGAGAAACGCCACATGAAAACCACAGACGAAGAAGCCGGCCGACAGCAGCAGATAGCTTGGCGTGCTGAGCGCCTTGCGGATCGCCTCACCGGTCGGCAAGGTCACCGGGGCGGGTGCCGCCCCCGCCTTGGCGGCCGGGCCGGGCCCCCGCAGCACCCAGGCCGCTGGCAATGCCAGCAGCACGATCAGGCCGAGCGCCTGCAGTGCACCCACCCAACCCAGGCCCAGCGTGAGGGCAGCGGCCAGTGGCGCCATGAGGAACTGACCGAACGAGCCACCCGCGTTCACGATGCCGGTGGCCATGCCACGGCGCTCGGCCGGGATCAGGCGCGCGGTGGCCGCCATCAGCACCGAAGGCCCGGCCATGCCAGCGCCCCCGGCCGCGAGCACGCCGATGGCCAGGATCAGGCCCCACGTGGTCGTCATCAGCGGCGTGAGGTAAGTGCCCAGGGCCACCAGCAGCACACCCACGAGCAGCACGCGCCCGGCGCCAACGCGGTCGGCCACGGCGCCCGCGAAGGGCTGCGTGAGCCCCCACCAGAGCTGGCCAAAGGCGAACGCCAGGCTGATGCTGCCCACCCCCAGGCCGGTGGCGGTGTTCAAGGGTGAGAGGAAAAAGCCCATGGTCTGGCGCGTGCCCATGGTCAGCGCGAAGGCGCCCGCCGCAGCCAGCAGCACCAGCCACCAAACGTAGGGCGCGCGCGCAGGCGCGGCGGTCAAGGTCTCAGGCTTCATGGGTGTCTTCCTCGTGAAATGCGGCCAGCCCCTGGTCCAGCAACCCGTGCAGCGCTGCCACCGTGGCCACGCCCAGCTTGTCATTGAGCGAGAGTTGCGCGGTCTTCCAGCGGCGCTGTGCCTGGCGCCGCAGCTCCAGCCCGGCGTCGGTGATGTGCACGAGGCGGCTGCGCGCATCGGCCCCCTCGCCCATGGCCAGCCAACCCGCCGCGATCATCGGCTGCAGGTTGCGCGTGAGGGTGGAGGCGCCCATGTCCATGCGCCGGGCCAGTTCACCGGGCGCCAGGGGCCCGAGCCGGTCGACGTGCGTGAGCAGCGAGTACTGCGTGATCTTCAGCCCCGAGCCGGCCAGGTGCTGGTCGTAGTGCTGCGTCACGCGGCGTGTGAGCTGGCGCAGTTTGAAATTGGTGCAGCCGACCGGGGTCGGCGATGTCGCATGGGTGTCGGCATTCATGAAACGATTGTATCTACAATACTTGTATCTGCAAACAAAAGGAATTGAACCATGACCGTCGAAGAAACCCAGGCCCAGTGGCTCCAGCAGTACGAAGCTGTCGTGGCCCGCATGAACGCCGGCGCGGGTGTGGGCCTGGCCAACCCGGCCGATCTCGCGGGCCTGACCGGCATGCAACAAATGCAGGCCATGCTCGACGGCAAACTCCCCTACCCGCACATTGCCGACACGCTGGACTTCTCGCTGGTGGAGATCGGCGAAGGCCGTGCCGTGTTCCAGGGCCAGCCCCAGCTCAAGCACTACAACCCGCTGGGCACCGTGCACGGCGGCTGGTACGCCACGCTGCTGGACTCCGCCGTGGGTTGTGCGGTGCACACCGTCATGCCGGTGGGTCGGGCCTACACGACGGCGGAACTCAGCGTGAACATCGTGCGCGCGGCGTCGCACAAGAGCGGCCCGCTGCGCGCCATTGGCACGGTGGTACACGCAGGGCGCCAGTTGGCCACCGCAGAAGGCCGCATCGTCGGACCCGACGGCAAGCTGTACGCCCATGCCACAACGACCTGCCTGGTCTTTGAAGTGCCGTCAAAATAAGGCCCATGCGACTTCTACACACCATGCTGCGCGTGGGCAACCTCCAGCGCTCAATCGATTTCTACACCCAGGTGCTGGGCATGCAATTGCTGCGCACTTCCGAAAACCCCGAGTACAAGTACTCGCTGGCCTTCGTGGGCTACGAGGGCAACCCGGCCCAGGCCGAGATCGAGCTCACCTACAACTGGGGCACCGAGAGCTACGAACTCGGCACGGCCTATGGGCACATCGCCCTGGGCGTGCCCGACGCCTACGCGGCCTGTGAAAAGATCAAGGCGGCCGGTGGCAACGTGACGCGCGAAGCCGGCCCGGTGAAGGGCGGCACCACTGTGATCGCCTTCGTGACGGACCCCGATGGCTACAAGATCGAACTGATCCAGCGCGCGGAGAAGGAAGCCGGCCAGGGCCTGCGCTGAGGGCAGCCCGGGAATGGACGAAAAAAAGCCCGGCATGCCGGGCTTTTTTGTGGGCGCTCAGACCGGCCTTGCTCAGGGGGCGATCATCACTTCCACGCGACGCGCTTCGGCGTTGTTGCCGGTGCCGGCGGTCTGCTCGGGCTTCTTCAGCTCCATGGCGCCTTCGGCGACGCCCGCGCCCACCAGAGCGTTGCGCACGGCGATGGCGCGCTGCTTGGCCAGCTCGGCGTTGAAGGCCGGGTCGCCGGTCGTGTCGTGAAAACCGGACAGGACCAGCTTCTTGCCGGCCTTGGCGGCGGCGATCGCTTCGCCCAGGGCGTCGAGCGCACCGGCGGCGAGGTCGGCCTTGCCGGACGCGAAGTAGAACTTCACCACGCCGTTTTCGACCACCACGCTGGCGTCATCGCCCACCGGGGCAGCGGCGGCCACGGCGGCGGCAGGCGCGACGGCGGCCGTCCCGGTGCTGGGCGAGGCGGCACCGCGCGACTTGTGAATGCCGATGCCCAATGCAAGGCCAACCGCCAACAACACCACGCTGATCAGCACCACAGCCACAACGCGGTACTCGGGTTCGTCATCCTGAGAGGACATGGAAAACACTCCGTGAAGAATAATGGGAAAGAACTCGACAAAGATTGTAAATGGCCGACCGTGACACCCCGAGGGCGCGCGCGCTCCACGACCCCGCCTTGAGAAACGGCGCGCAGATGATGGCCGACACCCTGGCCCAGTGGCGCGCGCAGGGCCCCCGGCCCGACCTCTGGGTGTTCGCCTACGCCTCGCTGGTCTGGCGCCCCGAGTTCGAGGCCACCGAGCAGCGGCCCGCGCGCGTGCGCGGCTACCACCGCTGCCTGCAGATGTGGAGCCGGGTCAACCGGGGCACCTACGAATGCCCCGGCCTGGTGTTCGCGCTGATGCCCGGCGGCAGCTGTGCCGGCCTCGCCCTGCGGGTGCCTCACAAGCAGGTCGAAGCCCTCATGCCGGTGCTGTGGGCGCGCGAGATGCCCAACCCGGTCTACGACCCCAGGTGGGTGCATTGCGACACCCCTCAGGGGCCCGTGCGGGCGCTTGCCTTCACGCTCTCGCGCCAGAGCCCCAGCTACACCGGCACGCTGAGCGACGAGCGCTACCGCGAGATCTTTGCCCGTTCTTGCGGCCGCTATGGCACCACGCTGGACTACGCGCGCCAGACCTTTGAAGGCCTGCTGCACCATGGCATCCACGACCGCGCGCTGCAAAAGCTGCTGGCCCTCGCCGATTGACCCAACACAAGGCCCCATCGGGGCCTGGCTCCTATACTGCCCGCATGAACATCGCCGACCTGCGCAAGAGCTACGAAAAGGCCGAACTCAGCGAGTCGGCCTCGCACGCCGATCCCCTGCAACAGTTCGATCAATGGCTCAACGAAGCCATTCGCAGCGAGGTGCCCGAGCCCAATGCCATGACGCTGGCCACGGTGGGCTCGGACCTGCGCCCTAGCACGCGCATCGTGCTCATCAAGGGCTATGACGAGCGCGGCATCGTCTGGTACACCAATTACCAGAGCCGCAAGGGCCGCGAGCTGGCGGGCAACCCGTTCGCTGCGCTGCAGTTCCACTGGGTCGAGCTCGAACGCGTGGTGCGCATCGAAGGCGTGGTGGAGAAAGTGAGCGACGAAGAGAGCGATGCCTACTTCCACAGCCGCCCGCTGGACAGCCGCATCGGCGCATGGGCCAGCCCGCAGAGCGAGGTGATTGAAAGCCGCACGGTGCTCGTCACCAATGCCGCGAAGTACGGCGCGCAATACCTGCTGAAACCACCGCGCCCGCCTCACTGGGGTGGCTACCGCCTCAAGCCGGACAACTGGCAGTTCTGGCAAGGCCGCAAAAGCCGCCTGCACGACCGGCTGCGCTACACCGCACTCGCCGGGGGTGGTGGCTGGCTGCGCGAGCGCCTTGCGCCGTAGCACCTGGCATCAACCCGGTGCACGTTCCGGGCCCAGCATGTACTCGCGCACGAGTTCACGGGCGCGGTGCAGCCGGCTCTTGACCGCACCGGGCGGCTCACCCAACCGTTGGGCGATCTCGGCGATGGTCAGCTCCTCGAAATCGCGCAGCAGCACCACCTCAAGGTAGTGGGCCGGCAGCGACTCAAGGGCGTTGGCGAGGTCGATACGCAAGGCGTCGTCCGGCCGCGCGAGCATCCATTCCTCGGCCATCTCATCGGTCAGTGGCTCGTGCCTGAGCATCTTGCGCGAGAGCCGGCGGCACTCGTGCTTGATCACCGTGAACAACCAGGACGAGAAAGCCGCCGCCGCCCGCAGACCGTTGACCTTGCGCGCGATCACCAGCAAGGACTCCTGGACCGCGTCGTCGACGTCGCTGGCGTGGCAGTGCTTGTAGGCGTGCCGGCGCGCATCGGCCTGGCACACAGTCAGCAGGCGGGAGATGGCCAGCGGATCACCCGTCTGAGCCCCCAGGATCAGGCGGTCTCGATCCACCCCGCTGCCCGCCATCGTCAAGCCTTTTTATCGAGCTTGCGGCCCACCAGGGCGCACATGGGGCAAAAGCCGACGAGGCCGGTCAACGCCAGCACGGCGCCCATGACGCCGGCCCCCACGGCAACGCCCGAAACGCCCCAATTCACAACGGCGAATGCGACGGCCAGGGTGCCCATGACCCCACGCGCCGCGCGCTCCCAGTTCGGTAGATTCTTGACATAGATCACCATGCTCTCCTTGCATTGCCGAGGAAGACCCTCACCCACCAAGAGGCGGCGACCCACCAAAACGGTTCGCGTCGGTGAAAAAAAGCAGCGTGCCCTATTCGATCCGTTCGATGCGCTGGCTGGCCACGGCCTGCAACAGCGCCGCGCTCACGGTTTGCGGCGCGATCTCGGCCAGCGGCACCAGCACGAAGGCACGCTCGTTCATGCGGGGATGGGGCAAGGTCAGGCGCGCGGAATGCATGTGCGCCTCGCCAAACAGCAGCAGATCCAGGTCCAGCGTGCGCGGCGCGTTGCGGTAGGGCCGCTCGCGGCCGGCCGCCTGCTCGATGGCCTGCAGTGCGTCGAGCAAGGCAG
>Ga0067045_1031145_pt1 | contig 13041 bp, 10 predicted proteins | sample TerdegcTABiofilm_FD_59184 | JGI IMG/M metagenome (GOLD analysis project Ga0067045, IMG submission 59184) | Combined Assembly of (Gp0054472, Gp0054536) Wastewater bioreactor microbial communities from Singapore -Terephthalate degrading...
GTGGTAGCCCAGAGTTTGGACTACCTGCCATCCCTCTTTCTCCAGGTAGCGCTGTAGCGCCCAGGCAAGCAGTTCCCCATAATAGCGGGGCACGATGCCCACCTCGTACGTACGCTGTATATTACCCAAGAAACGGTCTATGGCGGTCTTATTTTTGCTTGCCAGCCGCTCATAGCGGGTGGTGCGGCGGTCTAAAGTTTCGATTTCCTCATCCCCGTCTTCATCTTCAATTGCTTCCAGAAAGTGTTTTTCTGCTTCCATTCCTGCCCCCCGTTAGCTCTGACTTAAGTTGATACTCATGGAAGTAAGGGTGTTTACCAGCGTATCCAGATGGCTCCAGGATTGCTCCATATCCCGGGATAGCTGCTCCATACGGGGCATGTCCTGGGTGAAAAGCGACAGGGCATCGTTGATATCCCTTTGGAGCTTCAGCAAATTTAACCCTTCCCGGAACAGTATGGCGGAGCTTTCGATGACGCTGAGAAAGCTATCAATCCTCTTCTGGACGGCCGCCGTCTCATTTCTGATCTGCTGCTCCGTGCTGTAGAACTCGCTCCACAGCTGAAGCTGCATGTCGATGTACTTGATGGCCTGGGTCAGCGCTGCCTTTCTGGTCCTGACGATTTCGGGATTGGGGTCGTTGAATGTCTTCAGCGTTTTCGAATATGAATTCCGTAGCTCGGTCAGCCTGGCCGTTTCTTTCTGTACCTTCCCCTGAAGCTCTTCAAGGGCGGTGACCTTTTTCAGCAGGCTTTTCCTTATCTCCTCCCTCCGTCCGGAAAGTTCCTCGTAGGACATGGTAACTTTTTCCAGCTCATCAACCACCCGGGTTAACAGTTTCTGTTTATTGGACTCCTTGCTGGTTTCGATATCGTTCTTGAGCTTGCTCACCATGTCGATGTTTCGCTGTATCTCCTCGAACACGGAGCTGTCCTCTTCTTTTACCTCGTTCACAATCTTCTGCGTTGCCGTCGCCAGCTCCTGCGGCATAGCCTTCGCCTCGGAGCAGCCGGCCAACAAAAGCACTCCAACTATGATTATGCTTATGACCATCAGTACCGTCTTCATCTCTACCTGCACCCCCTTCCTGTTTGTCTTAACAATGCCAGTCTAGCAACACCCGATGACAACCCTGTGTCAAAATATCGGGTGAAATCGGGCAATTTGGTGGATTTTTTGACTTTTCTCATTTTCCGGTGCCATAATGCGGTCAAAGCTGGCTTACGGAGGGGCACATGGAAAGGCTGAAAAAAACCGAACGCATGCTGAGAATCTGGCTTCTCCTTCTGCGCAACCCTCTACGCTTTACCACCAGAGACCTTGCCGAGAAGTTTGATGTCAATGTCCGGACGATATACCGCGACCTGGTTACACTCGGTAACGAGCTCATGGTGCCGGTCTATGAAGAAAGGGCGAGATGGGCGGTACGCGAGGAGCATTTCCTGCCGCCGATACGCTTCACGGTTTCCGAAGCCCTGAACATCTTCCTGGCCGCCCGCCTCATGCTGGGCTACAGCCACCGCTATGACCCCAACGTGGACTCAACCTTCAGCGTGCTGGCATCGGTGCTGCCGGGGCCGCTAAAAGAGCAGGTGCAGAAGACACTGGACTGGATGCGCAAGCTGCCCAAGAGCGAGGTCTATTTGAGCGTCTTGGCAAAGCTGGCGGAGGCCTGGACCTCCCAGCGCCGGGTCAAGATAAGCTACCGCTCCCTGCCGGCCGCCAGAGCCACGGAGCGCATCATCGAGCCGTACTTTATCGAGCCAGCGGCGCCGGGCCACTCCAGCTATGTTATCGCCTATTGCCACCGCGCCAAGGAGTTACGTATCTTCAAGGTGGAGCGCATCGAAGCGATCGAGCTTACCGATGAGGCCTACACCATCCCGGCAGATTTTGATGCCAACAGGTACTTTAGCGCGGCCTGGGGAATTGTGGTGGAGGGAGAGGAGCAGACGGTCAAGCTCAAGTTCAGCCCGGAGATTGCCCGGCTGATGGAGGAGACCATCTGGCACCCCTCACAGTTGCTGGAAAAGCAGGCGGACGGGTCGGTTATCATGACGCTGAAAGTCTTTTACACCTATGAGCTGGTTACCTGGATACTGGGGTGGGGAGAAAAGGTGGAGGTGCTTGAGCCGGCAGATCTCCGAAAAGATGTACTGCAGACCGCAAAGGCGATGGTAAAAATTTACCAGAAGAAATGAAATTTTGACATAGGGGTGTCACGGTAGTAAAGGAAAATAACAGAAATGGTGCAATTGGGATTTGCTGACATTTTTACGGCTCTAACAAAATACAAGAAACCGGAGAATCGCTTTACAGCCTCCCTTGTCTATTTACTCCGCTACCTTTGGAGTAATAGCGACCGTAGACAGCGCGAGGTTCTAGGGAATTTCTTAAGTAAACTATGTCGGGTATCTTTTTCTGCAGATATTAATATGAACATCGTGATGCAAAAGACAGAAAAGGATGAGGATGAGGATAAAGAGATCCCGGATTTCCAGATAGAATCTGGTAGTACTTTGGTTTGGATAGAAGTAAAAGATGAAGCTTCACTTGAAGATAACCAGCTTGAAAAGTATAAGAATGAACTCTTGAGGAAAGAAGGTTATGAACAAAGAAGTCTAGTCTTGCTCAGGCATCATTATATCAGCAAAGAGGAAACAGAAGGTGTAGTAGATAATGATGTTACCTGGGATACATTATATGCATTACTGAGGGAAGTGGAAGCAAAGCACGTATTTGATGCCGAATCGGTTCATTCTTACCTCCTTCAAAATTTTCTAAAATATTTGGAGGAGAAAGGAGTGTTCGCTTTGAAGATGATCAAGGGTAAGAATGTGAAGGAAGGACTGTCAGATTTTGTAAGTTTACTGACTCTTATCCAGGCCGAGGCCAAAGACATGTTCAGGGAAAGAGGGTTAGAGTTAAACGTCTCAAGAACGGATATTGGCTTCTACGAAGGGGAGTACGTTGAGTTTAATTTTGATGAAGGCAATAAGAAGGGACGAGGCTATATGGTCGGGTTGTGGGGATCTGAGGATAATTATCCTATCTCAATCTTCCTGCATGCTAATAACGAAAACTTGAAAGAACTTGAAGGGAATCGAATTGTGCAAGCTAAAGTGCCAAAAGTTGACAATAATTTTTTCTCGGACAATGAAGGGAACGTATACGTAAGGAGACCATTGGAGTCCGTTTTCGTAAAATCTGCCGTTCAGGACCAGCGCCAAGAAATAGGGAGATTATTAAGAGAGATGTACGAACAGTTTGAGACCGTGAAAGAACCAATACATAAGAGGCGTGGAAAAAGATAAGGACACTATGAATTGTCTCGCGTTTGACGCTTATCTTGATATAGAGACCACCGGACTGTCCTGGCTGGATGCCGAGATAACCGTTATCGGCATCTACCTAGTAAATGGTAAAAAGAGTAGCCTCACCCAACTGGTGGGCAAAGAGGTAACGGTGGACAACCTGCTTAAAACTATTGATGGAGTGAGCACCATCTACACCTACAACGGCAGCCGGTTTGACCTGCCCTTCATCCGCGGCTCGCTGGGCATAGACCTCGAGTCAGTAGCCGACCACCACGACCTTATGCATGACTGCTGGCGGTGCAATCTTTTTGGCGGTTTCAAGGCGGTGGAGCAGCAACTGGGCATTCCTCGCAGGTTACAGGGCATCACCGGGCTGGACGCCATCCTGCTCTGGCAGAGATACCGGGAATACAACGATAAAAAGGCACTTAATCTACTTCTGGAATACAACAAGGAAGACGTAATGAATATCAGAGTATTGAGGGAGAGGCTGGGGAATATAGCGTTAAGTGAGGCTACTAGAAGGGGGAAATGTGATGCAAGGCGTTTTAATTAGAGTAGGGATAGACCTAAGTAAAAAAAGCGGTCAATGGGTTGCCCCTTTTGACCCTATAACAGGCAAATTCGCATATGTCCCGATACCCGAGGACGAAGGAACGACGGAAGATGGCATAAAAAGAAAGCCAATTCGTGACGTGGAGGGTTGCAGGATAACTTATGAGCAATTCAAGAAGGCGTGCGAAGACGTGGGGGGCACATTTAATTTGAAGCTGGTGGAGCCTGGCAAATATGCTCACCTTGACCCTGATTTTGAGTATCTCACCTACGGGGATGAACGCCGAAAGGCCAAGCAGTTATGCAAACTGCATCTGACCGAAGGTGACCTACTGGTGTTCTATTCAGCGCTCAGACCCGTTAGTGATAATCGTCCCGGTCACCTCTGGTACGCCATAATCGGATTCTTCGAAATAGACCATATGGAATATGCTAAAGATATTCCGCCGGAACGCTGGAAGGTCAATGCCCACTGCAGGCGAAAGCCACAAGATGATGATATTGTCTTCTTTGGTAAAGAAGGAAAATCGGGAAGGCTTGATAAATGTATCCCCATAGGACAATACCGCCCGGAGAAAGGCAGATACTACTTGGATAGTAAACTTAAACCCAAGTGGGGTTGCCTAACCTCGGACTACCTGCAACGTTCCGGTGCACTGCCAAGATTTGTGGACCCAGATAAGTTCTACAACTGGTTTCGAGAGGCGTGTCAAAAACAAAGTATACAATTACGTAAACGGAACAATTTAGAGTGACCCAATAATAGGAAATTATCATGCCAGTATATTCTCACTCCCAATTAAGCACATATGAAGAATGCCCGCTGAAATACAAACTCTGCTATCTTGAGGGCATCAAGCGCGACACAGAAGGCATCGAGGGCTTTCTGGGCAACATGGTCCACGAGACCCTCAAGAAATGCTATGACGATGTAAGACTTATGAAGGTCAATACCCTGGATGAACTCCTCGCCTGCTATGAAGGTCTGTGGAAGAAGAACTGGCACGATGACATTGTCATCACCAAGAAAGACCTCACCGCTGACCACTACCGTGCCCTCGGCAGAAGGATGCTTGAGACCTACTACCAGCGTTATACTCCCTTCGATAGAGACATAACCATCGGCACCGAGATGAGAATCCGGTTCTCTCTTGATGATGGTGGCAAGTATCAGCTTCAGGGACTTGTTGACCGCCTCTCCCGGGCGCCGGACGGCGTTCACCATATCAACGACTACAAGACTTCCGCCTACCTGCCAAGTCAGGAAGATGTTGATAACGACCGCCAGCTTGCCCTCTATCAGATTGGCGTCCAGAAGAAATGGCCCGACATTAAAGACATAAGGCTAGTCTGGCACTATCTTGCCTTTGACCGCGAGCTCGTGTCGGCACGTTCGGCGGAAAAGCTTGCTGAGCTGGCTCAAGACACCATCAGGCTCATTGACGAGATTGAGTCGGCAGCGGAGTTTCTACCGCGAGAGTCGGGGCTATGCGACTGGTGCGAATATCCTGACCTCTGCCCTAACCGCAAGCACCTCTATACCGTCGAGGCTCTGCCGGCTAGTGAATATCTTAATGAGCCCGGGGTTGTCCTCGTTAACAGGTATGCCGAGTTGCGGGAAAGAGCCAGAGAAATTGATGAGGAAACGGCCAAGGTTAAGGAAGCTCTCATTGAGTATGCAAAGCGGGAAGGAGTTACCGTCATAAGGGGAAGCGACCGCAAGGCCAGAATCAGGTTTGACGAGAAGCTCAAGTTTCCGGGCAAGAATGAGCCAGGGCGAAAGGAGCTTGACGAGTTAATAATTGAAGCCGGGAGATGGCAGGATGTCTCCCAGCTTGACTCGACTGCACTCGCTCGTGTAATTGAGGAAAAGCTCTGGGACAAGGCACTCATCGACGAAATAATGAAATACGGCAGGATTGAAGAGACCAGTGCTGTTTATCTTTCAAAGCTTAAAGAGGGGGAGGAATGACATGAGCACTAAAGGAATTGAGTTATTTGCAGAGGTCTTTCCTGTTTATGTCCAACAGATTCCCAAGCTGTTTGCTTACAGCCTGATAGTTAAGGGTGGTGACCTCTCCACCATCGGAGGCAAGTTATCTTACCGTCTCAGGAGAAAGTTTCCAGGCCACTGGGTATGGGCAGGTTACAGAATTCTTACCGATAACCCGCAAGATATCACAGAAGTCATGAAAGTCGTCGAGGAGTTGTGGCGAGAGCAAGGAGACATTTTCCGAAGTTTACACGAAGTCAAACAGGATTCCGACTGCCAACTCACCCCTCAAATGGTTGCCGACTTCGTGGCAAGAGGCTTATTCACTGATATCGACGGACGGATAAGGCAGTTGCTCTCATCTAAGGTGCAAGACCTTGGTAACGCCCGAATCGAGCGTATCTATGAAACACGAGGATGGGCTATTGACGGAAAACCAGCGGTATCTATCTCCGTATCATCCCATGTAATACCCAAACAGGACCTAAAGACATATTTTGCTAACTCATGCCGGAAGCCCGAGGACTTAGTCGGCGTCTTTGTCCGGGATAGGACGTCGACACTTAAGGGGGAGATTCTGGAAATCGCTGGCGACATGAAGGCACATCGCTCTCGCCTGTTAGCATTCACGGAGCGCGAAGAGATGCAGGAAATAATTGAAAATGCTCCGGATGATGAACCTGTCGTCAGTGTAAAAGCGGGGCGCGAATTATACGATTACCCCGTTTCTGCTTTGCAGATTATCGTAAGAACAGAGGATTACCCCCGTTTCGGCATCAACGCTAAAAAAGTATTGCAGTCGCTTCGAATCGAACCAGGGCAACGTTATAAATTTGTGGGCGAGATAGCAGCGATAGCAAAGAAAGCCAACCTGATTATGGATGGCTATAATTCGCACACTTTTCCATCGCTTTTTGTTACTGGGAAAGACGTTGGATTTGAGCCACGCCTTGGCTTCGGTGGTGGCCACATTGAGAAATATCGTGAGGACGAAAATGTGCTGAGGTACTTGCATTCCTATGGTCTCTACCGCCGATCTGAAAGATTCAAAGATGGTAAGCCGATCAGGATAGGTATTATTAATGGCTTGAGTTCGGCAGACCCGAGCCAATTCTGGTCTCAGATTGAAGGTGAGCTGCGACGTTTAAGCTTCGCCGCACAGGTAATAGGCATAGACCGATTTCAGAGTGTGTCGCGGTCTGCCTTGGAAGGTTCGGTAGGAAAGCTTCAAGAAGCCCAACCTCACATATTGGTAGCCTTTCTTCCAGATGAATATGATGAAGACGAAGAGGAATGGGGAGCTTATCACGACTTCAAGTCACTCACCGTGAGCCGGGGGACACCAAGCCAGGTGGTATATGAGTCTACAATAAGTCGTCAATACGCGGTGGCTAACATTGTGCTAGGGATACTGGGGAAGACGGGAAATATCCCATTCGTATTGGCGGAGCCACTCCCATATGCCGACCTTGTCGTTGGTATCGATATCGCTCGTGTGCAGAAGAGACGACTAGCCGGAAGCATGAATGCAACCGCAATAACGAGAATCTATTTCAGTAGTGGTGAATTCTTGCGATATGTCATTCACGATGCTCCCCTGGAAGGCGAGACGATTCCAGCGAACTTTCTGCAAAGCCTGTTCCCTGCGAACGATTTCAAAAACAAGCGAGTAGTCATACATAGGGACGGCTACTTCCGAGGCGATGAGAAGAGAGTGCTTCTTGATTGGGCGAATCAGATAGGAGCACAGTTTTTCCTGGTAGAAGTGATGAAAGAGGGTGCACCACGACTCTATGCAGCTTCTGGCGGCAATATTTCCCAACCCTCTAAAGGAAATGCTTTCAAAGTGAGTGATACTGAAGCCCTAGTAGTTTCTTCCTTACCACCATTTACCACTGCCACGCCAAAGCCATTGCGAATCCGGACAGAGTCACCGTTTACAATTGAAAAAGCCTTACATTCTGTCCTTAGCATGACTCTCTTGCACTATGGCTCGCTGAGACCCCCACGGTTACCAGTTACCATTCACTACAGTGACAGAATAGCCTACCTGGCCCTAAAAGGCATCAAGCCCAAAGACCTTGAAGGGAATGTCCCCTTCTGGTTGTAGTGGGGCCTGGTTACACCCGACATGGCATTTGGTGAGTTCTCTCAACCGCCTGCCTGACCGTCAGGTATGACCGTCACCGTCTTACACGTGACGGTTGAAGCTAAAATGCGTGACTGGTATTGACATGGCTTTACTGCAGACATAGAATCCAAATAGAAGCCTGAGAGCCAATACTTCGAATTGAAGGAGTTCTCGGGCTTTTTGTTTTGGAGTGGGAAATGGTTGAAAACGGAGAGGGCAGGAAGGAATATGTCCGGCGGCGTTTCCTGGAGGCTGTCGCCCCGGAGGATGTTGAACGCATCCGGAAAGAGCTGATCGTCGACGAGGATATTCCCCGCGGCACGGTCGACACTGTTAAGAACGAGATGAAAAAACGCGGCGAACTGCCGGTAGCCAGCACCGAGGCTTCACTGGTAACCCTGAAGCGCCAGTTTCCCCAGAGGCTGGGGCGCTACGACGTGCTGACACCGGAAGCCGTCCTCCAGGAACTCCGGCTCCAAGACGGCGACTACAAGGTCGGGTTTGTAGACGGCATTGCCATGCTCCTGCTTGCCGCCAGGCTGAACCAGGAGCTTGCCACCACCCAGGCGCAAGCCATGACCCCGATGATAAGCATGCTACAGGCGCTCAGGGAAGAAGAGAGGCAAGCGGCCGAAAGGGCTAAATCCTCCAGCCTTGATATCGCCCGGGAAGCCGCTCAGGATGCCGTCGGCGGGGTGCTGGGCTATATCGACCAGAAGCTGCCCAAGGGACCGCCGCCGAAAGATGCCAGCGAGCTCATCACTAAGAGAATCGACAAGATGTGGGACATGATGGAACACATGATCGAGCAGCGTCTCATGCCCGGCTATGCCGCCAACAAGCCGCCGGAGGGCTGGGAGTTCGAGAGAAAGTCAGTAATGACTGCCCAGGGTACTACCCAAGGCATGCCCGGCGGATGGGAGACGGAGCAGCGAAAGGAGAGTTCCGATGTTCAATCCAGCGATGTTCGGGGTCAGTCCCCAGCAGATGCAGCAGGCGAAGGAAGTGGGCCAGCACCTCCGGATGGAGATCATCAAGCACCGCCGGCAGGGACGGCTTGAGATACGGTTTGTCCCGGTAAATCCCGCCGAAAATGTCGACCTGGGAGCGCCGGTTGACAGCCTGTGCGATCAGCTGGCCTACGGCTTTGCCACCATGTTTGACGTGAAGGGGAAAATCATCCAGGAGGACTGAAAAGCCGTGTGGCCCAGCTACTTTGAGTATATGGTTGCCCTGCTGGTGATGGCGTCTCTGCTGCGGGTGTCATACGAGTTGAACCGGCAGGAAGCTCCTGCTTCTTCACGATTACTGCCAAAGACAATGGGGCACGAGCAGAAATATGCAGGACTAACGCTTCAACAGAAGGAATGGGCGGAAAAGGCGGTCAGGAGATACGCCGCACTGAGGCTATTCTAACTATGGTAACTACTTAAGAAGTGGTACAACCACTGGGGGCAGGTCACTGGACAATTTTTTACCGATCCCCTTTTCTCTTGATAAGCACCGCCTGAGGTGTTACCATAAAACTATAGACTTCCAAGTTATGTTTACCGGGGCACGAATTTGGTAGGGGGTGATGAATATGGCTGGAGAGGAGAGACAAAGCGGCATCGCTGCTATCGGCAACATTTCTTGGGGCATGCATTTCTGCCTTTTTTATGACAAGCCTGAAGACCTGTTCAGCATCTTACCTCCATATTTTAAGGCAGGGCTGGAGCATAATGAGTTCTGCATATGGGTGACCTCTCAACCTTTGGATGAGAATTCGGTTAAGACGGCAATGCAAAAGGTCCTGCCTGACTTCCAGCGCTATCTTGAAAGGGGGCAGATTGAAATAGTTGCCCATGACCAATATTATTTCAGAGACGGTGTCTTTAATGGAGATAGAGCTCTCGCGGTCTGGGCTGATAAGCTGGAAAATGCTCTGAAACAGGGGTATGAAGGAATGCGGGTTACTGGCGACACCGCCTGGCTGGAGAAGGAGGACTGGCAGGGCTTCGTTGAGTATGAAAAAAGAGTTGATGACATCATCGGACGCTACCGGATGGTAGCTGTCTGCACCTATCCCCTTGACTCCTATAGGGTTGCCCAGGTTGTTGATGTAGTCAGCAGCCATCGGTTTGCACTGATGCGGCGGCAGGACAAGTGGCAAATCGTAGAAAACGCCGAGACGAAGCGTATCAGGGAGAGTGAAGAAAAATACTCAACTCTGGTAGAAAGGTGTAATGACGGTGTCATCGTCATCCAGGATGGCCTGCTGAAGTTTGTCAACCCCAAAATGCTTGAGATAAGCGGCTTCTCATCCGAAGAAGTCATCGGCAGACCCTTCCTTGAATTCGTGGCTCCCTCTTTCAGAGAGATGATTGGCGAAAACTATAAGAAAAGGTTGAGTGGTGAAGAAGTGCCTTCAAGGTACGAGATAGAAATTACCGCCAGAGACGGCAGGAATATCCCAGTGGAAATAAATGCCAGCATTATCACCTATGAAGGCAGGCCGGCGGATATGGCCATAATCCGTGACACCACCGAACGAAGGCTTGCCGAGGAAAGGCTCAGACAGTCTGAGGAAAGGTATCGGTCACTCGTAGAAAGCACGAATGATTTCATCTTCATGATTGACAAAGAGAACAGGGTACTCTCAGTGAATACCTCCGCTGCGCGTTTTCTACGTGCTAAACCTTCTGAAACAATCGGCAAAACAATCTTTGATTTGTTTCCGGGGGAGATAGCATCTCGCTTCGCCAGGAACCTGAAACAGGTATTCAATACGGGGGTTTCTCTTACTGTTGAGGAGCGAATGCAGATAGAGAGTAACGAGCTCTGGATTAGTACCAGTCTGGCACCGGTAAGAAATTCGGCTGGGGAAACTATAGCCGTAACGGGTATAACCAGAGATATTACAAAGCGCAAGTACGCTGAAGAAGCCTTGAGGGAGAGGGAGGAATGGCTCTCTAGAACTTTCCACGCCAGTCCCATCGCCATGACTATCGCCAGCCTTCCTGATGGGCGTTGCGAGGACGTAAACGATGCCTTCCTGCGTATGATGGAATATAGCCGCGAAGAGGTCATAGGTCATACCTCTGCTGAGCTGAACATGTATGCCAATCCGGATGAGCGGGAGCAAATAGCTCAAATCTTCTCAAAGGAGGGCAGAATACACAACCGTGAGTATACTGTGCGGACTAAGACAGGAAAGCTCCTCACAGTCCTCACTTCCAGTGAAAAAATGATGTTCAGAGGTCAGGACCATATTGTCTCCATGATAGTTGACATCAGTGAGCGCAAGAGGCTGGAGCAGGCTTTACGCGACAGCGAGGAGAAGTTCTTCAAGGCATTTAGTGACAGCCCGGACGCAATAGCCATTGCTAGCATTGAGGACGGGAAAATAATTGAGGCGAACGAAACCTGCCTCAGGCTCATCGGTTATACGCGCGAAGAATTCATCGGGCACTCTACGCTGGAGGTGGTGGGTGGCTGGGTGAATCCTAAAGACAGGGAGCGGTACGTGTCTATGTTGCGGGAAAAGGGCCGCGTCGTGGACTTGGAAGCCGATTTCCGCATGAGGAACGGTGAAATCAGGACCGGCCTGGTCAGCGGCCAATTTATTGAGCTATCGGGGAAGCGGTACATCTTAGGCACAATCAGAGATGTAACCGAGTTAAAGCGCGCACACGAGGCGCTCAGGGAAAGCGAGGAACGCTGGAAGTTCGCCCTGGAGGGCGCCGGCGACGGCGTCTGGGACTGGAACGCCCAAACCAACAAGGTCTTCTTCTCGCGCCAGTGGAAGGCGATGCTCGGCTACAGCGAAGATGAGATTGGCGATACGCTGGACGAGTGGGACAGGCGCGTTCACCCGGATGATAAGCCCTACGTCTATGCCGAAATCGAAAAGCATTTCAATGGCGAAACGCCGGTGTACGTGAGCGAGCATCGCGTAAGATGCAAGGACGGCAGCTACAAGTGGATTCTCGACCGGGGTAAGGTAATCAGCCGTACCCCGGACGGTAAGCCGCTGCGCGTCATCGGCACTCACACCGATATCACCCAGCGTAAGACAATGGAGACACTGTTGCGCCAGTCGGAGGAGAACTTCCGCCGCTCGCTGGACGAATCGCCGCTGGGTGTCCGCATCGTCACCGCCGACGGCGAGACGATTTATGCCAACCAGGCACTGCTTGACATCTACGGCTACCACAGTATTGATGAGCTAAAGAATACTCCTACCAAAGAGCGCTACACCCCGGAAAGCTATGCCGAGCACATAGTGAGAAGAGAGAAACGCAAGCACGGCGAGTATGTCTCCCCCCAGTACGAGATAAGCATCGTGCGGAAGGACGGCGCGGTGCGCTGCCTTGAGGTGTTCCGCCGCGAGCTTCTGTGGAACGGGCAGAAGCAATTTCAGGCGCTCTATCACGATATTACCAGACGCCGGAAGGCGGAGGAAAGAAGGACGCACCTAGAATCCCTATTAAGAGCAATCCGCAACATTAACCAGCTCATTACCCGTGAACATGACCGCCAGCGGCTGCTGGATAGCTGCTGCAGAGCACTGCGTGGCGTGAAGGAGCACTCGGCGATATGGATAGCGTTAATAGATAGCGAAGGCAAAGCCTACATGACTGCCGAATCCGGTCTGGGTGCGGAGTTTCATACATTCAAACGGTGCATGGCGGAAAGCAGGTTGCTAGCCTGCGCCCGGCTGGCGCTAGAGCAACCAGAAGCTGTGTTCCTATCTGCAAAAGAAAACAAGGGTTGCCAGGACTGTCCGCTGGGCAAAAGCCACTCCGGGCGGGGCAGGATTGCCATCAAGCTAAATCACGAGGGGAAGACCTACGGCGTAATGAGCATCGCCGGCGATGAGACGTTCCTGGGCGGTAAAGAAGGACTGGGGCTGGTTCAGGAGATGGCGACTGACATAGCCTTTGCCCTGTACAGCCTGGACACAAGAGATGACTTTGAACGTGCCTTTTACGAGCTTCAGGATGAGTTCAGGTTCTCAGAAGGCGTCATTCAGACCATCCGTCAGCCCCTGCTGGTGCTGGATA
>Ga0067045_1031146_pt1 | contig 13039 bp, 9 predicted proteins | sample TerdegcTABiofilm_FD_59184 | JGI IMG/M metagenome (GOLD analysis project Ga0067045, IMG submission 59184) | Combined Assembly of (Gp0054472, Gp0054536) Wastewater bioreactor microbial communities from Singapore -Terephthalate degrading...
AGGCTCCCTCTCCCTCTGGGAGAGGGTTGGGGTGAGGGTGCCTTTCCACGCATAGACGCTCAATCGTGCTACGATTGTTGGTGTGTCCCGAGTTTTGAGACATTTTCTTTCAGCCTGCATTCCTGAGAAGAGGCAGCCTGAAAGGCTACCCTACATTTGCGGAAGATGGCATCCTAAAAGGCTACCCTACCTTCATTCGTGTTGCGTCCCACGTGTCGCAAAAGGGAGTTGAGCCCTGGAACGATAGACCTTTCCCTCTATCTGCTTCATGCGTTCCCGGGTAGCTGCTATCTGCACCTTCATAGCTTGAACCATGTCATAGGGAACCGGGCGCTTTCTATGGAGTTGCTCGAGCTCATCTGTCTGCCAGCTCAGTTGAAACTCCAGCTCCTGGAGCTCTGCCTTTAGCCCCTCGATTTCTTCCTCGGTCTCCCTCTGCACGTCGGCAAGGCTCACTGTCGGCTCGCTCGTTTCAGGGCGCGTCGTCTCGACAGGGGGCGGCGGTGAGGCAGGCCGATAGCTCGCAGACAATCTCCACCACTGCGCGAGGAAGATGGTGCCTCCTACCAGGAGAGCAATGACTGTCACTCCCACGAGAGCGCTCAACCACATATATGAGAGGAACGAGTCTTTCTTCTTCAATTCCTCGATGTCATAGGTCTCTGGGGTTGGTAGCCCGTGGTCAGCTTGGTCCACCGTTGACTCTGACACGGCCTCGTCGGATTCCTCGGCCTCAACGAGACAGAGCCCCCGGATGAGTGCCAGTCGTTGCTGAAGATGCTCGGCTTGTTCCTGGGACGGGGTGCGGCCTATAACGGCCGGTGCGCTCTCAAGGAGATCGAAAGCGGCCTGTTCGTCCACGCCCAGCAATACGGACAGATCCTTGACAAAACGCTGAGAATTCTCGGCGGTATGTCCATAGAGCTTGATCTTGTAGTACGTTTTTCCCATGGTAGAGCTCGTGAATTCACCCACTCTGAAGCCGGGGCCGAAAAACGCTGGTTTCAGCCGGTCGTCTCTCGGGTCCGCTGAATAAGCTTCCGTGCTCTCAGAAGATGTTCACGAACCGCTCGAAGGTCCTCTGCTTTCGTATCTTGCAGGTAACTCATGATCGCACTGCAGGCCTGGTTGGTCTCCGCTATGGATTCGCGGATAAGAGAATGAAACGCGGCGTATTTTCGCGGCGGAATGATTGCGAATGTTTTGGAATCCAAGATCTGCAATTGACGTTTTATGGCGTCCATCCTCAGATAGACATCTCGTGGAATCGCGGGTCCTGAAGTGTCCGAGGGATCGTAATCAGCCAGGTTCAAGCTCGGGGCTGTGGTCATCAACAAGGACAGCTCCTCCAAGATGGGGGATGCCTGCTGGAGATACTCACGCACTTCGGGACTGTTCAATGCTTCCTCTTCCAAAGGGGATCGCAGCATCTCCTTCGGGGGCAGCGGAGTCTCTTCCGGTGTGATCGCTTCCTCTTTGCTAGGCTCTGACGGCGGTGTTTTGAGCTCTTCACGGGCCGAGGTCGATTCCTTGGGAGGTTGGGATTCGGGCGAGACAGTGGGCTCCGGAGGGGTCATCGGAGATGGGGACTCTCTTGCCGGCTCCCGCCTTGGCTCAATGCCCGGATAAGGCTGCAACGTCGGGGAAGGCTCAGGTTTCGGCTCCAGCCTGGATTGAGGGACGATTTCCGGCGGGGGTGCCATCACCGGCTCCGGCTTTTGTTCCTGCTTAAGATCCGTGGGCCGAGGTTGACCGATCGAAGATTCCGGAAAAGGTCGTTCGCGATGGATGATCCGCTCAGGTTCCGGCAGGATCGAGGGAGTGCCGGCATCTCGGCCCTGATCTCCCGGCAAGGGCTCGAGCTCGGGTGGGGGGATGACCTCCGGGTCTCGTCGCTGGTCCAGTCGAATCCATTCTCGCGGATCCGCGAGCTCATCAACCTCAGATCTGGGGATGGACAGGGCACCGGGTCCTTCTTTTGAAGGAACGGCCTTGAGTATGGTCGGTGTCTCCGGCGACGTCTTCTCTCGTAACAGTTCTTTCTGAGGCGGAGGAGGCGGTTTTCGAGCGTCTTCGGGGGCCTGAGGGGCTCGCATAATCATCCCTGATATATCCGGCTGCTGGCCCTCATCACCGGGGCTCGGTTCCGCCTGTTGCTTCACGTCGCTTTTCCGAGACTCGGCCGGCTGCTCTTCTTTCCCCGGTGCCGGGGTTCTCACCTCAGATTCCGGCCCTCTCTTTGTGGGGCCGGGTCCGTATTGGGACGAGCTCGAGGGGGCAGGGGCTTCGGGCTCCACTCGGGCCGGTCGTCCTATGTCTTTCTGCTCTTGGAGGGGCTCGCCCATCGGGGAAGGGCCTTTTCGAGGCCCTCCGGATGTCGACTCGTCCCGAATCGGTGCTCTTTGGAGCGGCTCCTCTTCCCGAAGACCTTCCGTTGCCTTCGACTTCTCAGGATCCGGAGAAGGACGCGACTTGCCCGTGCCGAATATGCGATTCATCTTAATTTCCGGAATGGGAACCGTATATCCTGAGCTTCCGATGGTTGCCGACGACTGGCCCGGGAGGACCGCCCCGCTTTCTTGAGTTGCCTGGGCTTGTTCGCCGTAGGCCGGAAGAGTTGTTCCTGAGAGGTCGCAGCAAATGGCTCCCGCGAGCACTGCCACCACACACAGACCTTGCTTAGCCAATCTTCGCACAACCTTTTCAGACGAAGCGTTCACCGACCGCGATCCTCGGATTTGAAGTTACTACAAATTCTTTTCTTATTTTAATCTGTTGTCACTGATTGGTCAAGCGCTGATAGAAGCTCCCTCAGTCTGGCGATGCAGTCAGGTCTCGGTTCGATGGTTTGAACTCGGTCGAGGATGCCGTTTATGAAGGATGCCGAGTTCTCGCCGCCATATCGTTTTGCGATTTCTATAGCCTCATTAAGAATTACCGGTCCAGGAACACTGTGAAAGTGAACAAGCTCTGCGATAGCCATCCTTAGCACGTTTCTGTCCACTCTGTTTATACGATAAAGCTTCCACCTGTGTGACAGCACGGAAATAACGTTGTCGATGGCCTCCCGATCTGCTGCGACCGCAGCGACGAGCTCTCTTGCGTAGTCATCCACCACGCGGTCGAGCTTTACCACCTGTTCCTCGTCAACAGCAAAATGTTTTTCCAGGAAGCTCAATATGTGGACCGGGTCCTCGTTCGTGGCATCCGCCGCGAAGAGGACCTGAAGGACAAACTCACGGGTCTTACGTCTGGAAGGCACTGAGTATGACGACCATCACAATGAAATTGAGAGAGAATGAGGGGCGCTATTGCAGTTGCCTGAGCAGGTTGGCCATCTCTACCGCGGACATGGCTGCCTCAGCCCCCTTGTTTCCAGCCTTCGATCCGGCACGCTCCACGGCCTGCTCGATTGTGTCTGTAGTGAGAACTCCAAAGCTCACAGCGATGCTGGTTGCCAACGCCACTTGTGCAACTCCTTTCGCCACTTCGGAAGCGATGTAGTCAAAATGCGGGGTTGACCCTCGGATCACTGCACCGAGGGCCACAGCCACGTCGAATTTTCCCGAGCGCACTACCGTTGACAGCATTTGTGGAATCTCGAACGCGCCCGGCACCCGGACAACGGTAATATCGTCTTCCGATGCCCCGTGGCGCACCAGGGCATCCACGGCGCCTTCAACTAGCCTGTCTACGATGAACGCGTTGAATCGACTCGCTACAAGGACCGACCTGAGCCCCCTCGCGTCCAGAAGTCCGTCAATTTTCCGGATCATACATCCTCCGCTACTCGAATACACTCCAATGAGGTCGACGTCTGTCACGAGCCTCTCAAGCCTGGGTGTCCAGATTCAAAATATGCCCCATACGGTTCTTCTTGGTCGTGAGGTATCGAAGATTCGTGGAACATGGCTCGATTTGGATCGGGACTTGCTCGACGACTTCGAGGCCGTATCCTTCCAGACCCACGATCTTCGTGGGATTATTGGTCATCAGCCTCATTTTCCTCACGCCCAGATCGGCCAATATCTGGGCTCCGATTCCGTAATCTCGGAGGTCCGGCTTGAATCCCAACCTGATGTTGGCCTCAACCGTATCGCACCCCTGATCCTGAAGAGCGTACGCCTTAATCTTATTGAGCAGTCCTATTCCCCTGCCTTCCTGCTGCATATACAGGATGACTCCCCTGCCTTCGCACTCGACCATCCGCATCGCCTTTTCGAGCTGCGGACCGCAATCACAGCGCTGCGACCCAAAGACGTCCCCTGTCAGACACTCGGAATGGACCCGTACAAGAATTGGCTCGTTCGAGTCGATCTCACCCTTTATGAGTGCCACATGATTGAGCTTGTCCACGTCGTTTTCATAAACGATGAGCCTGAAACTTCCCCCGTATTCGGTGGGGAGCGTAGTCTCTGCACCGCGCCTGACAAGCCTTTCCGTCTTCATGCGGTACTGGATCAAATCCTTTATGGTGCAGATCTTTATGTTATGTTCCTCTGCCAGCACCATCAGGTCGGGAAGCCGTGCCATAGTCCCATCGTCTTTCATGACTTCGCAGATCACTCCCGCGGGGGTCAGACCTGCCAACCGTGCCAGATCGACACTCCCTTCGGTTTGGCCCGCTCGCACGAGCACGCCTCCCCCCCGAGCCCGGAGAGGAAACACGTGCCCAGGTGAAATAATGTCGTCAGGAGTCGCGTTCGGGTCTATGGCAGTGAGGATCGTTATGGCTCTATCGTATGCTGATATGCCCGTGGTCACTCCCCTGCGTGCTTCAATGGAAACAGTAAATGCAGTTCCGTATGGGGACTTGTTGTTTGCCACCATCATGGGCAAATCGAGAGCCTCTATCTTGTCCGGTGTCATTGAGAGGCAAAGCAGTCCGCGACCGTAACGTGTCATGAAATTCACCGCTTCAGGAGTGATCTTCTCCGCGGCCATGGTCAAATCGCCTTCATTCTCCCGGTCCTCATCGTCGACAAGAATCACCATTCTGCCTTGCCTAATTTCTTCAATCGCTTCCGGAGTATCCACGAGCACACCCATGCGGGTATCCCTCCTTTACATAAATCCGTGTTCTCTCAGCATCTGCTCATCCAACCCTGAGCCGTGCCTGTGGGCCAATACGAACTTCTCCACGTACTTCCCAATCATATCAAATTCCACGTTGACCCTATCACTGATGCCTTTTTCGGTCAAGCCGGTAAGGGCAGCGGTGTGTGGTATGATCATCACCCAAAATCTTGCTCCCTGCACTTTGTTGACGGTAAGGCTAATTCCGTCTACGGCTACACTTCCCTTCTCAATGAGGTATTTTCCGGAATCCGCCACGAATCCGAAGAGATAGCCTCCTCCTGTTGTGCGTTTCTCTATAATGGATCCCACACAATCCACGTGACCGGCAACCAAGTGGCCTCCCAGCCGGGAATCGAAACGCATCGCCTTCTCCAAATTCACCCGGGAGCCTCGTCGAAAAGTGCCCAGCGTGGTTACCCGAAGAGTCTCGGGTGAAACATCCGCGGCGAATTCTTTCCGATCCCGATGCACTGCCGTGGCCGTCAGACAAGCTCCGTCGACGGATATGGAATCCCCTTCGTTCACGTCCGAAAGGTCCAGATCCGATCGGATACCGATCCTGACAAATCGTTGGCCTGATTCAATGCTGGTTACTTCTCCTCGAGCTTCAATGATACCGGTAAACATGCGTGCCACCTTTTTCGCAATGATGTGTGTGGCGGGGCCGTTGTTATCTGCCAAAACTCAAGAGGTGCCGCGTTTGAACCCGCCCCATAGAGCGCAACAGGCTAGATCGCACATGTGGCACCTCTTTCTCGATGGAGGCAATCAGATCCTTGACCCACTTCCTTCGCCAACTACTCATGCCCTGATACGAGCAGAAACAGTGGAGGATGGGCACACCAAGATTCCTTGCAAGCTCCCTTGTCATCTCTTCCCGTACGTATACAAGAGGACGGATCACGCGATTCTTGCCATCATCTGCATAGAGATTGGGACTCATCCCTTTTATGGATCCATTGAAAAAGAGGTTCAGCAAGAGAGTCTCGACAAAATCGTCAAGGTGATGTCCCAACGCGATCTTATTCCATCCGTGGTCCGCCGCGTACGAGTAGAGAACCCCCCGGCGAAGACGCGCACAAAAGGAGCACGGATTGGTGCCTGATTCCAGGTTCTCGTTTACGATCTCCACTATGCGACCGTCTATACGCGTGTGCGGAATGTTTTCTCGCTCCAGTCGCGCTTCCAATGCCTCGCAATCAAACGCCGCCGGTCCGGGATGCACTGTCGCAGCCGAAAGCTCGAATCGGACGGGTGCCTTGCGCTGCAGAGCTCTGAGCGCATACAGCAGAGTCCACGAATCCTTGCCCCCGGACAATGCCACCAGGACGCGGTCGCGTTCCTCGATAAGGCCAAAGTCGCCTATTGCACGTCCCACGAGTCGTGTTATGTTCTTGAAAAGACGATCTTCCATTCCGTTTCAGGGCGTATGGCCCCTTGCCAACACCTCTCTGTACCTTATAGGGTGTGAAGGAGCGGATGTCCAGCCTCCCTGTGGCGTCAAAGATCCAGGGGGCTACGGATGCTTGAGAATGGAATCGAGAGGAACTCGACGCCATCGGTCCTCCCAGCGGGAACGATTCCGGTTGTTCTGATGGCTTGCAGCCGATCATGGCTCTTCGCCACAACCAAGCGAATGGAGACAAGCAGAGGCCACAGCCGATTGAAAAAACCTCGTTTCTAAGATATGGACAGACAATAGACAAACAGTATGGAGCGATGCTTTGATCTTTCTGACCAATATAGCGAAATTTTACGCGGGAAAACCATTGTTTCGACAAGCGTCCATCAGCATCCATCGCGGTGACCGCGTGGGCATTGTGGGCCCGAACGGAGCAGGAAAATCGACTATCCTCGGGATGATGGATGGGACGGTCAGCCCCGATGAGGGGGAAGTAACCGTCGAGAAGAAGATTCGCAAAGGTGTTCTCCCACAGGAGCTCGTTGCCGGCTCAAACACCCCCATCATTGAAGAAGCGATGAACATCTCTGAAGAGTTGCGCTCCGTAAAAGAAAGGCTATCGCAGCTTCAGCGTGAGATGGCCAGTATTTCTGAGGACTCGCCGGAAATGGAGTCCATGATCGAAGAGCTTGGCCACCTTCAGCACGAGTTCGAGCGCTTCGACGGGTACACCCTAGAGGCCCGCGCATTGAAGGTGCTCGCGGGGTTGGGCTTCGAGCCCGGAGATGAGCTTCGCCCGTGGAGCGAATTCTCCGGCGGCTGGAGAATGAGAGTCGCTCTCGCCAAGATCCTCCTTGCGGATCCTGACGTGCTGTTGCTGGACGAGCCTACCAACCACCTTGATCTGGAAAGTCTCCTTTGGGTGGAAGATTATCTGGCCGGATTCAAGGGGGCGATCGTCCTGGTCTCTCACGACCGTGCATTTCTCAACCGCATTGTGAACCGGATCGTCGAAGTGGACAGGGGAAAAGTCACCACGTACTCAGGGAATTTCGACGAGTACGAGCGGAACAAAGGTATGCAGGAGGAGATCATCCTGGCGCAGTACAGGACGCAACAGGAAAAGATCAAACGAATCCAGAAATTTATCGATCAGAATCGTGTAAAGGCCAGAACCGCGAGCCGGGTACAAAGCAGAGTGAAGATGCTCGAAAAAATGGAAAAGGTCGAGCCCCCTGCCAGAACAAAATCCGTGCGATTTTCGTTCCCGCAGCCACCGCATTCCGGGAGGAGAGTTCTCGAAATCCGGGGCCTCGTCAAGAAATTCGGCTCGCTGACGGTGTACAACGGATTCGATTTCGCGCTGGACCGAGGAGACCGAGTCGGATTGGTCGGCCCTAATGGAGCAGGCAAGTCGACTCTTCTGAAGATCATGGCCGGTGTTATTGAGCATGACGGTGGCGAGGTCAAGTACGGGCACATGGTAGAGCCGGGATATTTCGCGCAACACCAGTACGAGAGCCTGAACTTGAGCCGTTCTGTTCTCGAGGAAGCGTACTCGGTCTCTCCTGCATTGACGGAGCAGGAAGTCCGGAACCTCCTGGGCGCCTTCCTCTTTTCCGGGGATGATGTGTACAAGAAAGTGGGGGTTCTCTCAGGAGGCGAGAAAAGCAGGCTCGCGCTCGTCAAGATACTTCTTTCGCCGCCGAATCTCCTCCTGATGGACGAGCCCACCAATCATCTGGATATTCCGTCATGCGAGATTCTCGAAAACGCGCTGCGCAACTACGAGGGGACCCTGGTCCTGATTACACACGATCGAAGACTCATGAACTCGATCTGCACCGGCGTGCTCGAAATACAAAAAGGGAGCGCTGAATTCTACCTCGGAAATTATGAGGACTACCGATACAAGAAGGCGTTGATCGAACAACAGAAGACGGACGAGACCTCGCCTGAACCCGAGAAAGAAATCCCTGTTGCTCAGCTCGAGTCCTCCAAGGAGTCCCGAAAGAAAAAGAGGCGCCGCGACGCCCAAACGCGGTCCGAGCTCTCCAGGAAGCAGGCCCCCCTCAGACGCCAAATCGAACAGATCGAACATGAGCTCCACAGCAAAGAAGCTCGGAAACGGGAAATCGAAGCTCTCCTGGCAGACCCTGCTATCTATGGGGATAAGTCGAAAATCCTCCCTCTCCTGGAAGAGGAACCGGCACTGGGAAAGGAGATCAGGAAACTGGAATCGAAGTGGGAGGAGCTGCATGAGCAGCTCGATGAGCTCGAGAGCGGTTTCGGGTGAACGAATCGAGAACGAATGAGCCCTCCTCGATCAGGAGGAGGGCTCTGAGAAGCATGTGGAGGTAAGGTTCGTAGGTTTATGATGCTTGCGGCGGCCGCCGTATGATGGTCGGGGCTATGAAGACAAGTATTTCTTGAACATTCCTTTCAGCAGTCTTGTTGGAGAAAAGGTAGCTGATGGGGGGCATGTTCATGAGCCCGGGCAGTCCCTGTCTCCGATTCCTGTCTTCGTTGATGAGAATTCCTCCGATGACTGCGGTTTCTCCGTCCTTCACGATGAGGAAGGTATTGGCTTCCCGTGTACGAATGGCCGGGGCTGAGGCGCCTGCAACGATTTCCGGCTCGTTGTTCGTGACCCGTATCTCCATGCGGATTCGACCGTCCGCGTAAATGGTGGGTCTTACATTGAGGGCCAGGTCCGCGGAGATCATCTGCGTCTGGGTGCCGTCCGCCGACACCGTCTGGTACGGAATCTGTAACCCGTTTCTTATGGACGCATTCTGACCATCCAGTACCTGGACTTTGGGCCGGGATATGACCTTGGTCTTTCCCTGGGCCTCACCAAGCTGGAGTCTCACATCCAGCTCCGTAAGGTACTGTCCCCACCATGTCCCGAACTGGATCCCCAGACCGACGGGATTGGACAGGTTTGCTATGGTGGTGGGCAGATTGACGACGAACTGGGACGGAATGTCGTCGCCCGTGGTCGATCTTCCGGTCGGGGTTCCGGCAGTCCCCGTGATACCGGCCACATCCCAGTAACCCTGGTTTGTCCATTGTCCCTCGGCTGTGGGCTGCCCATTCTTGTACGGACCGGTCTGGGAATTCCTGCCGCCCCAGAGGATACCCATGCCTCGGCTCCAATCCCGTGTCGCACGGACGATCCTGCTTTCAATGAGCACCTGCGGGGTCGGGACGTCCAGGGTGAAGATCAGTTTCTTCATCTGAGCAATCCGCTCGGGCGTGTCCTTCATGAAGATCATGCGGTCTCGATCGTTGGCCCACAGGATACTATAAGCAAGGATTCGGGCCAATTTGGGATCTTCGCCGAAGGGAACGGTTACCCGGGCAACGCGCTCTCCCGCAGCGAGGGCCCTGTCAACAACCCCGGTTGCCGTAGCGGACGCGGCTGCCGCACGCTCTCGATCCGACTGGATACGATCGTATGTCTGCATGCGAGCTATGGCTCCCGGGCTGCCCGGTAAGAAGCCTTGCTCAGCCAGTTGGTCTCTGTATGCAGTCCGGCCCAGCTCCCCACCTGCCTGGATATCTTGCACGCGCTGCAGTTCAGACACCTCTTGTTGCACAGCGGTTATGCCGATTCCTCCCGGACAATCCAGACGGAAGAGACACCGCAGGGTAGGGAGCAACTGGGAGGGACGCACGTATGTGACCTTGACCGTCGCGTACTGGAAGCAGACGCGCTCCCCTTCGATGTCGATACAGCCGGCCTCGCCAATCTCCTCGGTACGAGTTTCGTCAATCGGTGCTTCCTGGAGAGTCTGGAGCCGTTTCAACCAGTCTTCGATCTCCTTCTGGTAGGCCTGGATTTCCTGGCGGATGGATTCAATCCGTTTGTCTACTTCTCCCACACGCTGGGTGTATTCCTTGTTCCGCTCTTCTTTGAAGTCGCTGATCTCTTTCTTGTTGCCAACCCTCATAACATTGCCGACCATGACACGGTCCAGACCATGCGTGTTAAGAATCGTGTCAATTACTTGACCCAACGGCACATCGAAGAGTCGCAATGTGGTGCTGCCCGTCACTCCCGTGCCGACGATGATGTTCACACCGGCCTGCTCTGCGAGGAGCCTGAACGCGTTCTTCAGACTGATTCCCTGAAAATCCATGGTCACAGGCTTCTTGAAGATTTCCGGGTCAGGGGTAATCTGGAAGCTTCTCAGAATCTCCATCCTCTGCTTCTGAAGCTGCTCCATCGATTTCTGCAAACGTTCGATGTCCTGGTTGCGCGACTCCATACGCTTGCGTATCTGCTCCTCCTGAATAATTCGAGAAGCCTCCCCTCCTCCGCCTCCTTCACGTCCACCTGCTCGCTCAGCCGTGAACCGAGGGGGAGGAAAATCGACCATCAACACACCCTTTTGCTTGTTTATCTGATACGGGACCGCATCCTTGAGCTGAATAAATATTGTCTGGGATCCCGGAACGATCATCTCAACGGACGTGGAAAACAGGTCGGTACGCAACGGTTTCTGATGGGCCTTGGGAATTTCCGCATTGATAAGATCCAACCTCACCTTGGTCGGGCTCACCTTGTTCAAGCGATAGTCCAGTTGGTCGCCGCCCCGAATCATCAGCCTGGCATTATGTCCCACCTGGATGAAGCGGAGCTCGGTGATCTCCTGGACGAGAAGCCGGGGATCCGGAGTGGGAGGAGTAACAGGAGGCCGTACTTCTCGGACCATGCGCGCCTCAGGTCCTCCGGGGCCCGGCCGAGAGTCCTTCACGCTTTGCTTCGGCGCGGGAAGAGCAGGAGGAGCGCTCGTTTCGGGCTCGACAGAGGGACGCGGCGGCGGTGGAGGAGCCATAGTCTGGCTAATCCGAGTGGTAGAAGCCGAAGCCATCGGTCCCTGACTTCCTTTGTCATTCGCATGTCCCGATCGAGCCTCCGGAGCCGCAGGGGGAGTAATCCTGCCACTCGGAGAGAAGCTCGAGGAAGCATTCTGCTGTTGGCTGTGTGCAGTCGCTGCAGCAGGAACGAAGTTGGGGACAGGCGCGGATACTGCCTTGGGTGTCTCCGACTCCTTCTTCAGACCGGCCGCGCCAGGAGGAAGCAGACCTGCCAAAGAATTCCCGAACACGACCATTATCTGATCCGCTTCCCGCCGTATGCTGAACGCGGGCACGGGACGCTCTCGGAAGTCGACTACGATTCGAGTGCGCGAGCTCTTTTCTCCCACCCGAATCTCACGTATGTCCGCCTGGTCCACGACGGTCTTCGGGGGGACATTCTCTGGCCGCGTGCCAGCAAAATCGATGACAAGGCGGTTAGGATTACCGATGACACGCGCCAGGTGCTTTCCCACCTGACCCTTTGCATCGATAACAATCCGATGGTTGTCAGCGTCCAGTCTCACCGCGGTTATCACTCCGAGGTTGTCGGCCCATGCCGAACCGACGATCATGGCAAGAAGCAGGCAGCCAAGCCCGAGGAATCGAATCTTTTCAACAGGTGACCTCATTGCATTCTCTCCCGAAAACCGTGTGGAGGCTCTCCAACCTGCGGAAGGCACTGAGCCATGGGTGTGATCGCAGACCGTTGCGTCCGGCTCGCTTGTTCATGAGAGATCAGCACCACCGCCGGAATTAAGGCTGAAGGGATGATAACAGAGTGGCAAGAGGTGTGTCAACAGAAAAATATTAGATAACGAGATGATACATCAAGTTCTCCATCCAATAGATGAGCAAAAGAACGCCTCCGGCCTATTCTTTTCACGTTAAGACATAGTGACTATTGGTGATTATCAGACGCATTTTTTTTGCTTCGCCAAAGGGCCCTCCCGCGGTATCATCCCTCCATGACTACCATTCTCGTCATCGCTACCCTCGTTGTCGCATTGGTCCTCTACTGGTACCTGTACGATTGATCGGTGTGCCTGCCAATCCGATCGTCGGTTGACAGACACCGCCGTACTCCCGGAGGAGATCACTGGGTTCGGGTCTTCCACACCCTCGGACATTTTCATGGATATACGTCGCAGAGGGTGCATCGAGAATGGGGCTGGGCTCAGGGGATCGATCGAGAGAAGGGCGCACAGCCCGAAGTACAGGATCTGTAGAGTTACGTATTTGCGAACCGGCTCCCTTTTGGAGAATGCAGGTTCAGGGCCTGTCTCAATCCAGGGCAGGTTTGAATCAAGAATACGGGCGAGACGCCGGCGCTACGGGCCATCCGAGCAAAAACAACCGGCTCACTGCCCAACGGTCGGACTATGGGTAGGTTCGAAGCGTGTCCCAATTCAAGGCAGGTCTGAAGAAAGCGTCTCAAAACTCGGGACACACCAAAAAGCGTAGCACGATTGAGCGTCGATGCGTGGAAAGGCAGTCCAACCCCAACCCTCTCCCACAGGGCATAGGCGTTAAGTTAGAAGTGGAACGGCCAATTGTTCGTCATTCCGGCGAAAGCCGGAATCCAGTCCTTCCAATATGTTATGGACCCCGGCTTTCGCCGGGGTGACGGGGTCCTTGTTAAGTGAACGGACTGAAATCACGTGATGTCATCCACGAAGTTAACGCCTATGC
>Ga0067045_1031148_pt1 | contig 13036 bp, 10 predicted proteins | sample TerdegcTABiofilm_FD_59184 | JGI IMG/M metagenome (GOLD analysis project Ga0067045, IMG submission 59184) | Combined Assembly of (Gp0054472, Gp0054536) Wastewater bioreactor microbial communities from Singapore -Terephthalate degrading...
CTACTCAATAATTTCAGCTTTAGAAGCGGTTATAGTTCTTATTACAAGTATTATTATTACTATTCGCGTCTAACAAACGGGACGAAGAAAAGCCGGATGAAAGTCTAAATGAGCAAAAAAATTGCTGTTGTTACCGGTGGGGCTGGATTTTTAGGCTCTCACCTTTGCGACCGGCTGATCGAAGAAAATATCAAAGTTATCTGTCTTGATAACCTACTTACCGGAAGACTTGAAAATATTGAACACTTATTCGGAAACGAAAATTTTCAGTTTATTAAACTCGATGTAACAAATTTTATCCATGTTCCCTCATCAGTCGATTATGTACTCCATTTTGCTTCTCCTGCTAGTCCGATTGATTATCTAAAACTTCCCATTCAAACTCTTAAAGTTGGTTCCCTCGGGACTCATAAAGCGCTTGGACTTGCAAAGGAAAAGAATGCCCGATTTTTACTTGCTTCTACATCAGAAGTTTATGGAGATCCAAATATTCATCCTCAAAGAGAAGACTATTGGGGCAATGTAAATCCGGTTGGTCCACGCGGTGTTTACGACGAAGCTAAAAGATTTGCTGAGGCAATCACGATGGCTTATCATCGCTATCATAATCTGGATACAAGAATAGTCAGGATTTTTAACACCTACGGCCCACGTATGAGAATTGATGACGGCCGTGCTCTACCTACATTCTTCTCCCAAGCATTACGCGGGGAAGATATTACTGTTTATGGAGAGGGGAAACAAACCCGTAGTTTCTGCTATGTAAGTGACTTGATTGACGGTATCTTCAAATTGCTTATGTCAAATGAAGTTATGCCAGTTAACATCGGAAACCCCGATGAGATTACAATTGAGGAGTTTGCTTTAGAAGTAATAAAACTTACTAATTCAAAAAGTAAAATTATCTATAAAGAATTACCTACTGATGATCCTCAGGTCCGTCAACCCGATATTTCAAAAGCTAAATCAATCCTAAACTGGTCTCCCAAAGTAAACAGGGAAGAGGGCTTAAAACTTACCTTAGATTACTTTAAGAAAATGATTAAGTAAAAATTTTCTACACAAAAAAAAGTCCCGCATTTAGCGGGACTTTTTTTATACATTATTCATTATACATTTTACCTTGCTATTAATACATTCCGTCCATTCCGCCGTGCGGCATTGGAGGCATCGGTTTTTCATCTTCTTTCTTTTCGTAAACAACTGCTTCTGTTGTGATTAAGAGGGAAGCAACTGAAGCTGCGTTTTCTAATGCGGTTCTTGCAACTTTTGTTGGATCGATAACACCAGATTTTACAAGGTTTTCGTATTTTTCGGTGGCTGCGTTGAATCCGAAATCATCTTTTCCTTCCATAACTTTATTCAATACAACAGCACCTTCTAAACCGGCATTAGCAGAGATCTGTTTCAACGGCTCTTCCAATGCTTTCTGAATTATCTTAATACCGGTATTCTGGTCAACGTTTTCACCTTGCAATTTTTCTAAAGTTGCAATACCTCTTACAAAGGCAACTCCGCCACCGGGAATGATACCTTCTTCAACTGCTGCTCTTGTTGCATGGAGTGCATCTTCAACACGAGCTTTCTTCTCTTTCATTTCAACTTCGGTTGCTGCACCAATCTTTAATACTGCAACACCGCCTGATAATTTAGCTAATCTTTCCTGTAATTTTTCTTTATCATAATCTGATGTTGTCTTTTCAATCTGTGCTTTGATTTCGTTGATTCTCTTCTTAATGTCATCTGATTTTCCTGAACCTTCAACGATTGTTGTATTGTCTTTATCAATAACAACTTTCTTAGCACGTCCACAATAATCTAATGTAGAATTTTCTAATTTGAATCCGCGCTCTTCAGAAATGACAGTACCGTCTGTTAAGATTGCGATATCTTCTAACATTGCTTTTCTTCTATCGCCGAATCCGGGTGCTTTTACAGCACAGACTTTTAATGTGCCGCGGAGTTTATTTACTACCAAGGTTGCTAATGCTTCACCTTCTAAGTCTTCAGCAATAATTAATAAAGAACGGCCAGCTTGAGCAATTTTTTCTAAGATTGGTAGAAGGTCTTTCATTGCCGAAATCTTCTTGTCGTGAATTAAAATGAAAGGATCTTCTAAAATTGCTTCCATTGTTTCTGAGTTAGTAACAAAGTATGGTGAAATATATCCACGGTCAAATTGCATACCTTCTACTACTTCTAATGTTGTATCAGCTGACTTACTTTCTTCAACTGTTATTACACCGTCTTTGCCCACTTTATCCATAGCATCTGCAATTAAGTTGCCAATGGTTTTGTCGTTATTAGCAGAGATTGCACCAACCTGAGCAATTTCTTCTCTTCCACCAACGTTTTTGCTGATTGATTTTAAGTATTCAATTACTTTGGTAACAGCAAGATCAATACCTCTTTTTAAGTCCATCGGGTTAGCACCTGCTGTAACGTTTTTCAATCCTTCGCGGTAAATAGCTTGTGCTAGAACTGTTGCAGTTGTTGTACCATCACCGGCAACATCGCTTGTCTTGGAAGCAACTTCGCGAACCATCTGAGCACCCATGTTCTCCATCGGGTTTTCAAGTTCAATCTCTTTTGCAACTGTAACACCATCTTTTGTAACTGTTGGTGCACCGAATTTTTTATCAATAATAACATTGCGACCTTTTGGACCTAATGTTACCTTTACGGCATTTGCTAATTTATCAACACCGTTTTTTAATGCAGAACGTGCATCACTGCTATACTCAACTATTTTTGCTGCCATATTAATTCTCCTTTTATTTTAGCAAACTTTTGTTACTTTACAATTCCGTAAATATCGCTTTCGCGCATAATTAAATATTCTTCACCTTCAATTTTTACTTCTGTTCCTGAATATTTTCCATAAAGAACAGTATCCCCAACTTTTACAGTCAGCTTTACAACTTTTCCGTCTTCGGTTACTTTACCATCACCAACTGCAACAATAGTTCCTTCTATCGGCTTTTCTTTTGCTGTGTCTGGCAATATAATACCGCCTTTTGTGGTTTCTTCAGCTTCTTTTGGTTTTACAATTACACGATCCTGTAATGGTTGGATTTTGAATTGAGCCATTTTTACCTCCGTTAGTTTATTAATTTAGGTTAGCACTCTATAAAAACGAGTGCTAATATAATGTCTTATTGAAATTTTGTCAAGTATCTTGTTTAGAAAAATCTTCGATTTTTTGCGAAATTACTGACATTTTGGGCCTTTGAAGATCTTAAATCTTAACTGAAATTAAATAGAATAGGTGATTTTAATTTAGATGTGCAATTTTTATGAATAATCTAAAAATTTAAGTCACGGATAAATCAGAAGTAAAATAAATAGTTAGCTTCTTTTATTGAAGTAAGTTAAGCCAATAATTTTTATTAATTATGTATTTTCATTTTGAAAATAACTGAGTTAGATGTATGATAAGAAATAAGACTATTCTTAAAAAAATTTTTTTTATTCTAATTCCAGTTTCGATAACTATAATTTTTATTCCGGGTTTTACAAATTCTCCAGTAGCTGATGATTGGATAGTAATTCAAAGAAATATGAATTTAACTTTTCCTGATATTCTTAAGCTCTTTACTTCTACAAATTTTGGCTGGTATCGCCCGATTTTTGAATTATTTATTTATTTATGTTCCTTGTGCTTTAAATTTCAAGCAATAGATTACCATGTCGTAATTCTCATTCTTTATTTATTTGTTCTTTTTTTAGTTGGAAAAATTTCATTTTTACTAACAGAAGAATCAGGCATTGGATTCCTGTCTGCATTCATTTTTGGAATACTAAGTATTCACTCCGAACCGGTTCTATGGATTTCTGCTGCTAATGAGATACTAACTGCAATTTTTCTATTAAGTAGTATTTATTTCTATTTAGTATTAAGAATCAATTCAAAGAAAAATTTTACTTATTTATTCTCTTTATTATTTATGGTAGCAGCACTATCTACAAAAGAAACCTCTGCTTTTTTCCCATTAATGATTCCATTAATCGAGTATTTTATAATCAATGAAAAAAATAAAAAATTTACACTTCATAAATTAATTCCAGTAATCCCATTTTTGTTAATTCAAATTATTTATTTAGTAATAAGAATTACGGCTGGCTTTCCATATGAAATTTCTTTTCATTCGCTTAAAGTAGTATATGTATTATTATATTATTTATTAGTAATAGTTTTTTCTCTACCAGACAACTATGGCTATCTATCATCTGCCAATTTATGGTTAACAGAACCTTTATTCCCAATCATTATAATACTTTTATCCATTGTAGCGCTAAGCGGCTATATCTGGCTTTTTATTAAGTATTCTTTTAAGAAGCATTTTACTAATCATAATAATTTTATAAAATTATCAATTTGTTGGATGTTATTATCAGTACTACCAATTCTTTCCATGGTTTCTGGACGCACGGCTTTCTTGGCTTCTATTGGTTATTCATGGATTTTTTCTCTTTTCATTTTTTCAATAATAAAAAGTATAAGAAATCATTCAAAAAAAATTAAACTAGTTTTCGCAACAATTTCAGCAGGTCTAATTCTGATTAACATTAGTGTAGTTCAATATAGATGTCATTATTGGAGGCTAGCCGGCTGGACAGTAAAAAATGTAATTCATCAGTTAAATGACATCGTTATAAATATACCTAGGGGAGAAGAAATTTACATTTTTGGGTTGCCTGATCATTTAAATCGAGCTTATACTTTCAGGAATGCTGTTTCAACAATTAATAAAATCTATTATCCGGATCATAAAATTAAAGTATGGCTGGATACAGAGTTAAATAAAATCAGTAAAAAAAATTATTTGAACAAAAACTCATTTATTTATCAAAACGGAAATTTGATTAAACAAGAATAATAAGTTGATTAAGGTTCTTCTCTCACCAACTGTTAATCAAGATAAAATTGATCGCTCAAAAATATAATCGATGTTCTTAAGTAAAGCAGAATTATCAAATATATTTTCAAGCTCATTAACAGTTATATGTTTCTTCACACTTTCGTTTTTAAGTAATTCATCTTTCAAATTTGTTTTCTCATTCTGCCAGACTTCCATCGCACTTTCCTGAACTATCTTATATGCCTCTTCTCTTGAAATCCCTTTCTCTGTAAGAAGAAGCAATACTTTTTGAGAGAAGATTAATCCTCTTGTGAGATTCAAGTTTTTAAGCATATGCTCAGGATATATTATTAAATTATCGATCAGTTTTGTAGCAAGTCCTAACATGTAATCTAATACAATGCAGCTATCCGGGATTATAACTCTTTCAACCGATGAATGCGATATATCCCTCTCATGCCAGAGACCAACATTTTCTAAAGCTGCCATCGCATTACTTCGGAGTAAACGGGCAAGCCCAGTAATCCGCTCACTTATTATTGGATTTCTTTTATGCGGCATTGCCGAAGATCCCTTTTGACCCTTGGAGAAATATTCTTCAGCTTCTAAAACTTCAGTCCTCTGTAAATGACGAATCTCAATTGCAATTTTTTCTAATGATGCGCCAATTACTGCAAGTGTGCTTAAAAACTCAGCATGCCTATCACGCTGAACCACTTGAGTAGCAACTGGTTCGGGACTCAATCCTAATTTCTCGCAGACATATTCTTCTACTTTGGGGGATAAATGTTCAAACGTTCCTACCGCACCTGAGATTTTGCCAACGCTGATATTTTTGATTGCATTTTCTAATCGTTCAATATTTCGTTTGGTCTCTTCATACCATAAAGCAAATTTGAGTCCCATCGAATAAGCTTCGGCATGAATCCCGTGACTTCGTCCAATGCACAATGTATGCTTATGCTCTAAAGCTCTTTTTTTAAGTACCGATTTTAATTCAACAAGGTCATCGTGCAAAATTAATCCGGCTGATTTCATCTGGTAGGCAAGTGTGGTATCAAGAATATCTGATGAGGTCATTCCGTAATGAATATGTCTGGATGAAGGTCCAACATATTCGGCAACATTGGTAAGAAATGCAATTACATCGTGCTTTGTTGTCTCTTCAATTTCTAAAACGCGTTTCTGATCATAACTTGCTTTCGATTTTATTTCTTCCAAATCTTCTTTAGGAATAAAACCCATTTCAGCTCTTGCCTCGCACGCAAGTATCTCAATCTTAAGCCAGGTATCTAACTTAAATTTCTCTTCCCATATTTTACCCATCTTCTCTCTGGTATATCGCTCAATCATCTTCTTCGCTCCAATTTTAATTTTAATGTGGACTGCTTTCCGTCTCTTATAACTTTCATATCAAGCACATCACCCGGTCTAAATTCCTGAAGTTTTCCGATCATTGTTGTTTCGTTATTTATCTTAAAATTATTAATGCCGATAATTATATCATAGACTTTAAGCCCTGCTCTTTCAGCCGGCGAATTTCTCTGAACCTGTGTTACAATTACTCCTCGCATACTTTTTAAGTCGTATGCTTTTGCAATCGCCTGATCTATTGTCTGAATGCTCAGCCCCGTCCAGAAATCACGATCGACTTTTCCATTTGATTTCAATTCGTCAATAACACGCTTAATTTTATTGATTGGAATTGCAAAACCTAATCCAATGTTACCGACTGAACCGGCTGTATAAATTAATGTATTCATTCCGATTAGCTCACCAAATGCATTAACAAGCGGTCCTCCGCTGTTACCTGTATTAATAGCTGCATCGGTCTGAATCATGTTAACGTAGTAACGGTTTTCCTGAGCACCAAGATTCATCCCTTTGGCACTTACCACTCCGACTGTTACGGTCGGCTGATCATTGATGTCAAATAATCCGAATGGGTTTCCTAATGCAATTACCCATTCACCTATCATGATGTTATCCGAATCACCCATCTTAACATAAGGGAAATTGTTTCCCTGTATTTTAAGAAGACATATATCGGAGGATGGATCACTTCCGACTATTTTAGCTTCATGTTGCGACCCGTCGGTCATTGTTACTATTGCTTCAACGGCATTACCGGCAACGTGATCGTTAGTTAACACGTAACCATCCGGTGAAATTATTACTCCGGAACCTAAATTTTTAATCTGCTGATTGTAAACTCTGTCACCAAAAAAATATCTGTAAAGAGGATCGCTCGAGAAGATGTCTCGCACCTGACGAATTTCAGTAACGTTAATACCTACAACAGCAGGAGAAACTTCTGCGGCAGTTTTTGTAATTATTGTTCCTCTTGAAGTTGAAATATCCTGTTGAATAAATTCCTGATCCGAAGCTGTAACAGCGTGAATACTTGAATCACCTGCAAATGAACTTAAATGTCTCACTTCGGGTGATTTCCCTTTGAATATGAAGGCGAAGGCAGCCGTTGCAATTAAAAGTGTTACTAATGCTGTTGTAATTATTATTCTGCTCTTATTCATCACTAAACCTTTTTTGATTTTTCAGCTTGTTGTTTAATATAAAATTTTATTGGTTCTATATGCCGTGTTAATATTATAATCAGCACAACTGATACAAGAAACGAAAACTCTATGTTCCTGCTTGCTTGTACATTTGATAATCTGTTTAGAACATCTGACGAAGTAAAAGATAATATTGCCGTAAGTAGAGTCGAAGAAAAATTACTGAAATGTATATTCCGTCTGAATGCATATGCAATTGCCCACATTACAATCCATATTAAAAGTAATGGGTATGAAATCATAATTGCACCGCCCATAGCAGTAGCTAATCCTCGTCCGCCTTTAAATTTAATCCAGAAAGAGTAACAATGACTTGCAACAGCACCGATTAACCCGAGTAATAGATAAGAAAATGTATTACCGAATATTAGCTGAATTAAATAGACAGTTATAAGTCCTTTCAGTAAATCAATTATAAAAATAATAACGCCTAAAAATTTTGATTTGCCTACACGGATTGAATTCATTGCGCCGACATTTCCTGAACCGCTTTCAGTAATATCAATCCCTTTGAATTTTTTTAATAAAATATAGGCAGTAGGGAATGATCCGATTAGAATTCCTATTAAGAAACTTAAAATGTATTCCATTTTATTCTATTGTTGTTTATCAAATTTAACAAATTCATTCTGTCAATAAAAATGGAGTTTTAAAAGTTATCAGAAAAAATAATTCTTGCCGATTAATGTAAAATGTACAATTTAGAAATCAGAAATTAGAGTGTAGAAAAAAGAATTTATAAGCTCCACGTTAATAATTAAAATTTTCTGTAAAACCCACTCGATGTACTCTCAATTAAATAAAATTCTAAAATAAAATTCCCAAGCCAAAGGTTAAACTTGATTGACTTTCACTCCCGTAAAAATCTTTTCCAAATCCAATTCCTAAAGAAATATTATCATATAAACTATATGACAATCCAAATAAGCCATATAAGGGATAAATATTAGACTCACGGCTCAATGAATTGGAAATACCAAACTCAGTTAATAAATTAATTTTTTCGGATAAAGCTAGTTCTCCTCCTAATGAGAAGATCCAATTGCCTTCTTTTTCACCGTAATAATTATAATTTGTTAGTACTGTAAAATTTGTATGTAAAGAGAAGTCATCAAAGAAAAGGGTGTGAATAATGTTTAATCCAAAATTATTTTTTCCGCTTCCAAAACCTTTCTCATGATCGCTACTACCGAATGAAATAAATGGTTTTAGCCCGATATTAAAACTCTCTCCAGTGTAAAAAATCTGTTTGTATTCAAGAAGAATATCTCCAAGACCAAAAGACGTCTCGGCTTCACTTAAATAGTGGTAGGGGAGAGTTAATATTAAATCGGAATTTCTATTAAGACCAAATGTAATTGCTGTGTTCATCATTCCTGAATGTCCAGGGCCTCTTTTATAATAATCACCAAGTAATTCAATCTGGAATCTTCTTGTACCTATTATTGTTGCATCATCTCCTCTTAAAGGATGTACTGCATATGTATTTATATTTATCAGTATGTAAATAGTTAATAGATAAGCTATAAAACGCATATAAACCTCCTAATTTTGCTATTCTAATTTAGACTAAATCTAAATAACTATCAAGATGTTATTATCCTTTTTGTTCGTTATTCACTTCCTCAAGTTTCACAATCTGGGTTTTCAGATGAATTCTAATGTTTTGTCATGAGAGAGGGATTACAGGAATGAACATTAATTAAAAAAAATATATATTATAAAAAATCGGTTAATATCTTATACGAAGTATTAGAATATTCTTCCCTCGGTGCATCGAATAATTTTGAATTCAACATTTCGACTCACATCCAAACGCTCTTATTTTTTCTTAAACATCGAAAAAACTACAAGCCATTTGCCCATAGATAGTGGAATAAAAAATGGTACAAATAATATCATGCACAGTTTTCATGCTGAACAGTGTTCAGACAAAAACCATTTTTTCAACTTTTATTCTCAAATTAGTATCATTATGCTGATTAACATCAGAATGTCCTACACTTTTTTGTTATAAGCATCTTCGTTTAACTATAACTCCCTTTTCACTCTTTAATTTCACTCTTCAACAAGATACTAAGCGGGCCACGATTAATAAGAGCAGAATAAAAAAACACAAACCTTTAGCCCTGAGTTTTCCGAGCAACTCTGAGCTAGTTGAAAGACAATCACTCAATAAACAAAACAAGTCTGAGGATTAACATCTCAATTATTCATCTTTTACTAACATTTGATAATGTACAATGTATTATAGTGTTCTTTCCTTTAATCATCCAAGCAACGTTGTAAATCATTACTCGATTATTCCATCACTCCATTTCCCATCTTTCCTTCGATCCTTTTTTATCCTTTGCTATTCTTATAAAATTATTAAATTTGAGCTGTAATTCTTAAATCAAAATAATATTAGAGGAATTAATGATTAATTATATAGGCAGATTTAATGTAACACCTTCTTTACCGGAAAAGCTTGAACCGCTTAGAGAAATTGTATCTAATTTATTCTGGACATGGAACCATGACGCAATTGATCTCTTTAGAAGACTTGATGGAAAACTATGGGAAGAAACTTATCATAACCCAGTGCTAATGTTAGGTAAAATCTCTCAGGAAAGATTAAATGAGGTCTCCAACGACGACAGTTTTATCTCTCACATGAACCGTGTCTATGTCCAGTTAAACGTCTATTTGGAAGAGAAAACATGGTATCAGAAAAATTTCAAGTTCGATAAAGAAAATGTTATCGCTTACTTCTCGGCAGAGTTTGGACTGACTGAGTGTCTTCAGATTTATTCGGGCGGACTTGGAGTATTATCAGGCGATCATCTTAAATCTGCAAGCGACTTAGGTTTACCATTAGTCGGTGTTGGACTTTGTTATAAGGAAGGATATTTCCAGCAGTATCTTACTTCCGACGGTTGGCAGCAGGAACGATATGAGCTTACTGATTTCTATAATCAACCGATGAGTCTTGTCCTTAACGACGATAAATCTCCGCTTAAAATAGAACTCGATTTCCCGGGAAGAAAAGTTTATTTCCAGATCTGGAAAATTCAGATCGGAAGAATTCCACTTTTCTTACTTGATACTAACGTTCCTGAAAATACACCTGAAGACAAATTTATTACTCGCGCTTTATATGGCGGTAATAACGAAACCAGAATTCAACAGGAAATAGTCCTTGGCATCGGAGGAATTCGTGCTCTACATGCAATGGGTATTAAACCGATTGTATGTCACATGAATGAAGGTCACTCTGCATTCTTAGCTTTAGAGCGAATCAGAATTTTAATGAAACTATTTAATCTCTCTTTTACCGAAGCACGCGATGTGAACTTCTATTCGAATGTATTTACTACTCATACTCCGGTTCCCGCCGGTATTGATATCTTCCCAAATGAAATGATCGAAAAATATTTTGCTAATTATTACCGGAATGAACTCGGTATAAGTGATAAAGATTTTTATAGTCTTGGAACAATTATTAAAGATAAGGCACCAAGCAATTACAACATGGCTCATCTTGCAATGAATATGTCCGGTTACGTTAACGGTGTAAGTAAACTCCACGGAAAAGTATCAAAGAAAATGTGGCAGTCTGGATTTCCACAGGTTCCGTTCGAGGAAATTCCGATTGATTATGTTACCAACGGTGTTCATATTCATTCTCATCTATCGAATGATATGCAGGAATTACTCTACCGCTACTTAGGCGAAAAGTTTATGCGTAATCCTGCCGACGTTGATACCTGGAAGAGAATTGATGAAATACCCGATGAAGAGTTATGGCGGACTCACGAAAGAAGACGAGAAAGATTGGTTGCTTTTGCACGTAAGCGACTTAAAAAACAAATTATCAGTCGGGGCGGATCTTCTTCAGAAATTAATGCCGCTAAGGAAGTCTTAGATGCTTCAGCTCTTACAATCGGATTTGCAAGACGTTTTGCTACTTATAAACGTGCAACACTTATATTCAAAGATATTGAACGGCTGATCAGCATTATCGCCAATCCCGATTATCCTGTTCAGTTTATTATTGCCGGTAAAGCGCACCCGAAAGATGAAGAAGGAAAGAAACTTATCCAGGAAATTATTGCCGTAACTAAAGAACATTATTTAAGAAAGAAAATTGTGTTCATAGAAAATTATGATATGAATGTTGCCCGCTATATGGTAGAAGGTTGTGACGTTTGGCTTAATAACCCGAGAAGACCACTTGAAGCAAGCGGTACATCGGGTATGAAAATTCTTGCAAACGGCGGTCTTAACTTAAGTGTGCTTGACGGCTGGTGGGATGAAGCATATAATTATCATGTCGGCTGGCGTATCGGTAACGGCGAAGAATATGATAACCTCGATTATCAGGATGAAGTTGAATCGCGGCTTATTTATGAAATGATAGAAAAAGAAATTGTCCCTCTTTTCTATAATAGGAGCGAAGGAAAACTCCCCAGAGGATGGATCCAAATGATGAAGAATTCTATGAAACAGTTAGGTCCTGTTTATAATACTCACCGTATGGTTCAGGAGTACGCTCAGAAATTTTATTTTGCTTCATACAAAAAACGGCATGAACTTATGGAGAATGATTGGAAAAAGGGGAAAGCCTATTCTGAATGGAAAAGCAAAGTATATGAAAATTGGAATAAAGTTAAATTCATTTCAATCTTAGAAGAAGAAAAAAATGGTGATCTTTTTGTAGGGAAAAAATATCCGATTATTGCAGAGGTCGAATTAGGGGAGCTTACCCCAGATGATGTTGATGTTCAAATCTATTTCGGCAAAGTTGAAAATGGTTCATCAGACGGTCATTTATATGTTAATATGAGTTGCAATCCAAAGAAGACCAAATCGGGACGATACTCCTATAGAGGGGAGATTGAATGTAAGGATACAGGTCAGTTTGGTTTTACTTTACGCATTCTGCCGAAGAATGATATCCTAATCAATCAGTTTGAATTGGGACTTATACGCTGGGCGTAATTTATTTAGTTATGTTGTTCATAGTACTTGGTTCTTTGTTGAACTGAATTTATTTGTGCTACATATATATGAGAATTGAATCATTTTCAGATATTGATTCATGGAATAAAGCTCGATTATTTGTAAAAGAAATTTATAAGCTTACTACACATGAAAAAAATGAAAAAGATTTAGGATTTAAAGTTCAGTTACAAAGAGCAGCTGTTTCAATTATGCCGAATTTAGCTGAAGGTTTCGATTGTAGTTCTAAAAAATCATTCATCAGCTTTTTGAATTATGCATATCGACCTGCAACTGAGGTCCCATCACTCTTATTTATTGCACTAGATATTGACTATATTAGCAATGTACAATTTAATGATTTAACTGAAAGAAACGATAAAATAAAAGAACTGATTGGTGGTTTAATTCAGCATTTAAAAAAATCAGACTATTAACCAAATAACTAAGCATACCCTGTGCTTTTTGCGGGGAAATAAGAGCCAAGAATTAAGAAATAAGAACCAAACAAATATGCTATTAGAGACTTTAGACCTTAAAACCAAAGATGTTCTAATCTACTCACAGAATCTGTTTAATTTCAATGACAGTTTTAAGATTATTTTTAAGAATGAA
>Ga0067045_1031149_pt1 | contig 13034 bp, 8 predicted proteins | sample TerdegcTABiofilm_FD_59184 | JGI IMG/M metagenome (GOLD analysis project Ga0067045, IMG submission 59184) | Combined Assembly of (Gp0054472, Gp0054536) Wastewater bioreactor microbial communities from Singapore -Terephthalate degrading...
TTCTTGTTACAACTATTCCAAGGGTAAGAGTAAAGATGATGTTTGCCTGTTTCTGTTTTAACTTGTATCAACTCTAAACACTTGCTAACTCTGTCTAGCGTCAGCTATCGACAAATTTTGGGAAATTTCCCAAAATTTGAGTAAAAAGTACTCTTATATAAGAAGATTAGCATAAGCTAGCTTGAAAACCTAATCGGCAGAACGGCAAAAGAAAAAAAGTAAGGTTAATCATAAATCTCTTTATTATTACTTATAGAATTCGCAATAAGAGAAAAGTGAAAGAAAAATATGTTGGCCTTAATTTTAAGGTCAGGATAAAAGGGATAAATTAAATTTTTCCATATTTTCCCTATTTTTTTCCATATTCTTATATATATGAAAAATATATAAAAGCCATAGTTTAACTTTGTTAAAATAATATTTAAATTTTAGAGGTAATAAATTGGTTAGTATGGCTGAAAATCAATTTGTAGAGGACTTAGTTGAAGAAATTACTTCTAATCTTCGGGGAATCACGGACTCGGGTAAGAGATTAATTTTACCTAATTATCCAAGAAGATTATTAATAGTGGGTTCTCTGTCAGAAGAAGATCCTAGCTTTAGTGATATAGAATCTAGTAGTGTTAAAAGTAATAGTATAACGATAATGTTCTTAACTAAAGAAGAAGTTAATATTAAAGTTAGGCCTATTCTTAATATATATTACGGCGTAAAAGAGAGAGAAGAAGAACTAAAAACTCATAACTTATCTAACGAAGATAGATTAATCCCTTTTGTTTGGAAGCGTCTTGAAACAGACTATCCTTTCTATAATTTAAATAAAGATAATCCTAGTATTGATTTAGATTTTAAGGAATATATCTCCAAAATAGAAAATGACGAAGAACATAAAGAATATTATGGAAATAAAATACCAGAATACCAGTGGTCTGGTCAATTATTGCTTGAAATTGAGAATTATCCTGGAGACCTTAAAACAAAATTAATAAAATTAAGATTAATAAACAAAACTCCAATTCCAAATAAAAAAGGGCCCCAATATGAAACTTCATTTTTTAATTGTTCTTTAGAAATCAAGTTGGGCGATATGAAAATAATTCAATTTATTGATAAAAGAGAAAATGATTTTGGAAATATAAAAGAAATAAAATCTAATTTTAAAACATTAAATTGTGGACACTATTATGACGAAAATAGAAATATGGTAAAAACAACAACATACAAGAGAATAGATCAAAAAAAGGTTTTTCCTAAAGACTATTTTATCCTAAATGGAGAGAAAAGAAAAATATTTTTTAGGGAACTATCGGATTCAACAAAAATATTGTATGAGCTATATGGAGATTTACTTAAATACTTAAATAAATACAAAAATGATTCTCAATATAAAACAGATGCCGATTTTGAAAAAATAACATCTAATTATGAAAAGGTAGTTAATAGGTTCAAAGAAGGTATAGAATTATTAGAGCACAATGAAAACGCAAAAAAGGCTTTTCAACTGATGCAACATACATTTGACCAGTACACTGAAAAAGAGGACTACCACGGATGGAGAATATTCCAAATAGTATTTATTGTTTCTCTGATTGGAGACATAATTAATAAAAATCATGAAAGAAGAAAAGAAGTTGACCTATTACATGTTAACACTGGCGGTGGAAAATCAGAAGCTTATTTTGGATTGGTTGTATTTAGCGCTTTCTATGATCGTCTTTCGGGAAAAAAATTTGGAACAACTGCAATAACTAAATTTCCATTAAGAATGTTATCGGTAGATCAACTTCAAAGAATTTCTAATATTTTTATACATGCGGAAAAAATTAGAAAAGAAAATATACATAAAGAGGGTGATGAAGAGTTTTCAGTCGCATACTTTGTAGGTCAAAGTGACGATTTCCCAAGACACACTAAAGACGTTATTGAAGTAATAAAACAAAATGAAAAGAAGGGAATAAAAACACCAGGAAGAATAATAAATTCGTGCCCTCTTTGTAAAGGAGATATTTTCCTAAAATATGATGAAAATAATAAAATATTTCATTATTGTGAAAATTGCCGAAATGAATATCTTTTATTTATAACAGATGAAGAAATATATCGATACCTCCCTACTTTCATTGTTTCAACTGTAGATAAACTAGCAGGCCTTTCTTCTCAAAGAAGGTTTAGGAACATAATGGGTGGGAAGTTAAATAAATGTTCTAAAGGGCATGGATATATCCCTAGGGGAGATTTTTGCGAAGTATATTTGGGACATCAAAGATGTGAAGACAGAGGAATTGAAATTAATTATGAATTTGATTCAACTCCTTCTTTGATTATTCAAGATGAAATGCATTTGATAAGGGAAGGATTTGGAGCGATTGACAGTCATTTTGAAACATTCATTGAATCACTTCATGAAGAAATAAATGGATATAAATTCAAAAATATTACAATGACTGCAACTGTAAAGGGGGCAGAAAATCAAAACAAAACAATATATTGGAAAGAAAAGACAAATATATTCCCTAGCTATTCGCCATATGGAAAAGGTAAAGAAGATCCGTTTTATGAATTCAACAATGTTAACCAAAGAGTCATAATAGGAATTAAGCCTAACTTTAGAGATAACCAATATGCATGCCTACTCACTTTAAGATATCTTGGAGAGTTTATACATAAAGCAGAGAAGAATATTATACTATTGGCCCAAAGATATAATACTACTGAATTCGAATTAAAAAATATTATCTCTAAATATAAATGTATTATGACATACCATAACAAAAAAGCTGATGTGAATGCAATGAATTTTTATATGCATTCCGTTGTAAATGATAAATTAGAGAAAATCGATTATTCTATAAAACACGATATTCTAACAGGCAATGATTCTTTGGAAGTTATTAAGTCTCATATTCAAAATATTAAAAAATTTGATACTTCCCAAAATAAAATCTCCGCTTTATCGTGTACTAGTATAGTTTCACATGGTATTGATATTACTAGATGGAATTTCATGTGTTTCCAAGGAATACCGGGGTCTACTGCAGAATATATCCAAGCTTTAAGTAGGATCGGAAGAAAAGACATCGGAATTGTTTTCTTATGGTTTTATCCAAATAGAGTAAGGGACATAAGCTATTACAATTTATTCAACGAATATCATGGAGAAATAGACCTTTTTGTTGAAAACGTGCCAGTTGAAAGATGGACAAAAATAGGATTTAAACAAACATTTCATTCATTATTCTGTGGCGCCATACTAAATTATTTATCTAATAAACTAGAGAGGCCAATATATAATATAGAACACATAGAATCAGTTTTCTTCACAATAGATGCGGATTATAATAACAAAAGAAAAGAAGAATTAATAGATTTTCTTGAAAAATCATATCATGTGAAAGAAGGAATGCCCAATAGTGAATTTATGAGAGAGATGATAGCTAAAGGCGTTAATGAAAGACTAAATTATCTTCACGAATATGCAAAGAATCCTTCTGTTAATAGAAAAGAATTCTTTCCAAATGCCCTCGATAATAACGATAAAAAATATTGGAGACGCCAATTTGGAATGAGGGGTATACAAGATACTGTAAATTTAAGAAATTATCAATCAGATTTTGTCAGAAAATATAATTCTTAGAGGTGTAATAATGAACAAAAAAAATGATTTTGAATATTCTGGAAATTCTGCTCCCTTTCACGTGGGCCCAGGTTTAATGTTATTTAATAAGGGCCTTTCTTTCATGATTACAACTGTTGAAGAAGATATAAACAATTCTAGGGGGTTAGAAATTAATGATGAAAAATCATTGAAACAAAAATTAATTAGAGTAATAGAAAGGAAATATAATGCTAGAATTCATAATTATAAATTAAAGTACAGACCAATATCTTCAAATGATATCAGTAAACTTAAAATAAAAAAATATAAATTCAAATTAGATGATAATAATGACTCGCCCGGGGGAAAATATGAATTATTCCCAAATGCTTTTGCATGTAAATCTTGCGGACATTATTTGATCGGCCAAAAAATATATGATTTTGATCCTAAAAGGTGTAGGCTCTGCTCAAAAGGCGAATATGAGCAAGTTTCTCTTTTACGATATTGTGAAGAATGTGGGAATATCGACAGATTCTATTATAAGTGCCCAGAACATGGACAAGATTTCATTATTTTAGATAGAGGTGACAAGGATAATCTTTTCACTTGGAATTTTAAATGCAATAAATGTGATAAAAAACTAGATATATTCAAGTTTGATTGTCAGCATAATATAGGCAAGTATACGGAATCAATCAAAGAAGGAAAATCAAAATTTAAACCAATAACTATCAGGGAATCTGGAATTTTTTCCCCCGTAGTAGTGACAAATATAGATCTTCCTAAAACAGAATATTTGGCCAATACCGAATTAAATAAAGAAATGATAATTTTTGGGTTTTATATCGGAGCCTTTAGAAAATTAACTGGGATTAATAATGTCAATGATGTATACAAAACTTTTTCTAGTTATGACGCTCTAAAAGAAATGAATATAACAATTCCTCGAGAATTAGAATACAATTATAAAGAAATTCTAAGCATTGTTAAGATGCTAGAAAATCTAAGAGAAGAGATATCTAATGAAGATATTTTAAGAGAATTTAATGAATTGAGCGTTCTTAAGGGGATAGCTGAAGGCACAGGAATTGCTACTGAATTTTCTAATTACATAAAAAAACATGAAAAAGAAGAATTAATTATAAACAATAAAATAAGTCAATATAGAATATTTAAACAGAAACTAAACCTTTCAAATGTTTATTATATTCCAAGTATCAAAATAATAATGTCATTAATTGGCATAATAAAAGGTACAAATAAATTTTGGGATGAAGAAATGCCGCCACATTTCGAATTATTCTGGGATAATTTAATTAATGAATTAATAAATAGAAAATCAGTTGATAGATTACAAGAAAAATTTTCTGTATATTCTTATCCATTTGATACGGAAGGCATACTTATAGAATTTAATCCAAATAGTATAGTGTCTTGGATTAATGAAAATAATCTTATCGAAAATAAATTTGATGCCAATAATGCGAATGAATTTCTTTTTAAGTTAGATCCAGAATCTAATGAAATAGCATACAATAATGTTTATACCTTACTCCATACATTCTCTCACATTTTATTAAAAAAGATTCATTTATTTACAGGATTAGGAATTGATTCTTGTGGGGAAAAAATATTTGTTAATGGAGGATCAATATTTCTTTATTCAAATAATAACTTGAATATTGGAGGATTACAATATCTTTTTGAAAATAAAATGTTTGGATTAGACAGTATCCTCAATTCACTATATGAAGATGTAAATGATTGTAGTTTTGATCCTTTATGCATGAATGAAAAAGGTTCTTGCTTCTCTTGTTTATACATCCCAGATTTTGTCTGTTGTAATTTTAACATGAATCTTGATCGTAATGTATTTGTTGGAAATAATAAACGTAAAATCATGAAATCATTTTGGGAATGTAAATGAGAACTATAGAAGAAATAGTAAATGGTCTTTTTGCTTCAACTAATAAAATAGAATTGAATAAATTTAAGAGTAGTCTACTAAAGGAATTAAATAATAAAGAATTAATTGACATTATACTTGAAAAAGGAATAAACGAAGGAAATTTTAATATTCAAGATAACTTCATTTTTCTTATTAATAAATTTAAAATAAATAAAAATAAATCTTCTGTTGAACTTTGTATAAGTATACCTCAATTTGAGAAAGTGGCCTTAGATAGAATATTGGAAGTTAATAGAATAAATATCATTACTATTGAAAGTGCCTTCAAAACATTGATTAAAAATTCAAAAGAAAGTATAAAAATATGTTCTCCTTTTTTTGAGTACAATGGCTGGAAAAGATTAGAATACGAATTTTTAGATTACTTAAAAAAAGGAGGAGAAATAAAAATAATATGTCGTAATTTTTCAAATGGATTTAGGAATCATGAAGATAAGATTTTATTTTTAGATTATATAAGTAGAATGGGATTTGAAGAAAATATTGAATTTAGAGAATATCATTTTGAAAAAAATCAGGTCGAGTCGAGTACACATGCCAAACTTTTCATTACAGATAAAACTGAAGCGTATATTGGGAGCGCAGAAATTAGAAAAAATAGTTACGATAAAAATTTTGAGATGGGGGTTTTACTAAAAGGAGATATAGTGAGAGATATAGAACGAGTCTTTGATTATATGTTCGATATTTCACAAAAGGTGAAAAAATTTGATTAATATCTCAAAAGAATTTGAATTGACTTTATATCCTTATGAAGATATAAGTACTTCTGAAAATTTTTCTATGTCAAAATTAACAGAGTGCTTAGTCTATTCATTTCAATCTGCCATAATGAATTCTAAGAATTTAGTCATTGTTTACCCTGAAAGTATATTTAGACCTTCAACTATCCTTGCGTATAATTATATGAAAGATTATTCAAAAGACGTACTCTGCTTAACAGTTAGTAAGGGAGATGATGAAAGTAATCTCTACAAAAAACATTTACAAAATTTTTGTTTAATTCAAGAAAAAAATAAATCTGGACTAATATGGAATTATTATATTCCATGTATTATTAATGAAGGCTTGAACGTGGAAATTGTTTTTAGAGAAGGCGTAACCAATAAATCTAAATCAAATTTTAAGAAACAACTTCAGAATAATTTAAAATCGCCAAAATATAATAAATTAATATTTTCAAAAAAAATGATAAATACAAATGTATTAGAGAATATATCAAAAATAATTTTTGATGAAGAAAGTTACGATTACAAAAATGAACTAGGATTATGTATTTTTGAAAACTTGTCCAATAAGATATATAATTTTTCCCAATTAGATACTTTTTTAAATTGGAGTAAACCTTTATTAAAAAATGTACAAATGGTCTTCCACATATCGGACTATACAAATATAAACTTCATAAACAAAATAGCCAATAATACAAATTCTTCTGTTTTTTACATAAGCCCTGACTTTTTGATTAAAACAAATAATTTATTTTATGATAAATCATGTGTTTCTTCTAAAATATATACTAAAAGTTTAAGCCAAAAATATAATCTAGATTCTCCGATAGTATACTCAAAAAACGAGGATAAGATAATACCTATTATACTCGATGGCAAAGGGATTGAAATTGATGAAATAAGAGAATTGATACAATGCATTAAGAAAAATAAGTTATTACCAAAAAATATTTTTTCATTAATAAATAGAATTACTTTTCTTTTGCCTAAATTGACCTTACATCCATATTCATTAGGGAGATTTTTGATGTATATGTCTCCTAATGGCGATATAAAGAAAATAAGTCTAGAAACTTTTTTTCAAGAACTTAACATCATAATCCAAAATATGGAAAATGGATCCGATATAATAGAACAACTGAAAGATAAATTATTACTATTGTATAACACACTTAATGAAACTGATAGATTTGCAGAAAAACATCCTTTTAAAAGAAAAAGTAAACCCGTGAAACTGCTTGAATTAATAAATGATCTAATAAAAGAAAAAAATAATAAAATTACTGTAGCTGTTTATGATTCTAAAGAGAAGAATCTTTTAAGTAAAATTATTGATCAATATTTTAATGAAAAATCAGAAAATTCTAATAAAATAGATATTGTAACTATAAATGGGCTTAGCCATTCTTACCCAAATACGGAATCTAGAATATTAATTCTACCTTCATTTTTAATATCAAGATATTTTTCGGAATATTTCAAATCATATAAAAATATATATATATTATGTTATTCAGGAGAGGAAGAAATTGCTCTAAAAAAACAATTGGATCTCATAAATTATGCTAATTCTGAATATTCTGATAAAAGTATATCATATTTTGAAGAATTATATAGTAAACTTAATTGGAAAAATGACCGTTTTTTACAAGATATTATTGCCCTTAAATCGAGTAAAAAAAGAGACATTGATACAGATATCTTGGATATTATAAAAAATAGAATAATAAAAGATAAAGACTTTGAATATCTTAAGGATCATGAAGACATCTTTGAAGATTCTGAAGATACTTCATTTTTTGATAAATTAAATAATGGTGATAAAAAGGATTATACTCTACTCTTATCTTCAATTGAAACTGGCAAGATTAAACCAATCAAACTTTCAAAAGGTAAATTTCTATTATTTATAAATCAAAAAGAAGATATTGAAGAAAAAGTAGTAAAAGAAATAAAAGAAGGCGACAAAATATTATTAATTGAAGGCGATGAAAAAAAATCATTAGTAGATTATATTGCAAAAAAGATGGGAATAGAGGAGGAGATAGACCTTTACCATATCAAGCTATGGAAAGAGAAATTAAATGAATATATTGAAGGTACAAATCTAAATAATAAAGAATTATATATTTTATACAAGGCAATGGGGGGTAGAAATAAAACAAATCCTATTACCAGATGGAAAGATTCATTTAACAATATCGCTCCATTGCAAAAAAATGATCTTTTGCTTATGGCCAAATTAATTGATTATCCATTCTTAGTGGAAAATATTGATGATATTTTTGAGGATATTACTTTGTTAAGAACAAGTCATAGACAAATTGGCAGGCAATTAAATGAGGTTATAAAACATAAACTTTCAGGTACATCGGATAATCTGTCCTTTGAAGATTATGATATATCCAATCAATTGAAAATATATGAAGTAATAAAAATTTTAAATCCAGATCAATAAACTTATAAAAATCTAATTGGAGAGTCATATATGGCCATAAAGGGGAATGTCCTGCTAATAGAACCTAGATTTCCTATTTCAACAAAAAGTAGAAATCATAAAAATTTTCTACCAATCGGATTGCTCAAAATAGCTTCTTATCTGCAACATGAAGGAATTAAATTCAAATTGTTAAGAGGGCCTCCAAAAGACTTAGAAGAACTTAAAACAATTATTGAATTTGAACCAAAAGAAATATGGATTACATCATTATTCACATATTGGGCTGAATATGTTAAGGAAACTGTAACTTTTTATAAGCAATTTTTTCCGAATGCCAAAATAATAGTGGGTGGGATATATGCATCTTTATTTACAAAAGAAGAAGTAAAAAAGTATACTGGCTGTAATGAAGTATATCAAGGGGTAATGGAAGAAGTTGAAAATTTTTTACCCGATTATACCCTTGTAAATGTCGATTATCAAATAATTCATACAACAAGAGGGTGCTCTAGAAAATGCAAATTTTGTGGAACTTGGAAAATTGAAAAAAAATTTACCTATAAAGAGTCTATTATAAATGAAATCATATATTCCAAACTAGTTTTTTATGATAATAATCTGCTTCAAAATCCTAAAATAGAAATAATTTTAAATGAGCTTATTAAGCTAAAAAAGGATAAGAAACTTAAATGGTGTGAAAGCCAATCTGGATTTGATGGAAGACTACTCTTAGAAAATCCTCATTTAGGGATTCTCTTAAAAAAGGCAGGTTTTAGATATCCTCGGATTGCATGGGATGGAAGCTATGAAGACTACCCAGAAATAAAAAAACAAATAGATATACTAATACAGTCAGGATATGCTTCAAGAGAGATCTTCATATTTGTCCTTTATAACTGGGACATTCCCTTTCAAGAGATGGAAAAAAAAAGATTGAAATGCTGGGAGTGGAATGTACAGATAGCAGATTGTAGATTTAGACCACTAGACCAACTATTTGATCATTATAATGGAAGGAAAAAAGATCAAACAAACAATGACTACCATATTCATGAAACTTCTGGATGGACAGACGGTTTGGTTAAATTATATAGAAAGAATATAAGAGAACAGAATATTTGTGTAAGATATGGATTTCCTCTATATTCTCGTTCATTTGAGAACAAATCGATTGGAAAAGAAATCAGAAAGCTAGTCAAAGACTTGCCCACACTAGAACAAAAAATAGATTTTTTTGAGAAGAATAAGATTGATTATTGGATCCCTGATCAGCCTAGAAGAAATATTAATATTTTAGAAAAATACAAAACTTGTCAAGAGTATGCTTATACTACCAAATGAAATAATTATCAATAATATTGTGTTTAAAATAAAACACAAATGTATAATGTATTGCATATATAACGTTATGCGCAATAGTTAGGGCTAGGCCCTAATTTTAGGGTCAGACTCCATTAAACAAATTGGTCCTTTCTTTTAATGAGAAATCGTAATATTAAACGTTCCTTTAAGATTCCCAACTTCTATTAAAAAAATATGCCTTTTATTTTAATAACAATTAGTTCTATTAAAAAGATAAAAGATAATTTTAAATATAATAAGCCCTTATATTAATATGTGGAAGCTGAAAATTATAAGAATGCCTTCGGCAAGGTAGTACAAGTGGATGGCGTAAATGGGGAACAGTATAATGTTTTCATACCCAATCCACTTCCTCCAAAGATAGAATTTGATGAGGAGCTAGTGCTCATTTTGTCAAAGGCTGAAGAGAAATTAGGTAAACTATCAGGGATATGCCTTACTCTTCCAAGTCCCAATCTCCTTATCATCCCTTATCTGAGAAAAGAAGCCATAATGAGCACCAGAATTGAGGGGACAAGGATCTCCATGCAGGAAGTCCTGCTCTCTGAAGCGAAAGAGGAGGAAAAGAAAACAAAGGACGCGCAGGAGGTAATAAATTACATTAATACCGTTAACTACGCCCTGGCTAAAATCGAAAAAACCCCCATCAATATAAAACTCATAAAAGAAATGCATAAAGTTCTGATGGAGGGCGTTAGGGGGGATGAGAAGGCGCCCGGAGAATTTAGGGAAGTCCAGAACTGGATTGGTTCTGAATTATCAAAGTTATCAGACGCCAATTTTGTCCCCCCAAATCCTGAAGCAGTTCCTAAGTTAATGGAAGATCTAATCGAGTATCTGAACACCGAACATAATGTTCCGGTTCTTGTCAGGTGTGCATTGATGCACTATCAGTTTGAGACTATCCATCCCTTCTGTGACGGTAATGGCAGAATAGGAAGAAGCCTGATAACGGTCTATCTATGCAAAAAAAAGAAGATAATAAAACCGCTGTTATACATAAGTGAGTTTTTTGAAAAGCACAGACTGGAATATAATGAACTTTTGTTGAGAACTGGCCAAACAGGTAAATTCGAGAATTGGATTAAGTTCTTCTTGAAAGCTGTTGAAGTCCAATCTGAGGATGCATTGATAAGGGCGCATAAACTTCTGGAACTAAGGGAATCTTACAGGAAAAAGGTACAGAGGGAAGCACAGTCCAGCGATATTCTAAACATAATAGATTACTTGTTTTCAAATCCGTTTATTACAGTCAAGAAAGCTCAACTGATTCTAGACGTTACATACCCGACTGCGAAGAAGTATATGGAAAAATTAGCCGATTATGAAATCCTAAAAGAGACAAATCGTCTGCAAAGAGAAAAAACATTTGTTGCTTATGAGATTTACGAGATAATCAAAGATATCTAATTTGAATAGATGTAAAAATAAAAAAGTTGAAATGTAAAAACAAATTCAAATATTTTAACCTATCTAAATAACAATGAAATAATTACCTGTCTTATCTCTTCTTTGTCACGGCCTTAAAGAATTCTGTCTACATTCTAGGATTTTCCTTCATGATTTCAAACATTTCAATAAATAGCCTCATATCTTCACGTATGGCCGGATTTTCCTGTGCTAGCAGTAGATAATCGTTTCTTATTTCACTTTCGGTCTTTTCATTTTTTAGTATCATTTCTTCTTTTATGGGCATGTCGCATCTGTAGCAGAATTTTGAAGTTGGCCACAATTACCCTTGCATCTTGGGCACATTAAGGGCCTTATATTCTCCTCTTTCGTATCCCCTGTATCAAGGCCTTAGACTTTGTTGTATATGGCATTGTCTATGTCTCTTCCAGAAAGATGGACATAAATTCTGTGCATATCTGAGCCTAGTTGCCAGCCAAGATAATGGCACATCTCAGACTCGGTTAGCATATGGAAGCAAGATGCGTTGCTCTGGTATGTCTAAGTGTATGAAGGAATATCCTCTTCTTAATTCCCGCGCCATTAACTGCCACTTTTAGGATATGATTGTATATCCCATAATATAGGGGTTTACCGTAAGATCTAGGACTTAAGCGGACAAACAGTGAATTGTTCTCTCCTAGGCAAGGGTGCATCCCCATCCATATTTTCAGATAAGATTCTGAGATGACAAAGGGGACAATCCGCTCACCTGTCTTCCCCCTTACTTTTACCTTTCCAAACTTGTTGAACTCTATGTCCTTAAATCTTATTGATGCAAGCTCCCCTATTCTAAACCCGCCTTCATACAAGAGAGATACAATGGCCTTATCTCAGGTGTGTTGCAGCATCTATAACAGATAAAAACTTCTTCCTGTGATAGGATGTCAGTTTTCTATTAATCTTTCTGTTGTCCTTTATTGCCTCAAGTCCCTCCCAGTTCTCTTCCTTGTTCCATTTGAAAAATCGCTTCAATGTTTTATCGAATTCTTTTTTTGTGTAAGGGGAGTAGTCTTCCATCTCGATTTTTTTTAGCGTTTCAATGACGTCCTTCTTGGTCCAATCTGAATAATTTTTACTGTTGTAGCGCTCAGATATCTGCCTCAAAATATTAATATATCTAGTTGTCCTTAAAATACCAATTCTAGTTGCAATAAGATAACTTTTGAATTCTAGGATAACATTCTTGTTCTCATCGCTAATCGCAGCACTTTGTACACGGGCTATTTCTTTTTCAAAACTATTTTTTTCGTTGTAAATGCCCATATTATGTAAAATCTTAGGTTAGTATAAGTCATTTATCCTAATGATATACAATTTAGTAAATTGGCACACCCAGGGCTTCATAATTAATTCAGATTTTATTATCTATTTGGAGAAAAAAAGGCAATGAATTTAGGAAAATAGTTCCTTTATACTCTTATCATATGGTGGCTTTAATACTCCTTTTTCTGTTATAATTCCAGAAATATATTTTGCTGGAGT
>Ga0067045_1031151_pt1 | contig 13032 bp, 9 predicted proteins | sample TerdegcTABiofilm_FD_59184 | JGI IMG/M metagenome (GOLD analysis project Ga0067045, IMG submission 59184) | Combined Assembly of (Gp0054472, Gp0054536) Wastewater bioreactor microbial communities from Singapore -Terephthalate degrading...
ATGAGGCCCGGCGAAGTGAAAGACACGGTGGGCTGTGGCGATTCGCTGGTGGCCGGCTTGGCCCTGGGCCTCAAACAAGGGATGCAACCGCCGGACCTCTACCGTTTCGCCATCGCCTGCGCTTCGGCTGCCGCGGCGCAAACCGGACCCGGCCGTTTCGAGAAAAACGCGGTGGAAACCATGCTGAGCCGGGTGGTATGCGTGAAATTAACATAAGGTGGAAGGGAAATTATTTTGTTACACGATGAGGAAATCATTGGGCGAGGCGCTGATGGAAACTCCAACTTAAACTCCAATACCTTTTGTCATCCACCTTCGTTAAATATCCAGAATCGCCTATTCTTGGAATAAAACCCTCCCGGGAAGACGGTCATGAGTGATATCCGGAAAAAACGCGACAAGGTGTTTATTAAAAAGAGTCTAGATTACGCCAAAACAGATCCGCCCAGCACCGAGGCTCCTCCATCTCCGGCAGCACCTGCGGATTCGCGTCAGGAAATTCCGCGGGGGGCTTTGTTCCGCCGGGGATTCCTATATGCCCTGGGAGCGTTTGCCACCGGGGTTTTGATGACAACCATGGCCGTGTCATTCGCCAATCTAGCCAGCTTGCCCCACCGCGGCCTGACCCAACTCAAACAGGACGGCACTTCCGAATTCGTCCCCTACTACCCCAAGATGCGGCCGTTCGCCATTGTCGAGGATGACTCCCAAGCAGGCAACGAGTCGCAGTTCACCCGCTTGGGACTGCTCGGCACCGGCCTGTTCTTTTACACGGTCTTGAATACGTTCCACTGGACATTGGAACTGGGACTGAGCATGATCGGCGGCATGCTCCTCATCCCGCTCTTTGTTCTCACGGTGTACGGTTACGTTTTTTATTTCAAGATTTTCCCCCCCGCTTTGCGCCGGGATTCCAATATCCTTATGCTTGGTTCAGGAATCGGCCTCTGCCACGCGGGAATTGTCCTGCTCGTCTGGATCCTGGGATCTTTTGTCTGGCCCGTGTATGGATCGCTGTTCGGACCGCCCTATTTCTATTCCGGCGCGGAAATTCCGGTGCGGGTGACCGCCGTCCCCATCATGCTGCTGACCGGTTTCACGTATGGCGCCATCACCGGGGGAATCCTCTATTTCGTGGCGGTTTTGCGTTCTCTGTTCCTTGGCAGTCCACGTCCCGCGGCCGCCTCGAAATTCCGGGAGGGCCAGCGCACTTTGGCCCCGTGATCCGGCATTCGGCATGGAAAGCCCGCCGCTCCGCTTTTTCGCTTCTCCTTGGATGGCCCGCGGGGCCGTGATGATTCTCATCCTCGTCCATTTCACGCTGGGAGTCACCAGCGCCTGGATCAAATCCCCCACCGTCGATGAATACACCTATATCGCCACGGGCTATTTATACGTGACCACGGGCGATTTCCGGCTGGACCGCACGCATCCCCCCTTGATCCGCCTCCTGATCGGATGGCCCCTGCGGTTTATCCCCATCACCTTGCCCCCATTGCAAATGGAGAAATGGGACACGCCGGACAGCTATTTCCTGGGGTATCGGCTCGGATGGGAAATGCTGTTGGGTGGGGCAAACGATTGGCGGAAGATCCTGTTTCTGGCCCGCCTGCCGATCTTGCTCCTGTCCTGCGGATTGGCCGGGCTGGTGTATCTCTGGGGGAAGAAGTTGTATGGAACCGCCGGGGGCCTGACTTCGCTGTTCCTCTATGCGTTTTGCCCCAACTTATTGGCCCACGGACGGTTGGCGACCATGGATCTGGGCAGCTGTTTTTTCATGGGCCTGGCTTTGTTCATGCTGTACCGGTACACCGAACGCCAAACAACCCTGCGATTCCTCTTGGCGGGAATGGCGCTGGGAGGAGCCCTGGCCGCTAAGGTGACGGCTCTCCTCCTGATCCCGGTGTACGTCATGGCCCTGGTCTGGATGCAAGCAAGCGCCACGGGATCCCTTCGCCGGATCCCGCTGGTTCCGTTCGCTAAAAATACATTCGCCATGGGCCTGATTGCCTGGCTGACGCTGTTGGCGGTCTATGGATACCCCTTCAAGCCGTTTTATTACCTCGATACGTTACAAAACGTGCTAGGCAAATCCTTCACCTCGGGGCGGGGCGGCGAGGCGGTCCCGGGCATGCCGCACCGGAATTACGCGTTTTACCTGTTCGGCCGGTATTCCACGGAAGGATGGCCGTATTATTACCTCGCGGCGGCGGCAGTCAAAACGCCGCTTCCGGTTCTGCTGGGTCTGCTGCTGTGCCTGAGTTATGGATCCCGGCGCTGGCGCGGCCTGCCCGACGGCCTCCTCGTGGGCACCATGGTGCTGCTGCACGCCGCGGCCGCGTTCAACCGGGTCAATATCGGATTGCGGCATGTTTTGCCGTTTTATCCTATGCTTTATTTGTACTTAGGACGCTTGGGGGAGCTCTCCGGCAGCCGGATCGGACGCCGAACGCTTGTTCTTTTGGCGGCATGGTACATATTGGGGAATCTCTGGATTTATCCTGACTATTTGGCTTATTTCAACGAAGCAGTGGGGGGTCCCCGCCAAGGGCACCGGTATCTGGACGACTCGAACCTCGACTGGGGGCAAGATTTCGCCCGGCTGGCCGCGATCCAAGACGCTTATCCCAACGAGCCTCTGATCATCGCTTCTGAATGGTATATCCAGCCCGGGGTGTTCGGTCTGCGGGCCCGGAGAATGCGGGAAGAGGAGATCGCGACGCCCCCTTCGGGCATCGTGGCGGTCAGCAAACATTACGCGGTCCGTCACCGGATCTTCCCCCGCTCGCCGTCTTATTTCAATTGGCTGGAACAATACGAACCCGTGGCGGAAGTTGGGCATTCGATATGGATTTTCCGCTTCGGTCCCTCATCTAGCCACCCGAATTCCATGTAATTTGTATATATGCACATGTACAAGAAATTGAAAAAATCCGAATCACGCGGATCAAAGTTCCGCGGCCATGTTTTGACCACTCTGATCAAGTTATGATATATTTATATAAATAACGGATTACGAATCAGATTCTCGAAAGACCCACGTTTTTCATTTACCATGATAAGCAGTGAGAAACATGCTCTTGAATGGAAAGACCATTTGTTGATAAGATTTTACCGAGGATGTCTATTTTTTGACACAATTTGAATCATGTGTATTTTCATTTCTGGCAACAACGGATGAATCACTTTCTCAAACGAGAAAGTCGCTCAAACGTCCTCATCTTGATCATTGAACGAGAAGCCCAGTAGTAGATTCTCCACTGACCGGCAGCGTTGTGACAAATCAGAATGGGAAAAACAGGCGCGGCGGAAGGGCAACGCCACCCCATTCTGTTGACCGGAGCGGATGAATCCCGCTGTGCGAATCATTGCTTTTCGAGGCAATTCCGTGGAGAGGTCAAGGGAAAAATGAGGCCATGTCGAATTTATTTGAACGATTACCTAAATACATCCAGATCAAGGAAGCGATCCGCAAAGAGATAGAGGCCGGCATCTTGCGGGAAGGCCAGCAACTGGCTTCCGAAGCAGTCCTGATCGAGCGGTTCGGGGCCAGCAAGATGACGGTGATCCGGGCGCTGCAGGAACTGGTCCACGAAGGATTTTTGAGCCGGGTGCAGGGGAAAGGCACCTATGTCACCTACCCCATGCGGAAACATCCGCTGGTCGGTCTGATGCTCCCGGGGAAGAGTTTGTCCAGTTGCCGTTTCCTGTTGCAGGCGATCGAACCGCACGCCAGTAAAGCTGGATTCGATTTGATGCTCAATTCGACGGACGCGGACGAAGAAAAAATGAATGATTTCGCGGAACGGTTGATCCGCCGCCAAGCCAGCGGTCTGATCGCCGTGCCCGCGCTGAACGATTACGATCCCGCCGCGCCAGAATTCTGGTTAAACCGCTTGCGGGAAGGACGGATTCCGGTTGTGTTGGCCGGCGGCCGGATGGACAGCTTCCGCGATGTGTCTGTCATCCAGACGAACGACGAAGAAATCATGGCGGAACTGACCCGGGAGGTTATAAAAAAAGGTCACCGCCGGCTTCTGCTGCTCCAATGCGATGAAGAGACTTTACCGGCCGAAGCGTTACGCATCCGCGGTTTTTTGAAAGCCGCCAAAGCGGAAAAAATCAAAGTGGAATTAGCCGAAGTCGTGACACTTTCCAGGCGAAAATCCCGGCAAGAGGACTCCACGGAAATTATCGCGTTGTTGCGGACTCATGAACCGACCGCCGTGATGACCTTGAGTGATCTGACCGCCTTCCGTGTCCTGCAAATCGTGCAAAACAATCCCTACCGTTTCGAAAGCCCGATCTCCGTGACCGGTTACGGAGATTGGGAATTCGCGGAGGATGCCGGGCTCACCACGGTGAAGCCTCCGCTGCAAGAAATGGGGGAGCGGGCGGTAAAAACTCTGCAAAAAATGATGCGCGGCGGAAAACCAGAATGGATCACTCTTCCTTCCCGGATTGTGCACCGTTCTTCCCTGAGCACGTTGTCGTACTCGAAAGGGGAAAAAACCCGTTCCGTGAGCTGATCCGGCCGGTTCACACGCGGAAATGGTCGAATCCCTCCTCCCATTCGCCCGGCCCGCCCTCTACGCGTATGCCCTCTGGCGCGGGCGTGATTACGCCGACATCAGTCAAGGCGCACCGCGCCGGGTCCCACGATTTCAGTAGCGTCTCTGCCGCGGCGGGGGAGAGGGTCAGCAGCAGTTCATAGTCTTCTCCACCTTGCCACGCCAGGGACAGATAAGATTCGCAGGCGGAACGCAGATCGTCCCCGCAAGGCAAGTGTGCCGCCACGATCCGCGCGCCCGTTCCGCTGGCCTCGCACAGTTTTACCAGATCCCGCGCCAAGCCATCGCTGATATCGGTCATACTGTGGGGGACCGCGGTCCGGAGGATGTCCAAGGCCTCGCGCAAGCGGGGGGTGGGCCGCCGGAACCGCCGCACGAGCGCGGCTTGCGCGGGGGTCCAGGTCTCCGGAGCCGCGCCGCCGAGCAGTATCCGCAATCCGGCGGCGGCGTCGCCCAGAGTTCCGGTGACCAGAATCCGGTCACCCGCCTGGGCGCCGCCGATGCTCAAAGGTTGGGCGGATTCCTGGTATCCGAACGCGGTGATCGAAACCAAAATGAGGGGGGACCGAACCGTGTCGCCACCGATGACTTCCATCCCCCATTCCTGCTGGAGTTCCGCCAGGGTGTGATAGAACTCGTCGGTCCAGCGGACCGGCGTATCAGGGGGCAAGCCGAGGGTGATCACGCCATAAGCCGGAACCGCGCACTTAGCGGCGAGATCGCTGAGGGTGGAAGCCAAGGCTTTGTAAGCCAAATCCGGCGCGGAGGTCCATTCCGGCTTGAAATGGATGCCCTCCACCATCGCGTCGGTGGTGATCACCAGGGCGCCGGAGCGGGTCCGGACCACGGCGGCGTCATCGCCCAGTCCGAGCCAAACATCCGGTGAATGCGCCCCCAGAATCTCCCGGATGCGCCGGTGAAGCCCAAATTCGCCTAGATCCCGCAAAAGGGGCCGGTCATGCATGTGCCTGATCCAATCAGTCCAATGTGGAACGAAATGATTTCTGTTTGGTGTTCATCATGGAACGATTTGGCCTCGGAACAAGCCCTCACGCAGGATTCGCGTGGCACGGAAAATCCACGCGCGAAGGAGAACGGAAAAAGCCGGAAGCCATCCGGCCACTCCGCGGCCGGTGAAGGGGAATACGAATTCGGTGATTAAAATCGAAATGTCCAGGCTTTCCGCCTCCGGGGACGAGAGGGGATCCGGAATCGCGCATTTCATCGATTCGCCGATTTTCTGTACAGGGTCCAGGCTGAAGTTCTTATTTGCCGTGGGCGCGTGAAAAACCGTTCGGGTACTGGATATCGTATCTCCAATTGCCCAAAACAAAAAAAGAGAAGCGGCCCTTTCTATTAATCCCCGAGAAAAAGGGCACCCTTCTCTATTGGCTATCTTCCATCTGGTCTTTCCCTACCGGAAAGAGCCACCGGCTGGGAAACCGAGACATTGAAACCGTTGGTCCGGCTCAGTAACAGGACCAATCGGACACATCAGTAGAGAAACTCAACAGCCACTGGATGGCCTGATGATACATGCTTAATCCATTTTCGGTATAATTAATGAAATCGCCGTCCGCCGGATCGGTCGCGTAGCTGCCGCCCGCGTTTTCCGTGGTTTCATGATACCGGTAGATGGGGATAAACACCCGCGGATAAGTATGCTGCCGCCCCCCGGCGGCGCAGAACGCGTCGTTGGGTCCCCAGGCAATGATCGCGGGATTTTCCGTCCCGAAGATCCGCGCAACCACCGTTCCCTCTCCGACATCTCCAGCGCCCACGTGATCAATGCCCAGCGGCGTGTCGAAAACCTCCCCCGTCAGGCCTTTGACGATTGGATGATCCGGAACCAGGATTTCATATTCCAAGTCCTCGGTCCGCATCTGCGCGGCATCCACCCAAAACCAGCGTGTGTTCCGGGCCAAATAGGCGGAACCCAGCAGGATGGGAACCTTCAACTCGCTCCATTGATTCGAGATGTCTCCTTCATAGTAGTTGCCGCTGGATACCGCGCGGTGAACAATAACCACGTCAAAGCTCTCCAGGAACGCGATATCCTCCGCCGTCAAGACGCCTTGAAATTCGCTGGTGCCCCGGGTTTGCGAGGGATCCACCGTCACCTTGTAGCCCTTGCTGCGCAAATAATCCCCGAGATTGCCGGCTCCTTCTTCTTCCAACTGAGGTTGCTCGGATACAATCAGCAGGTTCTGCCCGATCGCGTCCGGCATCAGGAAAAACAAAACTCCCACTACAGCCATCCATCGTTTCATGATCAGTCTCCTCCCTGAATTGAATGGATTTATCGCACAATTATCTAGCATACCGGCCAGGAAGTGTATAGATGGAATGATCAGAACAGCGGAAGGAGACAGCAGGATTTATCCGCGGATGTTCAAGCGGGGGCGGACGGTTTCCTCTCCGGAGGCTCTGGACGCTGGAGCCGGCGCGGGGGAAGTGAGGGTGGTAGAGGGACTGGCGACCGGACGCGGGGAGACCCCCAGCGGGGAGAAATGCTTGCGGTTTTCGGTCTCGCTCAAAAATTTTCCGACGGCTTGGGTCCAGCCTTCCCGGAGGTTTTCGACGATGGGCAACACTTCGTCAATCATGGGGGCGTCTTGTTTGATGTTGGCCTGCACCAAATGGTGATAGATAAAGTCGTAAAGCCGCCACAGTTGGTGGGCCAAATCGCCGCCCTTGTCAAAATCCAGGGCGACCATCAGTTCGGTGAATATCTTTTGGACTTTGATCAGCTCGATATGCGCCTTCTCGATTTCGCGTTTTTCCACCGCTTGCCGGGCGATGCGCAACTTTTTCACCGCCGCGTCGAAGATCATGACCAGCAATTGGGGCTGACTGGCGGTTTCGATCTGGGTTTTCAGGTAATAGTGTTGGGGTTGGGTCAACGGAGTGGCCATGCAAACTCTCCTCTTTCCGGCCCAGGGCATCGCGGCTTATTCGGAGCCTTGGATGCCTAATTTTTGACTGAGATATTGGCTCATCTGTTGCGACTGGGATAACGTGACTTCCAGCGCCGTGAACTTTTTCCGCAAGGTGGCCGCCAACAGTTCCGACCGTTCTTCATACCGCTGAATCTGCTTGTTGAATAAATCAATCTTGTTCTGAACCGCCTTAGTGGAGGTGTCCATCAAACCGGTTCCATATTCGGTAAAGCGTTTCAACGTGGTTTGGAATTGGGCCGCGAAGCCCACCGCGGCGGCTTGGATCAGGTTTTGGACTTGCCCGGGATCCTCATTCAGCGCTTTCTGCAACGCGCTGGAATCGAACGTCAGCGAGCCGGTAGTGGTCAGAGAGATTCCGATCGCGGCCAGACTGCCGGCGCCCCCGGCATAGATGGCCGATCCGGCGATCTCGTTCGAGTAGATCTGCTTCGCCAGCCCCAGGTCCTGGGCCGTGCTTCCCCCATCCACCTCTTCGACGGAAAAAAGGCCGGTTTTGCCGGTCTGATCGATCAGGTTGATGGACACGCCGCCGGCGCCGGCTTCCGCCTTCACCTGGATGCCTGTTTCCAAGTTGATGAGGTCCAACACATCCTGGACGGTCCGGGCGTCCCGCAGGTCGATGACCGCGCTGTTGCCCGCCCGGTCGGTGATTTGGATCCGCCCCAGGTTGACCCCCTTTCCATCATTCAGATCGGACAGTTTCACCCCGGGCAGATTGGGAATACTGCGGCTGATCGACGCCGCCAGGCTGTTTTTCAAATCCCGGATGACGGGATTGCCGAACAACACGCCGTTGTTCTTCCCTTGGGGATCGAAATAGGTCTGTTCGTTCAGATAGGAAATCATCGAGTTGTACGCGTCGACGAAATCCTGGATCACCGAGGAGACATGAGAATAGTCCTCATTCACCGAAAGGGTGACGGTCTGGGTGCTTTCCTGCACCAGCGCCAGTGAAACACCTTCCACCAAGTCGGTGACCAGGTTGCTCGTGCGGTTGACGAGGACGCCATTGAAGGCCAACTGCGAATTTTCGCCCTGCTGGTCATAATGTTTGAATTGCCGGTCCACCACGCCCAGGGTCTGCAAGACATTCCCCGGATCGGAGACCACCGCCGGACGGCCCGACGCGCTGGCCAATTCCAGCCGGTATTGCCCGTCCGCGGCGATCACCCGCGCGGTGATATCCACACCGCTGGCCAGCGCCTCTTCATTGATCTTTTGGACGATATCTTCCAGGGAATCCTGATCCAGATCGATCGAAACCGGATTGGCAAATACGAGCGAACCGTCGCCATTGCCGAGCACCAGGTTGTAGGAAGTTGTCCCGCCCAGGTTCAGCAGGGTTCCGATGGGCACATCGGACGCGGTGAAACTGGTGCTCTGGATGCCGCTTACGACCCCCAGCCCGAACAGCACGTTGTCAGGATCATCAAAACGGCTGGGAATTCCCGTCGTGCTGGTGATCAACAACCGTTCATGGCCTCCGTCGGTGATCACCGAGGCGCGGATGTTCGCGCCCTGGGCGTTGGATTGTGTGTTGATGGCCCCGGCGATGTCTTCCAGGGACATGTCCACGCCGTCCAGGGTAACCGTGAGCGTGTGTTGCCCGCCGGCGTCCTGCACGGTAAAGGCCTGTCCCGTATACGTGCGGGTAAAATCGGGGGCAAACTTATCACTTACCGCCCCTTCCGTGTTGGCGTTGACCGTATAGTCGTAACGGACATCTCCGGTGCCGGCGGTGATCAAACCCAACTGGCTCAACAGGCCGGAAGTGCCCACTTCCCGCAATTCAATGCGATTCACCCCCGTCGAGAGCGCGCTGAGGATCAGTTTGTTCTGGTTGGGAGCGATTTGCACCACCGAGGCGCGCACACCGGCGTTGGCCCCGTTGATCTTCGAAGCCAAGTTGGTTAGCGAATCGTTCTGGGAGACCGAAAGGGTCCGCCCGTTCAGGATGAACATCCCTTCCATCTCCAGGGCATCCGTGCCGCTGGTGAATATATCGGAAGAGATCTGATCGGCTTGGGCGAGGTTGTCCACCCGGATATTGAAGCTGCCGGCCGCCGCGCTGTTGCTCACGGTGGCGGTGACCACGCCAGGGTTGGAACTATCGATTCGTTTGGCCTGGAATAAGCCGGGGGACGACAAACTCTGGGCGGCAATGGAAAGGCCCAGCAGGTTGGCGTTGACGGATTGCAGCGCGGTGAGTTTGCTGGTTTCTTGCTCAACCCGGGTTTTGATCTGGCTGACCGGCCCCCGCACCTGCATATCCAGGATGGCATTGATCAATTCAGTGGTGTTGAAGCCCGATATCAATCCTTCGATCGCGAAATTGCTCATCGTCCTCTTCCTCTGCCCGGCCGCGAACCGGACGGGATGGGTGTGTGCAACCCCAAAACACGATACTCAATCCAGGGCATGTATGTTTCCTCGGCCTTATTATCGGTCCGGCGAACGGGAGGTTGAATTTTTACTCCTTGGCGAATGGCCTCCGGCCCTCCGGTACGGCCTGGGAACCCGGCAAAGATCGCACCGGATTCCCGGCAGAATTTTCCCCTCCCACTCCTTGCGGGGTGGCTGTTACTCACCTTCTCGTATTCGTGTCTTGGGGCGGGGACCAGGTAACAATCCTCTCCTCGGAGGACAGGTTTGCAATCCTCAGGCCAAAACCGCCGGACTCACAGTGGCCTAACAAGGAAACGGTAAACTTATATTGCATCTGAAAAATTGAGTACCGAATAAGGTTAAAACGATTTTATTGACTCTGGGATGAGGGCAGACATCAAATCGGCCCTTACAAACCCTCCCCCTACTCCTCTCCCCAAGGAAGAGGGAATGTGGGAGGAGGTTTCGCATTACCTTGTTTCGTCAAACAAGATCCCACAGTATTTGTGCAATTTCTGGGCAATTTCCAGCAATTCTTCGGGAGGGATCTCCCGGATGATCTCCTGGGTCTCTTTGTTGATAACCGTCACCGCCACCCGCCCCGAAGCCTGATCAAGCCGGAAACGCAGCCGATACGCGGGTATGGGAGGCAAGGTTTCCGGTTCCGCCGCTTCGGACGCGGGTTTCGCTGGCGTCGACGGGCTCTCCCCGGCCGTCCGTTGATCACCTGGAACGGGAGCCGGATTCATGGATAAGTCGGGCATTCCAATCTCGCTCATATCCTTACGTCCTTTCCAGCCCTCCGAGCAGAAAAGGAACCACGAGAAAACCGCCAGTCAAATCATCTCCATCCTCTCGCAGGCCGGTTGCCATTCTGGAATTCCGGGGAGGGGAACCGATCCCGCTCCCCGGAATCCATCAAACCATCAGGAAACGGGCGATTACCCCAAGAGCGACAGGAAGCCCTGGCTCTGGAAGTTCGCTTGCGCCAGGACCGAGATACCGGCCTGGATCAAGACTTGGTTCTTGGTGAACTCACTCGATTCCCGGGCGATATCGGTGTCGCGGATCCGGGATTCCGATGCCGTCAGGTTTTCCGAAGAGACGCTCAAGTTGGAGATGGTCGCCTCGAGCCGGTTGGTGACCGCTCCGAGGATAGAGCGGGTCTTGTTCACCTGGTTGAGGGCCTCGTCCACGATCTTGATAGCCAGGTTGGCCCCTTCGGTGGTCGTGACGTCAATGTCGGAAATCGTCATCCCGCTGCCCCGTCCAAAGCCCAGATTTTCCGCGGACAGATCGCCGATGCTGGCCCGGAAGGCCTGATAGGCCTGCGCGCCGACATGGAAGTTGAGGGACGAGTTTACCGTGGAGATGATGATCGTCCGGCCCGTGTCGGGCAGGCCGTCCTTGCGCGCGGTGACGTCCACGATGTTATCGAAATCGATGGTCACGAAACGCGCCACGCCCTTATCGCCGCCGCTGGTGCCGTCCACAAAGACCACATCCTGGTCGCCGTTCATGAATTCCACCGACGGGCCGCCGTTCAGCGTCCCTTTGAACAGCGAGGGAGTCGCCTCCAACTTGTCAATGCCGATCGAGAAACCGCTGCCCACGCGGAAGGTCATTTGCGGCTGGGGCACGCCCTCGATCGTTGACTTTTTGCCGAACAGGGTGATTACATCCCCGGCTTCGGCGCGGACTTCCTCCCCTCCGTTGATGGAGAAGGTGGCGGATTCCGCGAATCCCTCGCGGGTCAGCACCGCCTTATCCTGAAGGGTGAAGTTCGGCCGCGTGGTATCGGTGGGATCGCGTTGGAACGTCAAGGTAAACGAGGTCTGCGAGTTCGAACGGCCGATGTCGTCCACCAGTTGCAATACCCCCGAGGAGGTGAAGGTAAACAGGGCGTCTTCGAACCGCGTTTGAACCCCGTCCGCCACCGGACCGGCTCCGCCATAATCGCGGGTGCGGTAGTTGAGTTCCTGAATCAGACCGGAAATGGAAGCGAAAGTAAAGTCGTTCAGGACCGTATCATCGGCAGTGCTGTCCAGGGTGTAGGTGCCCTCGAACGTCGTCCCGTCGGCGTTGGTGCCCCGCAGGGTGATGGTATCACCGTCCAAGAGCGTGGTGCCGCCGGTATAGATGCCGCCCACGAAGGAACCGTTGACGACCAGGGACCGGGTGCTGCCCGTACTGTCGATGGAGACTGTCCGGTTGATGACCGAGCCGTTGGCGTCACGGAAGGCGATGGTGCTTTCCACCAGCCGTTGTTGGGCCACCTGGACATCTTGTACCACGATATCGAACTGCCCCACACCGAAAGTGGATCCGGTGATCGCCGTGATGGAGTTGCCCACCTGGCCACCGCCGGTGAGTATGGAATCCACTCCGATCGCTCCCGAGCGGGTTACGCCCTTGGATTGCGTGGCAACGAAGTCACCCCGTACCAGGGAGAGATCAATGCTGGACCGGTTGATGTAGTTCCCCTGGCTCTCGAAAACCAGGCGGCCCAGATTGGCGCCCGTGCCGAAGGACACCGTGGTGTGGTAGGCCTCGGGCACGTCAGCCACGTCGTTCACGCCGAACAAGGCTTTCTCGGCATTATTAATGGCGTCTTGGATCGCCGTCACCAGGTCGTTTATCGTTTCGCCTGCACCGATGCTGAAGGCCCCGGTGTACTGGGTCACGCCATCGGCCAAAACCCCGGTGAAAATCATCGTGTCATTGGCGGCCACACTGACGCCGTTGAAGAACGAACCGGCCAGATTATCCCCTCCGGCGATCGCGCCGGTGTCGAACAGCGCATTCTCTCCGAAATGCGCCATGGTCACCGCCACGTCCTTCTGGTTCATGAGTCCGGTGTTGAGGACCTGGGGAGAGCCTTTGGCATCGCCGGCGATGATCTGATTGCTGCCATCCCGGACCTTGATAATGTTCAAAAACGACTTGCCGCTGGCCAGGGTGCTGGCCACGGGAGAGGCGTCCACCCGGACACCGATGTCTTCCTGCCCCGCGATCATGTACGACTGGATCGAGAAATCACCGTTGAGCAGGTAGTTGCTCGCGAACTGGGTGGTATTGGCGATTCGAGTGACCTCGTCAATACTCTGGAAAATTTC
>Ga0067045_1031152_pt1 | contig 13030 bp, 13 predicted proteins | sample TerdegcTABiofilm_FD_59184 | JGI IMG/M metagenome (GOLD analysis project Ga0067045, IMG submission 59184) | Combined Assembly of (Gp0054472, Gp0054536) Wastewater bioreactor microbial communities from Singapore -Terephthalate degrading...
GGGGGGGGGGGGGGGGGGCTGTGCGGGAAATCTGCGAGCTGATCCTTCAGGTCCAGGGGAAATGGGATGCAGTTGTTGAAAAATACGACCTCCATACATCCCGATCCCGCAAAGACGGGACGGTTTGCGAATAAGGACTTTCGGCAGTACTCGCCCAATCTCTATAATCGCCGGTTTTTTCGCTTCTTCCGTTGAATCAGGCTAACAGCACAGGGCCGATGGCTGACGGCGAAGTTGTGCAGAGGAGGTTTGGCCTTTACATATATCCAACCGGGTGATATATAAATCCTCTCGGATTTTATTAATAAATAAACGGTTTTCGGATGTTGGCGGAAGTATTGCATGGGTTCGTTTTACGACTGAGGAACAGAAGATTCGTCATCATTGCGGGACTGATTTTCGTTGTTGTTTCCTGTTCGATTTATGCTGTTTACTATTTGTACGTAGAAAAAACGAAAGCCGAAAAAAATACCTTTTTGAAGATTATACCGGACAATGTCGATCTTCAGATCAAGAATATTCATTATACTGAAGTTGGAGATCCGGATCTCAAATGGGAGATCAACGCCGATTCGGTCCGCTATGTGAAAAAAGACAATTTAGCCTATTTCGACAATGTACGGATAAAGCTGATAACGGCGAAAGGCAGAGAGCTTGTCATGACGGGCAAAGAGGGGTGTCTGCACACGGACAACAATAATGCGGAGATATACGGGGATGTGAAAGTCGTATCCAATAACGGCGACACATTTACGACGGACCGCCTGAATTATACCGCCGCCGGCAAGACGATTCATACCGACGGACAGATAGTCATGAAAAGTCCCAGGCTGGAGATCAGAGGTACGGGGATGACTCTTTTTGTGACGGAGGAAAGGGTGACGCTCCTTTCAGGCGTAAAGGCCGATATCCCGGGGAAATCAAAATGATAAAGAAACTGCTTGTAATTATGGCTGCATGGATAATGGTAGCTATAGCCGTGCAGGGATACGCAAAAAACGACGCCAGGGGCAAGGATTTCAGGTCCAAAAAAGGCGGACCGATCCATATCACGTCTGATCGTCTCGATGCTTACAATGAGCAGAAGCTGGTGGTATTTTCCGGCAACGTGGTTGCCACTGAGGAAGATAAGGTAATAAATTCAGATCAGTTGTATATTTATTACAAGAAAGACAATGAGAAGAAGGAAAAAACCGATCCCGGAAAAGATATAGGCGGAGGCTCCGGCGACGTCGACAGGATAGAGGCCAAAGGGAACGTCAGGATCACCCAGGGAGAGAAGATCGTTACGGGTGAACATGCCGTTTATCTAAATGACGACCAGAAGATCATTGTGACGGGTAAACCGGTCATGAAAGAGAAGGGCAACACCATCCGTGGGGAAAAAATCGTCGTCCTGCTCGAAGAAGACAGAGGTATTGTCGAAAGCTCCGGCGGCAACAGGGTTACGGCCGTCATTTATCCCGATGACAAAAAAGGCAAGAAGTGATCCATGGATAACCTTGCCGCCAGAGGCCTGACCAAGATTTACGGACAAAGAAAAGTCGTCAATAATGTCGACCTCGATATTCATCCGGGGGAGGTGGTCGGACTTCTCGGGCCCAACGGCGCCGGGAAAACGACGACTTTTTACATGGTGGTCGGACTGATCAAACCCGATGCCGGCCGCATTTTACTGAACGACGAGGATATAGGCGAATATCCGATGTATAAAAGGGCGAGACGTGGTATAAATTACCTGCCCCAGGAGCCGTCTATTTTCAGGAAATTGTCGGTTGAGGAGAACATCATGGCGATCCTGGAGATTGTAGAACCTGAAAAAAGCGAGAGAGAAAAACGGCTCCGGGATCTACTCGGCGAACTGGATCTTACGGCTCTGGCGAAGAACAAGGCTTATTCCCTTTCAGGGGGTGAGAGAAGAAGAGTGGAGATCACGCGGGCGCTCGTCACATCGCCGCGGTACATACTGCTCGACGAGCCTTTCGCGGGAATTGACCCGCTGGCGGTGGCGGACATCCAGAAGATAATCTTCAAATTGAAAGAAAAGAATATTGGGATTATAATATCCGACCACAATGTAAGGGAAACGCTTACTGTATGTGACAGGGCATATATTTTGAACGAAGGGACCATACTGGTGGAAGGCGATCCCTCGTTCATAGCCAACAGCGATATCGCAAGAAAGATATACCTGGGCGAACATTTTTCTTTTGAAAGGCAGCAGTATAAGTCCTGATGGTTATGGATTATGGCTTTTGAACTGAAACAAAATTTAAAATTATCCCAGCAGTTGATCATGACGCCCCAGCTGCAGCAAGCGATCAAGCTGCTTCAGCTTTCCAGGATGGAACTTGTCGATGTTATTCGCCAGGAGATCGAGGAAAACCCGCTTCTCGAGGAAACCGCCGCCGACGACGATCCCGAATCCGAGATGGCGCCCGAAATGGAGCCGGTCAAAAGCGTGAGCACGACAGAAGAACTGACGGGGGAAGGGGACGGCAAGGAAGAGTTCGACTGGAACAGTTACCTGGAGGATTACGGCCCGATGGGCGTCAGCTATCAGCGTGAAGATGCTGAGGGGCCTTCGTGGGAGAACGTCCTGACCAAGAAAACATCTTTGTCGGATTATTTGATGTGGCAGCTTCAACTTTCGCGTCTCGGGGAACGCGAAAGAAAAGTGGGCGAGCAGATAATAGGGAATCTGGATTATAACGGCTACCTCATGGCAAGCATCGAGGAGATCGCCTCTATAGAAAATGTGGAGCCTGATTTTGTCGAAAGCGTCCTGGGGAAGATACAGGAGTTCGATCCCCCGGGGATTGCGGCGCGAGACTTGAGGGAATGTCTCCTGATCCAGGCGAGGTTCCTGGGTACGTCCAACCCGGTCCTTGAGACGATCATAAGAGATCATCTCAAGGACATGGAAACGAAGAATTACAACCAGATCGTCAGAAAACTGAAAGTACCCCTCGCCGAAGTCCTCAATGCCGTCCTCATCATCAGCAACATGGACCCCAAGCCTGGGCGTATATACAATGAAGAAAAGGATCAGTACATTATCCCCGACGTATTTGTATTTAAGATGGGGGACGACTACAAAATAATCATCAACGAAGACGGGATGCCGAGACTGAGGATCAGTAATTTCTACAAGGAGATACTCGGGGGTATCAACGGTTCGACTGAAAACGAGAACTGCAAGGACTACATCAAAGAGCGGCTGCATTCGGCGACATGGCTTATCAAGAGCATTCAGCAGCGGCAACGGACGATTTACAGGGTCTCGGAAAGCATTGTCAAGTATCAGAGAGATTTCTTTGATTACGGCATCAATTATCTGAAGCCGATGGTCCTGCGCGACGTGGCGGATGATGTGCAAATGCATGAATCCACAATCAGCCGCGTCACGACGAACAAGTATATGCATACGCCGAGAGGAATATTCGAATTGAAATATTTTTTCAACAGCGGCATCAGCAAGACTTCAGGCGATTCCATCGCCTCCAAGAGCGTACAGGAGGAAATCAAGAAGATCATTCAGAATGAGAACAAGAAAAGGCCTTACAGCGATAACGAGATTGTGGATATCCTGAAGACTTCTGGAATATCCATCGCGAGGAGGACGGTGGCGAAATATCGGGAAATGATGAACATCCTTCCTTCGTCCAGAAGAAAGACTTATTTCAGCGGTTTGAAAGAAAAATAATTTCAAATCGAGACCGGATTCGCGGTCCGTCCATGATCCTGAATATAATTAGTTTAGGGGGATAGTATGCAGGTTTCCGTAACCTTCAGGAACACTGAAGCAGAAGACTGGTTTAAAGATTATGTGAACGACAGACTTGGAAAATTAAGGAAATACATCGACAAACCATTGGAAGCGCATGTTATTATTACCGTTGAAAAGTTCCGTAATGTGGCTGAAGTGAATCTTCTGGCCAAGGGCGTAAATATAAACGGGAAGGAAGAGGCCAAGGATATGCAACTTGCCTTCGACAGCGTCATCGACAAAATCGAAAGGCAGATCAAGAAGCACAAAGAGAAAGCAAGGAACCACAAAGAAAATGCGGCCAGACTCGAAACCAAAGCCTCCCTGGCCGAAGAGTCGTTAACCGCTTCGGAGGAATTACTCGATGAACCGAGGCAGAAACTGGTCGAAACGAGGAGGATGGTCCTGACGCCGATGTCTGCGGATGAAGCTCTCGTACAGCTCGAGGAATCAAAAAACATGTTTATTATTTTTCGGGATTCTTTCTCGGAAAGAGTCAACCTGATCTACAGGAGGGATGACGGAAATTACGTGCTGGTCGAAATAACCGGATAAGACGTAAGGATGCCGAGGAGATCCCCCTGTATTCTCTAATACAGAGGAAAACCGCTGAAAAAATTGCCCCCTGCTTATGCAGGGGTGCATTTTTTTCAGGATGAATCTAAATGAATATTGTTGGTATGCTCCGAAAAGAATTTATCATTCCTTTACTGAAGGCTAAGAATAAACGCGAAGTCATCGAGGAATTGTCCAGTGCATTTCTGAAAATCCATCATGACCTGGATCTCGGGGCCATGACCGGAGCGCTTCTGTCAAGAGAAAAACTGGGAAGCACGGGGATCGGAGAGGGAGTAGCCATCCCCCACGGTAAAATTGCAGGTCTGGATAAAATCATTCTTTCTTTCGGAAGGAGTTCGGAAGGCATACCTTTCAACGCGCTAGACGGAAAACCAGTCCATCTGTTTTTTTTGCTGATGGCTCCGGAAGGCTCAACCAGCCAGCATCTCAAGGTCCTTGCGAAGATATCCCGCATGTTGAAAGATGGCGAGTTCAGAAACGCCTTGATGTCTGCTGATACAGCGGAAAACATTTACCGCATCATCGAGGAGAAAGACCGGACCGAATCAGCATAGCAGGCTGTGCAGCTTCGCTGCAGGCCAAGATATGAAGGCTCGCAGAAGCAGCCTCTTTGGCCTGAATAATTGAACGACTGCTAAATCAGCAAACCCGAACAGCTTTTCGGCGGAATATGGCGGCGCAGACTGGTGTAAGCATAAGGGAACTGATCGACTATACAGCCGGTCGACTGGGGCTTGAGTTGCGAACCGGCGAATGGGGTCTGGATTGCGTCATTTCAAGCTCGCGCGTAGCGCGGATCGAAAGCGGAGAAAAGAATTTTCCCGGCGGGATTTATTCCGGGGCCGTCCTGGTTGTTGGGAAGGACGCCTTTTTAGAGTTTTCCGATGACGCCTCTTCAGGCAGGATTTCCCGAAAGCTTCGAGCACTCCACATCCCCTGCATCGTTTTTGCCGAAATCAACTTCCTGCCCGGGCACCTCGTTCGTTTTTCAGAAGAAAGCGGAATTCCCCTTCTTACATCCGGATACGATGAGTTCGTCACCAGGAGCCGCCTGATCGGATTTCTGAGGGAGAGGATTGACGGCCTGACGATCCTGCATGGAGTATTCATCCGCGTATTCGGGACAGGCATTGTCATGACCGGTAAAAGCGGTGCAGGCAAGACAGAATGTGCTCTCGAACTCGTAAGAAGAGGGCATAAACTCATTTCCGATGATATCGTGGAAGTAAACAAGGGGAAAGACGCGCGGCTCAGAGGAGGCAGCCCGGCTGTATCCAGGGATCTCGTGTATATAAAGGGAGTCGGATTGATTGATGTGAAAGAGATATACGGTGGCAAAGCTGTTCAGAGGCGGGCCCCGATCGACATCATGGTTGAATTCGCCGAATGGAATGAAAAGGACACGGCGCCGGACAGCCGTACTCATTACCGCAACATTCTAGACGTGGAAATCCCCCTGGTCAAGCTTCATGTCCGATGCAATCACATGGCGACCATTGTCGAGGTCATCGCGAAAAAATTCTCACTTGACAGGAAATGGGTGCTGAAAACCCGCTTACCACGAGGAATGAAATGAAAAATATGAGAATTGTGATCATCACGGGACTTTCCGGATCCGGAAAGAGTACGGCTCTGCGGGCCCTTGAGGATATCGGCTTCTTCTGCGTGGACAATCTTCCTGTCGTCCTCCTGCCGAAGTTCCTGGAAATACAGACAGAGGCATCCAGCGAAATATCCAAAGTCGCTTTGGTCATGGATCTGCGGGAAAAATATTTTCTCGAAAAATACATGTCCATATTTTCGGAGCTGAATGAGATGGGCTACAGAATAGAAATTGTTTTCCTGGATGCGGGCGACGATATCCTGCTGCACCGCTTCAAGGAAACCAGGCGCGCCCACCCCCTCTCCGAAAAGGGAAGCGTGAGTGAAGGAATAACCCTGGAACGTGAAAAATTGATCCCTTTGAGAGCGATGGCGACCAAGGTGATCGATACTTCGTCTTTCAACGTTCATCAACTGAAGGATGTCATTCAGCGATACTTCATCGAATCTCCGTCGCAGAGAAGGCTCGTCATTAACCTGATGTCTTTCGGCTACAGGTACGGATTGCCCCCGGATGCGGATATCGTGCTGGACGTCAGATTCCTTCCCAATCCGTATTTCATTGAGGATCTCAAGAACTATGACGGGAACAACAAAAAAGTGGAAGACTACGTCATGGGGTGGGAAGAAAGCAGGACATTCTTGGGGGAATTATACAAACTCATGGAATTCCTGATTCCTCACTATGAAAAAGAGGGAAAAGCCTATCTCAATATCGCCCTCGGCTGTACCGGCGGCAAACACCGCTCTGTCGTAATGCTGAATAAGCTGGGGGAATATCTGTCGGGCAAGGATTACTTGATCAACATCGAGCACAGGGATGTGAACCGCGGTTAGCCAGCCCGGCGGGATCAGGGAGTAAGTGTCCGCCGCCCTTTCCTACGGCACCGTGACATTCACCTTCTTAGCCACATTGTCCTTGATCCAGTGCGGGTCCCACCACTCCACGGGATTTACGAATTTGCCGCCGATGAGGGTGCTGAAGTGCAAGTGATCGCCGCCGGCAAAGCCCGTAGCGCCTGTATTTCCGATAACGTCTCCCAGCCGGACGGACTGCCCCTCCTTGACGGCGATTGAATCCATATGCCCGTAAAGAGAGCTTAAGCCGAGGCCGTGATCGATAATCACTGCATTTCCGTAAATTCCCAGATAACCGGTAAAGAGGATGATGCCGCTGTTAGCGGCCTCAACCGAGGCGTGGGCCGTGGACGCCAGATCCACCCCCAGGTGCACGCTGTTGCCGATGGCCTTGCCGGCATACCTGTAGGTTCTATAATCGCCGAACATCGCCATGGGAGCGGAATTTTTCATCCGCAGAAACGGCCCCTGCCACAACATTTTCGGGGATGTTTTGAGACAGATGGACTGGATCGTTTTATTATTCTCAGCCCTCATCTGCTCGTTGACATAGACAAAAGTTTCAACCAATGACTTCCCCCGCAACTGAGGCTCTCTCTGCTGGAACTCGGGCATTTTCTGCTCCAGGAAGCTGTCCGGAAGCGTAACCGTGTCCGCGCGGAATTTTTTTACATTCCTGATGAAGAAAGGAACCGATACGGAGGATTTGTTTCCTCCTTTGTCTTCCATAACCACGTTGATGCGGGTTGTGTTGCGGACATCGGTGGGAATGGCATAAAAAGAAGCATAGCATGTTTTACCGTCAATGGTTACGGCGTACCCGGGGAAGAAATCGGAGTCTACCTGAACCCCTGTCCTGACAGGCTCCTTGGAAAGTTTGTATATCGACAGACAGGCACCCCCCGGGTTGATATTGTGGGATGAACTGATGAGGAAAATTTGGGGAGGCACGGTATCGATATTGACCTTGAGATTGAGCACTTCTGTGTTTTTAAGCACCGAATAATCCACTGCTGCTATTTCCAGAACAGCCTCGCCGTCACGCAGCTTGAGATCGCGCACATTGATCTCGCAGGAGAGTGATTTCTCTTTCGTTCCCCTTCGCGGGAAATCCGTCGAAAAGAGGGGGTGTCTCTTTTGATCCTGTATGATGGAGGCGCAAATGTTTCGAAGGCCGCTCTTTCCGTCGGTAAACCGGATATCCAGGGTCTTCTGCTGGCCGATGAATTCCACGGGCTCGCTCAGGGCGATGCGGGGTTTTTCCCATTCGAGGTACGTGCTGGTCAGCCACCACCCGGCGACCCCCAGCAGAATAATAGTGAAAAGGATGCCCGCATAATAAAAGTTAAATCTTTTCATAAAATCCCTCTCTGACAATTGTTCAAATGATCAGGCATCTGACGCCAGTATCGGCAAAAGATAGGCAAAGGGCGACTCCCACAATGCCCGGCGCCTGTCGAACCTGAGAACAAAACCCGAGCGCAGCGGTATGCCTACTAGAATGCGGGGATTATATCAAGGATAATTTTTCACCCGGGCCGTCGCCTTCTTTTCCGGTGAGCAATGCGAAGCCGGCAGGGGCCGGGAATCGCTCTTAATCCCTTGACCTTGTACACTATCCTTGTTATATTTTAGCGAAAACAGAGGGGATTTATTTTTGGAGAACCTGGCAGGCATATTCTTCTCTTCTTTCATTATTGCCGCTTCGGGAGCAATGATGCCGGGTCCTGTCCTGACAGTTACGATCAGTGAAAGCACTCGAAGAGGATTCTTGGCCGGCCCCTTGATTGTCACGGGGCACGGCATTCTGGAAATACTGCTTGTAATTCTTCTTGTCCTGGGTCTCGCCGATTTCATCAACCGCCCCTACATAATCGGTTTTGTCGGTATCGCCGGGGCGGGCGTCCTTTTCCGGCTGTCATTCAGCATGCTAAAAGGCATTGGAAATCTTAGATTAGCGACCTCCACGGAAGCAAGTACCAATTCGAACCCCGTGGCTGCCGGGATTCTGACGAGTATCGCCAATCCGTACTGGATAATCTGGTGGGCGACCATCGGGTTAGGATACGTATTCATCTCCATGAAGTTCGGCATGGTTGGACTGGCTGTCTTTTTCTGCGGGCACATCCTTGCAGATTTTTTGTGGTACAGCGCAATCTCCTTTTGCGTATCCAGAGGGATCAGTTTTATCAGCGACCGCATGTATCGCGGTATCATCGGCTCCTGCGCGGTTCTTCTGATATTATTCGGCATGTATTTCAGCGTATACGGCGCTAGGCAATTCTGTAATTATTAATAGGTGTTGAAAAACACTTGTTTTCTTGTTAGGCATCAGGCACAACTTATTGACTTAAAGAGAAGTCTTCAGCCCTGTGCCGTCGGCTTTATAACCTGAGGCAAAGCCCGAGAAGGTGGAATCAATGTTGAAAGAAAAAAGAATCATCCTTGGAGTAACCGGTGGTATTGCGGCTTACAAATCAGCCGAACTGATCAGGGAATTCATCTGCCGAGGCGCGGATGTAAAGGTGATCATGACCGAGAATGCAACCAGGTTTATAACCCCCCTGACCATGCAGACCCTGTCGGGAAATCCCGTGTACAAAGACATGTTCTCATTGACGGAATGGTCGAAGATCGGCCATATTTCACTCGCGGAATTCGCCGATATCCTGGTCATCGCCCCGGCTACTGCTAATGTCCTGGGAAAGGCTGCTTCCGGCATCGCGGACGATCTTCTTTCTACGACCATCATGACGACCCGCGCGCCAGTGCTCTTTTGTCCCGCCATGAACACGAACATGTATGCCAGTCCTGTCGTGAAAAACAATATGAGACGGCTCGTCGAATGCGGATTTCACATTCTCGAGCCGGCCAGCGGCGAGCTGGCCTGCGGCAGCGAAGGCCCTGGCAGGCTCCCGTCTATTGAAGAGATCGTGGAAGAGGTGGAGTGCATTCTGACACCCAAGGATTTAAAAGGGCAAAAAATCCTCGTTACAGCCGGTCCCACTCGTGAGCCTTTTGATCCGGTCCGGTTCATTACCAACTACTCTTCAGGGAAAATGGGTTACGCGCTGGCGACCATGGCGCGAAGGCGCGGTGCCGACGTAACGCTGATAAGCGGACCAACATCCCTTGCTCCTCCTTGCGGAATCAGATTTGTTCCTGTCTCAAGCGCCGTCGAGATGAGGGATGCCGTTATGTCGGAACTTCCCGATTCAAACGTTATTATCAAGGCGGCGGCGGTGGCCGATTACCGTCCGGCCCTGATCTCCGGATCGAAGTTGAAAAAAAAGGGAGGTTCCCTTCAGCTTGCGCTTGAAAGAAACCCGGATATCATTGCGGAGATCGGGGAAAAGAAAGGGAAGCGCATCCTGGTCGGTTTTGCCATGGAGACGGAAAACCTGATCGAAAACGCCAGAACCAAGATGAAGGAAAAGAATATGGATCTGATCGTAGCGAACGACCTGAGCCACCCCGGTGCCGGTTTTCAGGCGGATACTAATATCGTCAAGATCATGGACCGCAACGGGGGCATTGAGTCTCTGCCTATCATGAACAAAATGGATGTCGCCGACCGAATCCTCGACAAGGTAGTTTCACTGGAGAAAAATGCCTGAATTTGATTCCACTTTAAATAGAGATGCCAAAAGGGAACTGCGCGATATGGTCCGTTCTCTTCGGAGCTATCTCGTTTCAGGAGGAGAAGCCGGCGCGATGCACGCATTTTGTCCGGCAAGAGACTCCGGGCAGATGAAGACCGGCGTGACTGCGGGAAATAGCAGGAGAAAGACCACCCTTGAGGATGTGCGAAGAGAACTAGGCGACTGCACAAGGTGCCCCCTTCATGAAACCAGAAGGACAATCGTTTTCGGCGAGGGAAACCCTGCAGCCAGTCTCCTGTTTATCGGGGAAGGTCCTGGAGAAGATGAAGATATCCAGGGAAGGCCGTTTGTCGGCCAGGCAGGCCGGCTTCTGAATAAAATCATTCTTGCCATGGGACTCAAAAGGGAGGAGGTCTATATCGCCAATGTCGTGAAATGCCGTCCTCCCCGGAACCGGGTCCCGAAACCTCAGGAAATCGAGGCTTGCACGCCCTTTCTTAAAAAACAGATAGAGGCGATAAGCCCGAGAATCATCTGCGCACTGGGATCGGTCGCCGCCCAGTATCTCCTCGGCACCAATGTTCCCGTCTCGGTACTGCGGGGCAAGTTTCACGACCGCGGGGGCATCCCCGTCATGGTTACATTTCATCCAGCCTACCTGCTGAGAAATCCCGATGCGAAAAAGCAGGTCTGGGAGGATGTTCGGAAGATTATGGAAAAAATATGAAAATAAGGCATGTTACGTTAATAACTTTATCATTTGCTTTAATATTTTGTTCTGTTTTCTTGCCGGCTGTTGTACATAAAGGGCGATGCGCGGATCGTAAGGCCGTATTCGATGTGATTACAGTTGATGCCATGATCACCCCTCCAGTTGCCGAGTACATTACCAGGAATATAAACGAATCGTCAAAGAGCGGATCAGACGGCCTTATTATTCTTCTCGATACGCCCGGTGGTCTTGATCTTGCCATGAGAGATATCGTCAAATCCATTCTGAACGCGCCGCTGCCGGTGATTGTATTCGTTTATCCGTCCGGTGCCAGGGCCGCCTCCGCCGGAGCCTTGATTACGATCAGTGCCAATATAGCGGCGATGGCTCCGGGTACGAATATCGGCGCTGCGCACCCGGTGTCTGTCGGATTCGGCAAGATGGACGAGACAATGCTGAAGAAAGTGGAAAATGATGCAGTCGCGTACGGCAGGGGCATCGCACAAAAAAGAAACCGCAATGTGGATTGGATCGAACGCGCCATCAGGAAAAGCGAATCCACCTCCGCAGAGGAGGCTTTGAAGCTGCATGTGATCGACTATGTCGCCGTCGATGTTCCCCAGCTCCTGGCGCAGATGGACGGCCGAAAAGTCCGGCTTCCATCCGGCAACGTTGTCCTTGATACTAAAGGAGCGATCATCAACGAGAAAAAGATGGGTATAAGGGAGGGGATACTGAAGACAATCAGCGATCCCAATATCGCCTATCTTCTTTTCCTGCTAGGTCTCGCGGGGCTTTATTTCGAATTCGCCCACCCGGGCGCCGTCGTTCCCGGGGTCGTGGGGGGAATTTCACTGATCTTGGCATTCTTTGCGTTGCAGACCCTTTCTGTGAACTATGCGGGCGTCTTGCTCATTATTTTTGCGGTTATCCTGTTCATAGCGGAAATCAAGATCATGAGCCACGGCATTCTCACAATCGGAGGAATCATATCCTTGATCCTCGGTTCTCTCATGCTTTACGAAACCCCCAACCCCGCGATAAGAGTGTCTTTTTCCGTAATGATACCCACCATTATCATCACCTCACTTTTCTTCGTCGCCGTTATTTCCCTTGCCGTAAGGGCGCAGTTGCGAAAGCCGGCGACGGGGACAGAGGGGATGATCGGTCAGAGAGGGACGGCCCTGACTCCTATTTCCAAAGACGGCAAAGTACTTGTCCAGGGAGAATACTGGAATGCCTTCAGCCGATCGTCGATAGAGAAGGGCAAGGAGATACGGGTGGTAGGCCTGAAAGGGCTGAAGTTGGAAGTTGAGGAAATACAACCATAACAGGAGGACTTATGTACGCTATACTGATTCTCATCATTCTGGTCGTGATATTCCTGGCATCGGCCCTGAGGGTTCTCAATGAATACGAAAGAGCCGTTATATTCCGTCTGGGGAGGATTCTGGACACCAAGGGTCCAGGATTGATCATCCTGATCCCCATTGTTGACCGAATGGTCAAGGTCGATATGCGCACAGTGGCCATGGATGTTCCTCCCCAGGATGTGATCACGCGGGATAACGTCTCGATCAAGGTCAACGCCGTGGTCTACTTCAGAGTCATCGAGGCGAACAAGGCCATCATCGAGGTCGAGAATTATCTTTACGCTACCTCCCAGCTTTCGCAGACAACCCTGAGGAGCGTTTGTGGACAGGTTGAGCTCGATGAGATACTCTCCGAGAGAGAGAAGATAAATCTTCACATCCAGGAGATACTCGATCGCAGCACCGACCCCTGGGGCATCAAAGTGACCCTCGTGGAAGTCAAGCACATCGACCTGCCGGAAGAAATGAAGCGCGCCATGGCCAAGCAGGCTGAAGCGGAAAGAGAGAGGCGGGCGAAGGTCATCAATGCGGAAGG
>Ga0067045_1031153_pt1 | contig 13030 bp, 9 predicted proteins | sample TerdegcTABiofilm_FD_59184 | JGI IMG/M metagenome (GOLD analysis project Ga0067045, IMG submission 59184) | Combined Assembly of (Gp0054472, Gp0054536) Wastewater bioreactor microbial communities from Singapore -Terephthalate degrading...
CTCTACGCAACGATGTCGTTGCTCGCGGTCGCGGTCACCAGTGGCGAGATCTTCGTGCCGCTGTTCCTCCAGGTTCTCCATCAACAGTCGCCACTGATGGCCGGTTACCTGGCGGCACTCATGGCCGCGGGCTGGACGCTGGGTTCGATTGGCAGTTCAGGCGTAAGTGGCCGGGCCGTGGGGCGGGTGATTCTCGCCGGTCCGTTGCTTGGATTCGCCGGCATGGCAGCCCTGGCCGTTCTGCTGCGCAGCGAAAGCAGCGGTGACTGGCAGGCACTCCTGCCGATCTGCCTGGCGCTGGTCATCATCGGCCTGGGCGTCGGCCTGGCCTGGCCCCATCTGCTGACCCGGATATTCCAGGTAGCCCCGGCGGGAGAACAGGACCTGGCGTCGGCGTCGATCACCACGGTGCAATTGTTCGCCACGGCGCTCGGTGCGGCGCTGGCGGGAATGGTGGCGAACCTCGCTGGCCTGACTGATCCCGGAGGCGTCGCGGGCACAGCGAATGCCGCAAGCTGGCTGTTTGGCGTGTTCGCCCTCGCGCCGCTGGTGGGCATCCTGACGGCCCGGCGGGTGGTGCGGGGGTATGCAAAAGCAACGGGCGGCTAGGCAAAGGCCGCCTCGATAAAGGCTTCCAGCGCCTGCTCTTCGAGGATCTCGATAGAAAAGTGGCCAAAGCGCTTGGGCAGCCAGATGATGCGCGTCCCGGAAGGGGACTGCAGGTTGGCGCGAGTCAAGGGTTGGCCATTTTCATCCTCTGGCTGGACCCCGCGGGCCAGCAGGTCGTCATAGGCCTGTTCGATGTCCGGTGTCGAATAGCAGTGGCGATAAATCATTCCCTCGCCCGCGGTGTCCAGCAGCTCCTTCAGGTTCCCCGCCAACGGTTGGACCAACATGAAGCGTTCCTGGCCGATCAGCGCAATCGCGTAACGCACGTGCAGGCCTCCGCGCTCCCAGACCAGAGTCCGGGAGATCCTGGCCTGCAGTATCTGGGTGTAATAATCACAGGCTTGCTTGAGGTCGTTGACCAGTACATCGACATGACTGAATTTCAGTTCCATGGCAGGGCTCTTCCGGTAGGGGGAACCCATCGTAGCCACGTCAGTCGTGGAGTTCGACCGGTGTTTTTTCTGGCCCTCGCCCAGTCCAGCCTGTAGAAATGCCGATTATCGTTGTGCAAAGGAGCTATCCATGACATCCGGGCAATGCCTGTGCGGGGCTGTACGTTTCTCCCTGGAGGTTGAACCGCGCTACTTCTATCGCTGCCATTGCAGCCTGTGCCGCAAGCAAACCGGGGTCGGCCATAACCTCGCCACGCTGGTCAAGGCGGATGAATTTCGTTGGCTCGCAGGACAGGCGCTGATCAGCAGTTGGCAAAAACCCAGCGGCTACAGGAACGACTTTTGCTCTTCATGTGGCTCCACGGTGCCTAATCCTCTGCGCCAGACCCCGTACTTCTGGATTCCCCTGGGGCTGCTGGACGTCGAACTGAGCAGTGTGTGCATCGGCGATTTCTGCACCGATGACGCCATGCCCTGGGATCAGCACCGCTCGCCGAACAGTCACCGTGCGGCGCCGGAATCACTCGAGTTTATTTTGCAGGCATTGCAGGTCGACGCTGATTGATGGCGGCGTTGCCGGCAGGCTGTCGAGAAAGGCGCGGATCTGCCGGGAACCGCGCAAGTGCAGGGTAGGGATCTGCGGGCCGATGGCCTGGCGCACCGCCTCGATGCCGGGACGGTAGCCACAGTCGAAGTTCCACACGAAGTTCAGGAAGGTCAGGAACGCCCGATCGATTTTCTCGCTACAGCCTGCTGCAAGGTCGGGGCGAGGGCGGTTCATGACGCTGCGCCGGATCACCCGGGTGAGGCAGGTGAGCCGCCCAGTGTCGAGCCAGATGATCAGGTCGGCACCGGGGAGGCGCAGGTCGAAGGTGCGCCGGGCATAGTTGCCTTCACAGACCCAGGCCTCTGGCGCAACCGCGGCCCTGACGCGGGTGCGGAACTGCTCGGCGTCGGGCTCGACCCAACCAGGCTCCCAGAACAGCCTGTCCAAATGCACCACGGGCAGTCCAAGGCGGCTGCCGAGGGCGCGGGCCAGGGTAGATTTGCCGCTACCGGCGTTGCCGAGAATTACAATCCGTTGCATGGTCCCACTGCCTGTCGCGAAAAAAGCCGGCGATTGTGCAGGATTCTGCAGCAACTGGCAGCTAAAAAACGAGGCAGGCGTCAGATCGCCTTTGCCGCGTGGGCCGCTCAAGCATCGCTGGCCAGCGGTGCGCGGATAATGCCGGGGGGAGGGGGTTGATACAGGCGCCGCGCCCACCCCAGCACACAGCCTTGGCCCCTATTGACTCGTCTGGTAATTCGCAACCGCTTGCTCAAGGTTGAAGAACATTCGTGTGCGGCTCAATTCCGCCAAGGGTGAATGCATCATCATCGCCAGTACCGTTGGGTTCATGCCTACGAACAAGAGTGTCACGCCTTCATCGCGAAGTCGGCGCTCACCATCGGTCAGCATTTTGAGTGCGGTGTATTCCAGGTCGAACACACCACTGAAATCAATCGCCACAAAGCGTGGTCTCGCCTGGTCGATCAAGGTGCGCATTTTTTGCCCGATCCTCTCAGCATTCGCGAAGAAGATACGGCCTTCGGGGCGCAATAGAAGTAAATCCGAGAAATGCTCATCAAGAGGGTTGGCGTCACTCTCTGGACGAAAAACATTAGTGCCTGGCTTGCGAACGATCACATACACCGGTGGGTCGGAAACTTGATGAGCCAAGGCCAGGAGAGAGACGATGATGGCCACGAGGATACCTTGTAATGTGCCAAGCATCATGACGCCCAACGTCGCGACAAGAGCCCAAACAAACTCTGTGCGGCGGACCTTGAGAATTTCTCGAAACTCGGAAGGGGCAACCAGCCCAACTGAATAGACGATCACCACGGCAGCCAATGTGGCGTTGGGCATCAAGCCAATATAGGGGGCCAATAACAGAGCGGCCCCCAACGCCAGAATGGCGGTGATCAATCCCGCCAACTGAGTGTGGGCCCCCGCCAGGCGGTTCACCGCCGTCTGCGTCGTGCCCCCTCCGGCAACCATGGCACCCAGGAAGGCTCCCCCTATATTGGCCATGCCTGTTGCGATCAACTCCCGGTTTGCTTGAGGCGAGGGTTCATCACTGCGATCAAAGGCACGCCCCGCAGCGATCGTTTCCGTAAAACTCATCAAGGCAATGCCCGCAGCAGAAGGCCAGAGCGTTGCTACCAGTTCCCACTTGGGCAACGTCAAGGCAGGTAAGCCGGTGGGGACATAACCGACTACCGAAAGACCATGGGTATCCAGCCCTAGCCAGCTCACCCCCAGAATCCCGATGGCCACTGCTGCCAATGGTGCTGGTATGGCCGGCGTAAAACGCTTCATTGTGATCAGGATAAGCACCATGAACAGCCCGACTGCAACGGTAATCAACGACGCATCGGGGAGCCCCTGTAACGTGGCCCAACAGTTATGGAAGAAGTTGCCCTTATCAATATGGATGCCGATGAGTTTGGGCACTTGGTCAAGCACTATCACGATGCCGATTCCTGCCTTGAATCCTACGAGTACAGGTTCGGAGATAAAGTTGGCGACAAAGCCCATGCGCAAAAGTCCCGCCAGCGCGAGGAATCCCCCTACCAGCAAGGCCAATGTGGCTGAACCTGCCATCAAGGCTGCCGGATCGCCGGACGCACCAATCTGATCAAGTGCCGAACCCGCCAGGATGGCGAGTGTCGTTGTCGTACTCACGCTCAGTGGCCGCGACGAGCCGAGCACGGCATAAATCAGCATGGGCACCATCACGGTATAGAGCCCTACCTGAACCGGCAGACCCGCAATGGTGGCGTATGCCAGTGCTTTGGGGATGACCACGGCCGCGGTGGTCAGACCCGCGACCGTATCGCCTCTGAGCCAGCTCTGCCGATAGTTGCGTATCCATTCCGGCAATCGTTTTTGCGAGCGGCGGGACTGCTCGTGCGCGACGTCCGGCGGGGCTGTGTGTGGGGGGGACTCTGATTCAGAGGGGCGCGGACTCATTGAAAACTCCAGGACGAGACTCACTGTTTTCAGCAAATGCACTCGAATAAATCAGTATGAAAGCGCGGCGGTCGTCGTGGTCTGCTTTAAATCAACTATTCTTCGCCAATCCAGGCCATCCAGCTCAATGTCGTTTGTTTGCCAAACCTTCAACAGTGGCGGTTTGTACCGGTTTGCTCATCGCGCTTCGCAGGGTTTGAGTGCCAATCGATGGGTGGCAGGGCTGTCTTGGCACTTGCATTGATTTTTGTCAGAAATGCCAATGTCGGCTGGTGTTAGCGTTTAGCAAAAAATGGCTACGCATCGGCTCGAGTATCTGTTCCGAAGCCGGGGAGGGGGGGAACATGAACAATGCTAGAAAGGGTGCCGTGATGGCATTGGTCCTTTTGTCAGGGGTTTTGAGCCAGCTTTACGGGTGTGACAAGGCACCGGTTTCCCCGGCTCGCAAGCCGCCTGAAGTGACGGTCATGACAGTCACCGCCCGCGACACCCCAGTCACCTTCGAATTCGTCGCTCAGACCCAGAGCTCCCGCGAGGTGGAAATCCGTGCTCGCGTGGCCGGCTTCCTTGATCAGCGGCTGTACACCGAAGGTGATCTGGTGAAAACCGGGCAGAAGCTGTTCCAGATGGACCGTAAACCTTTTGAGGCCGCGCTGCTCTCGGCCCAGGGCCAACTGGCCCAGCAACAGGCCCGCTGGGAAGTGGCCAAGGCTACGTTGGCTCGGGTCCGGCCCCTGGCCGCGCAAAATGCGGTCAGCAAGATGGACCTGGACAATGCCGTGGGCAACGAGCGTGAGACTCGTGCCGCCGTGTTGGCCGCAGAGGGGAATGTGCGCACCGAGCAACTGAACCTCAGTTACACCACCATCGTCTCTCCCCTCACCGGGCTTGCAAGCTATTCCAAGAAGCAGGAAGGCAGTTATGTGACGCCAGGCGAGTCGGGACTGCTGACGTCGGTGTCACAAATGGACCCGATGTACGTCAACTTCAGCCTCTCGGAAAACGAAACCTTGAAGTACCGCGACGATGTCGCCGCCGGCCATCTCATTTTTCCGCCGCGCAGTGAGTTGATCGTAGAGGTCGTCATGGCGGACGGCACCGTGGTGCCCAACACGGGCACGGTGAACTTTCTGGCGCCTTCCTATAGCCAGGGCACAGGCACTTTCCTGGTCCGCGCAGTGCTCGCCAACCCCAATGGCCTGCTCCGTCCCGGCCAGTTTGTGCGGGCCCTGGCCAAAGGCGCCTCCCGGCCCAACGCCATTCTGGTGCCGCAAAAGGCGGTATTGGAGGGGGCCAAGAGTCACTTCATATGGGTCCTCAATGCCGAAGGAAAACCCGAGCAACGGGTGGTTGAAGTGGGCGACTGGCAAGGTGACAACTGGTTCATCAATAAGGGCCTGCGGTCCGGCGAGCGTATCGTGGTCGATGGCGCGATCAGGGTCACGCCGGGCGGGCCATTGAACATCGTCGACGCCCCCGGCGCCGCATCCACAGGCGCCGCCGATGGGCAACCGGCAAAAGCCAATGGTGGGAAAAGCCAATGAGTATTTCCCACTATTGCATCGACCGGCCCATCTTCGCCTCGGTGATTTCCATCGTTATCACCTTGGCCGGTGCTGTGGCCATGCTCAAGCTGCCTGTTGCGCAGTACCCGGACATCACGCCGCCGCAGATCACGGTGGCCGCGACTTACCCCGGTGCCGATGCCCAGGTCGTTGCCAATAACGTGGCGGCGCCCATCGAGCAGCAGGTCAACGGTGCCGACAACATGATCTACATGAACTCGTCGAGCTCCGCGACGGGCAACATGACCCTCAACGTGTTCTTCGAAATCGGCACCGATCCATCCCTGGCCCAGGTCGACGTGCAGAACCGGGTGAACCTGGCCTTGCCGCAACTGCCCTCCGCCGTGCAGAGCCAGGGCATCCAGGTACAGAAAAAATCCTCGGCGTTCATGATGGTGCTGGCCGTGTATTCCGCCGGCGATCGCTTCGACAGCACCTACGTCGCCAACTACGCCAACCTTTATATCCTCGACGCGATCAAGCGGATTCCGGGGGCGAACCAGGCCAGCATCTTCGGCACGCCCGACTACGCCATGCGGATCTGGCTCAAGCCTGACCGCATGGCCCAGTTGGGCATCACCGCTGCCGATGTGCAGCAAGCCGTCGCCAATCAGAACCAGCAGTTCGCCGTCGGCCGGGTTGGCCAGTCGCCAACCGGCAAACCCGTCGAGCAGTCTTTTGCCGTGACCACCAAGGGACGCCTGACCGAGCCTTCGGAGTTCGAGAACATCATCTTGCGCGCCAGCAATGACGGCGCGGCCATCGTTCGACTCAAGGACGTCGGTCGCGCCGAACTCGGGCAAAAGGACTACTCCCTGCGTAGCACCTATCAGGGCCGGCCGGCGACGCTGATTGCCGTGTACCAGCAGCCCGGCGCCAACGCTCTGGACGTTTCGGCGGCGGTGACCAAGACCCTGTCGGACATGAAGGCCACGTTTCCAGAAGGCATCGAATACAAGATCGTGATGGACACCACGGCCTTTACCCGGGCTTCGATTTCCGAGGTGATCCACACGTTCTTCGAAGCCCTGGTGCTGGTGGTCATCGTGGTCTTCATCTTCCTGCAGAGCCTGCGGGCCACGCTGATTCCGGTGCTGGCAGTGCCGGTGTCGATTGTCGGTACGTTCATCGGCATGGCCGCCCTCGGGTTTTCGGTGAACATGCTGACGCTGTTCGGCATGGTGTTGGCCATCGGTATCGTGGTGGACGACGCGATCGTGGTGATCGAAAACGTCGAGCGCAACATGCATGTGCACAAGATGACGCCCAAGGACGCGGCCAAACGGGCGATGGATGAAGTCGCCGGCCCGGTGGTGGCCATCGTCCTGGTGCTGTGCGCGGTGTTCATCCCGGTGGCGTTCATGGGCGGTATCACCGGTCAGCTCTACAAACAATTCGCGATCACCATCGCCATCTCCGTGGTGATTTCCGGCCTGGTCGCCCTGACCCTGTCCCCGGCGCTGGCCGCCTTGCTGCTCAAGCCGCAGCACGGTGAAAAGAACGCGTTTTTCCGCTGGTTCGAACGCAGCTTCGAACGGATGACCGAAGGCTATTCCCGCTCCGTGGCCTTCATGATCAAGCGCTTCGTCCTGGCGTTGCTGCTCTTTGCCGGGATGATCGTGCTGATGCTGTTGATGGCCCAGCGCATCCCCAGTGCGTTCCTGCCACCGGAAGACCAGGGTTACTTGCTCGGTGCGGTGATCATGCCCGACGCCGCCAGCCTGGATCGCACCGGTGAAGTGGGCAAAGTGGCCAGTGACTTCTTCATGAACGACGAGGCCGTCGAAGGCGTCGCGATTGTCAACGGTTACAGCCTGCTCGACGGCCAGAACAAGAACAATGCCAGTGCGTTTTTCGTCGGCTTCAAGGATTTCGAGGGGCGCTACAAGGATTCTGAAACCATCAAGGCACAGAGCGCCCCTGCGGTGATCCAGAAAGCCACGCAGGCGTTTTCCACCGTTCAGGGCGGGATCATCCTGCCGCTCAACCCTCCATCCATTCCCGGCCTGGGGACCACCGGCGGCATGGAAGTCTGGATTCAAAGCAAGGGGGACGGCAGCGTCGATCAACTGGCTGAAGTGGTTGGCAATCTGGTGGCCAAGGCCAAGGAGCGTCCCGAGCTTGGCGCCATTACCTCCACCTTCAATGTGTTTTCCCGGCAGTTGATGGTCGATGTCGACCGGGAAAAAGCGGAATCGCTGGGGGTGCCGGTCGAAGATGTCTACAGCGCCATGCAGACCATGTTCGGTTCGCTGTACGTTTCGCAATTCAACAAGTTCAGTCGCCTGTGGCAGGTGATTTTGCAGGCCGAACCGGCTTATCGCTTGAAGGCCGAGGACCTGCAGGAGATCTTCGTGCGCAGCAAAAACCTTGAAATGGTGCCGCTCAAGGCGTTGCTGACCACCCGCTACGTCACCGGCCCCGACCTGCTGACCCGCTTCAATAACTTTCCAGCGGTCAAGCTCACGGCGAATCCGGCGCCGGGCTACAGCTCCGGCCAGGCACTCAAGGCCCTGGAAGAGATCAGCGAGCAGGTCATGTCCAACGACTACGCGCTCGCCCTGAGCGGCGAGGCGTTCGAGGAGAAAAAGAGCGGCGGCGCCTCCTCCCAGGTGTTCATCTTTGGCCTGGTGATGGTGTTCCTGATCCTCGCCGCACAATACGAAAAATGGTCGCTTCCCGTGGGTGTGCTGCTGGCGGTGCCTTTCGCCTTGTTCGGCGCCTTGCTCGCAGTCCTGCTTCGGGGGTTGAGCAACGACGTCTACTTCCAGATCGGCTTGACCATGCTGGTGGCGCTGGCTGCCAAGAATGCCATCCTGATCTTCGAGTTTGCGGTGTTGAATCGGGAAAATGGCATGTCCGCCTACGATGCCGCCATGACCGCCGCGAAAGAGCGACTGCGCCCGATCGTGATGACATCCCTGGCGTTTATCCTCGGCTGCGTTCCGCTGGCCATTGCCGTCGGTGCGTCCGAGAACAGCCGTCACTCCATCGGTACCGGGGTGATCGGCGGCATGCTGGCGGCGACGGCGATCGCGATCTTCTTCATCCCGCTCTTCTATTACCTGGTGGAGCGTATGTTCGGGGAAAAGGACACCGCCCAAAAGGCTGCCAAGCCGGCCGAATTGACTCAGGCTGCGCAGATTCCCGACGGCGCGGCACAAAACCGACAGGAGGGGGATTGAGATGGCTAAGCCCTCTTTTGCTCTGTTGATGTGCCTGGGCCTGGCGGGTTGCATGGTGGGGCCTGACTACCAGCCCCCGAATATCGACACCCCCGCGGCCTACCGCTACGCGGACAAGGAAGCCAGGAATCTGTCGAACACGCTATGGTGGGAGCAGTTCCAGGACCCTGTCCTGAATGAACTGATCCGCACCGCGTTGCTCGAAAACAAAGACATCAAGATTGCCGCCGCGCGGGTCGAAGAGTTCCAGGGCCGATACGGCCAGACCCGTTCCCTGCTGTTTCCACAAGTCGGGCTGGGCACCCAGGGGCAGCGGTCCCGCTCGCCGCGCGACTCCGGTCCGGTGCCTTTGGATTCATCGGTGGACCCGGTGTACAACAACTACCAGGCCATTCTCAGCGTCAACTGGGAGCTGGACATCTGGGGCCGTTTGCGCCGCCTCGACGAATCCGCCCGTGCCGATTTGCTGGCTTCGGAGGAGGGCCGTCGAAGCGTCATCTTGAGTCTGGTGGCTTCGGTAGCATCGAGTTACGTGACCTTGCGCGATCTCGACCGGGAACTGGAAATCGCCCGTACGACCGCCAAGGTGCGCGGTGACTCCTTCGAGATATTCAAACTACGCTTTGGTGCTGGCACCATTTCCGAAATGGAGTTGGCGCAGAACCAATCCGAATTCGAGCGCACCCAGGCCTCGGTTGCGCAATTCGAACCCTTGGTCGCGCAACAGGAAAACGCCTTGGCCGTGCTGCTTGGGCGCAACCCGGGGCCGATCATTCGCGGGCGTGAGCTGGCCCAACTGAATCTGCCATCGGTGCCTGCCGGCTTACCGTCGGATTTGCTCGAACGTCGACCTGACCTGCGTCAGGCCGAGCTGAACCTGATCTCGGCCAATGCCCAGATCGGCGCAGCCAAGGCCCAGTACTTCCCGACCATTTCCCTGACCGGGCTGTTGGGCTCTGCCAGCAACCAGCTGTCTAACCTGTTCACCGGGCCCGCTTCGACCTGGTCCTATGGTGTTGCGGCGAGCATGCCGATCTTCACGGCCGGCGGTATCGCCGGCCAGGTGCAACAAGCCGAAGCCTTCCAACAACAAGCGCTGCTGATCTACCAACAGTCGATTCAATCGGCGTTCAGGGATGTGGAAAACGCCTTGGTCGCGTCGAGCAAATCCAGAGAGCAGATGGCCTACCAGGCCAGGCAGGTCGAGGCACTGCGTACCTACGCTCATTTCGCTCGGCTGCGTTACGACAACGGCTACACCAGCTACATAGAGGTGCTGGATGCCGAACGTAGCCTGTTTGACGCCGAGTTGAACTACACCCGCACCCGTGGCTCGGTGTTCACCAGCATGATTGATCTGTACAAGGCCACTGGCGGAGGTTGGGTGAATCAGGCGGACCAACTGACGGCAACCACCGCCGCAAAGGAACCCTGATCGGGGCGCATCAACACGTGAGAGAAGAACACTGATGAAGCCGATCCAGCGCAGCAGTTACCTCGCATGCTGAACCCCAATGCCAGGTGCAACAGCAAACTACGTTGTGAGGCAAGGTCATGGACCACGATCTTTCAATGGCGAAGACCCGGCTATTGCCGGGTCATATTCGTCATGTAGCGCTCTTGTGGGTGGCGTGCTGTGTCGCCGGGTGCACAACGATGGGACCGAACTCGATTCAGCGTGACCGTACAGACTACAGTGCGGTCATCGCCTCGACCTGGAAAGAGCAGACACTGCTCAACATCGTCAAATTGCGCTACGCAGATGCGCCCGTGTTCCTCGAGGTTTCCTCGGTCATCGCCTCCAGCGCGATGCAGAGCCAGGTCAACCTTGCGGCGAGTTGGTATTCGGGACTTCCCAGCGATGGAAACAACCAGGCCATAGGGGCTTCCGGGGTGTACACGGATCGTCCGACGATCAGCTACACCCCGCTTTCCGGGGAGAGATTTTCTCGTTATTTACTGCAGCCCCTGTCGCCGGCCGCGGTGTTCTCCTTGATTCAGGCAGGCTACCCCATCGATCGTGTCCTGCAATTGACCACCAGCGCCGTTAACGGTGTCTACAACCGGTCCACATCCCCCTCACGTTTTCGAGCAGCCGATCCGCGTTTCTACGAGTTACTGGAGGCCTTCAGAAGGATCCAGCGCTCTGAGTCGCTGGGCATGCGCATCAGTCAGCGAAGCAGCGATGAAAGCATGCTCGTCTTGATCTCGCGTGATGTCTCCGACGATGTCGAGAACGATCGCCAAAGGGTGCGCGAACTCCTTCACTTGAGGCGCGGTGCCAGCGAGCTGAATCTAACGTTCGGCATGGTGCAACGGCACGATACCGAGGTCGCGCTACTGACTCGTTCCATGTCGGAAATCTTCGTGGAACTGGCCGCAACCATCGAGGTTCCACCTGCACATTTGCAGGAAGGGCGTGCAAACCCGGCACCTGCTGCGCCTGCGCATCCCAGCCCATGGGACGAACCATTGGTGCGTATTTATTCAAGCCGGGAACAACCCAGCGATGCCTATGCCGCTGTTCGCTATCGCGACTATTGGTTCTGGATCGATGACCGTGACATGAAGTCAAAGTCGGAGTTCTTGTTTGTGCTCGTACTGTTTTCGTTGGCCGAAACGGGCGTGGCACCGCAGACGCCGGTGATCACCGTGCCCGCAAACTAAGCCTTCGCGTCGCAACCTGGCTGACACTCGAGAAGAGGGCCGCACGCCAAAGGGAAAGGAGACGGATTGGTGTTGGCCCTGGTCCAGCACGGTGCTGCGCCGTGCTCCTTTCTAGAGCCAGCGCCTGACCTGGCTGCAGTACTGCGCGAACTCACGCCCGAAAAGCCTGGCAAGGGCCCGCTCCTCAGGCCCGATCTGGAAGCGGTTCATATACATCACGAAGCCCAGCACGCCGAGGAGTGCCGGTGGCCAGGCGAGGAGGATTGACCAGGCTATCAGGACTGTGGCGAAGCCCAGGTACATGGGGTTGCGTGTGTATCGGTAGACGCCCGAGCTGACCAGGGCCGACGCTGTTTCCGGCTTCAGCGGGTTGACCGTGGTGTGGGCGCGGCGGAAGGACAGAACACCGGCTAGACAAATGGCGACGCCTGCCAGCAACACCACCAGCGCCAGGCCAATGCGCCACTCGATAGTCAACGCCACGGCGCCCGGTAAGTATCGAGCTGCGCACCACATCAACAGACCGAACAGGGCAGCAACCAGCGGCGGAGGGATGCGGTTGTCCATGATCAATTCCTATTAGAGACGAACGGGCGACCAGTGTGAGGGTTATAGCCACTAGAGGGTCAAGCACTGGGTGGCGCTTTCTCGGGAGGCCGCTTTCAGCCGATTCTGTTGAAAAAGTCGGTACTTCCAGACTGCCCACGTACTGACTGCTCAACATGCCTTTTTGCGCGTCGCTATGCGAAATCTGAGCCGCGAATCCTCTGCTCAACGTGAAGATTTCAATCTCAAGCGCATACTTCTCTCCCGTGGAAACCATGGCCGACTGTTTTCAACAGAATCGGCCAATAGCGGACGTTCAGAGGGGTAGGGCTGTCGCCGTTGGCGGCCTTTTTTGATTTTTGCCATTCGCAGCATTGATTACGTGCCTCATCTATACCAATCCCGTAACCAACGGCTGCTTTTGGTTGAAAAGTTGCTCCTGAAAACCAGCCATGATGCGGGTTGCCTTTGGCGCGCGTCGCGACCTATTATTCAAATAGACCATCTTTTCCCCCAGCGTGCCCCCATGAGTCAATCGCTACACAATCTCCCCATTGCTCTTGAAATCTGCGCTCAATGCTGGACGTTCAGGCAGGCAGGAATTGTGTTGCTTCGACGTCGCCGCAGTACGCTCTTCGCTCTTACTTTCTCACCTCCTGCCGCCTTCAACTGATCGGGCGCTTCGCATCGCCCCACTAGACCTGCGGCCATCGTGATGATGATCCATATCGCCTCAATGGCCGGTCTCCTATTGATGATCAAGGCAAGACCCGCTCGGTTTTCGGGCGGGGAGGAAGAGTAATGAATAGCGTATTCAGCAAAATCGATATGCACCCTGTTCGGCCCTGAAGCACAGGGACGTTTCTTGACATGGAGGGCATCATTTTGATCAAGACTATTCGTAACGCTGATGTGGTAGTGATCGGTGGAGGCTCGGCAGGCTGTACCATCGCGGGCCGGCTTGCTGCGGCAGGCCGTCAGGTACTACTG